>ENA-OWLX01000410-OWLX01000410.1-metagenome-genome-assembly--contig:-NODE-410-length-15371-cov-9.321886_pt1 | contig 15371 bp, 15 predicted proteins | sample MGYA00245351_ERZ651106 | MGnify/ENA primary metagenome ERZ651106 (study PRJEB26857, sample SAMEA4031768) | metagenome | biome: human; feature: oral; material: saliva | place: Philippines | collected 2014... | reverse complement strand
TCTCTGAATCAGAAAAAGAGAAGTATTCTAAGAAAAAGAAAAAGAAAGATAAGAACAGTCTTGGAAATCGTGTTAAAGGCATAGCGCTGAAGAGTGTTCTTCCAGCTGTTGGAACGGGTCTAGTTTGTTTCGTCGTGGGAGGATTAGTCTTTTCTAGCGGTGATACTGCTACGAAGAAAGTAATGACTTCTCAGACTATAAAGTCTTCAAATAAAGCATTAGAACGTTCTGATGCTGTAAAAGATACACAAATCGAGACTTTGAAGAAACAATTAGCAGCTCTAACAACAATCGATGCTGACGGTCAAAGAATCTTGACTGATAATGGAAGGAATCCAAATAACTTGGCATTTGTGACAGATGTTAATTCAGCCGTTACAAAGAATCTCGATGAATTCTTCACGAAGGTCATTGCAATTAGTCCGACAGCGGATGATTCTGAGATTCAAACTCTTAGATCAGATCTTTCTCAATACTTTACAGCTGAAGCAAGTGCTAGCACATTGTATTCATTTTTGACAGGAGGAAGCCCTGCTAAAGAATTAGGTGAAAAGACAGTCAAGATCGGATCACCTACGGTAACGTTGGCATCTTCTGAGAACGAGAACACTAGACGATACTTAGTGATTGTTCCATTTGCAGCTATTTCTAGTGAAAAGATCTATAATGCATTGTACATTGTTCAGATGACAAAAGATTATAAGATTTCTGATATTAAGTACGCCGGATATAGTGATAGTGTGTATACGAAAGTACCGCATCAATTGTATAAATCTGAAGAAGATGTCGATAAAGAGATCGTAGCTCCAGATCCGACTGCTTCATCGAGCTCTAAGTCTGAAGATTCAAGTTCTGAGAAATCAGATAGTTCTAAGTCTTCAGACTCTGAATGATACTCAAAAATAAAAGATATGAAAAGAATCTGACATTTGCATGTTAGATCGAAAGGAAGTGATGGATATATGACATCTGAGAGACGACGAAAGTCCAAAACTCTTAAGAGATTTTCAGCATGTGCACTAGTACTGCAGACGTTAATGATTGTTTCTAGTTTGCAAACGACAACTGTTCATGCAGCCGAAGATGATTGGCACTATGTTAAAAGCAAGGAAGATTGCGATAAAGATGAGTCGAAGGAATCTTCGGGTAGTCTAGAAACACCGAATGGTGTAGCAGGCGATTGGTTGACAGAAGGCACTGAGACTTATCAAGTTGCAAAGAAGATTTTCGAAGTCTTTACTAAAGAATATGGTACATCGGGGGCATTTGCAGCAGGAGTATTAGCAAATGCCTTTGCTGAAAGTGGATTTAGACCCGATGTAATGGAGGGCGGAGTTCGAGTTGGGATGAACACTCCAGATGGTCCGTCTTATAACTCGGCTAATCCGGGTGCTGTCGGTGGTGGTGGTTTGTTTCAGTTCACTCCGTATACGAAATTTTCTCATTCGAAGTGGTGGAAAGGTAGACCTGGCTCAGACGGTTGGGCAGTTGAAAACCAAGTCGATGCAGTATGGGGTCTAGAGTTCGGTAATAGAGCAGTCGAGATCTATTTCAGCAGAACGGGTCGAAATGATTTTAGCAGAGTCGAAGATCTTATTTCTACTGAAGACGTAGAACTTGCTCAATTGTATTACCAAATGGCTTACGAGAGACCTCAAAAACCTCACCCTGAGCGTGCAGAATGGGCTAAGCAAGCTAATAAAGTCTTTAACAAAGACAATATCAAAGCTGATAAATCAAAATGGAAATTTGATGGTGCAAGTTCAGATGGTAAAGCTACTTCTTCTAGCGATTCTGATAAGAAAGATGAAGATGAATGTAAGACTGAATCGTCTGAAAAGGCTGGATGGGGAGAAGATGGTACTGGTACATATTCGCAGAAAGGTTTCTGGAAACCAGATGAACTTCCAGACGAACTTAAGAAATATGCGATCGACCCAGCTTCTCTAGGCATGAAGTACGGATCTTCTGAAGGATGGCCGAATCCTGGCGATCAATGTGCGCATTTCTCTGAATCTATGATGGCTCTTCTATGGGAAAAGGATGGTAAAACTCATCCAGTCGTACGTTCTGCATACGGTAAGCAAGAAGCAGATAGTCATGCTTCAGCTTTCGGCGGTTCAGTATCTAGTCAGCCTGTAAAAGGAGCAGTTAGTGGAACCAGCAGTACAATCGCACCAATTGCAGGTCATACATATATTGTTTCACACAGATTCGCTAATGGTGATATCTTGATTGTCGAGCAAAATATGACTGGTAAATCTGGATACGCGATCGGTCAGCCATGTACATGGAACTATCGAATCGTAACGAAGGCTGAATATGAACAAGAAGGTGCTAAATTCTACTCTCCAGAGAAAGAAGGGTGGAAGCCGTCGTCTAAAGTTAAAATGAAAGGTTAAGAATATAAATGGATAAACAGAAAGTTACGAAGATCGCGGGTATAAGCGCTGTTGCAGTAGTCGTTTCTGGATTCGCAGTATTCGGACTATCTCAGACGAAGGGTAGTCCGATCTACGGATTCTTTAATAATTCTGCAAATGAAAAGAAAGTCAATTCAGTCGAAGATCATTCCGAGTCTAAAGAAGAAAAGATCGATGACAGGTTATCTGCAGATTCAGAAGAAGCGAAACGAGATGCAGAAAATTCTAAGTTTCCGATGAATCGTATCAATACTTGGTCAGTAGACGATATCTTGAAGACACCCAAGAACACAGATTACAAGTATAATGAAGACGATCCTGCACGCAAGTTACCAAACGACGAAGGTGTGAGTAAGCCTTCAGACTATAAGAGACTAGTTCAGTCTTATTCAGCAGTCTATCAGAATCGAAAATATCGGAATGCTAAAGATGATACTTATGAATCAGCCAGAAATGAGTTTAGTTCAGTTTTGACGATCTTGCAAGATTATCAACGTAAGATTATGGAATCGACTGCAACAGCTGGTGCAGATGATGAATATACTAAGATCGTGATCGAGCACTTCAATTCTGATGATAAGTATCTAAAAGAACTCGTTACGATCATTCAAGCTAGCAATGCTAATCTTGAAATTGATCCCGATACATTTAGATTAAAGATGACATCGAATGAAGACAGCGGAGTCTACGCATTTGAAACGATCGTTAGAGACAAAGATTCTAAGGAACAATTCGCTTACGTTAGCGGATTCTATAATTCAAAATTGAATTATTTCGATGTAACATCTTCATTTATGCTACTCGACGGTGCAGTAGCATTCGATAAATATACTTTTACTATTAAAACTACGCAAGAACAGTAAATCTTGCACGAGACAGAAAGGCTAGAAATCACTATGAAAACAATCGATAAATCTAAATTCAAAAATCTTGATATTATGAGCATTTTAAAAACTCTCATCGCTGCAGCTCTTTCGGCTTTAGCAGTTGTTTTAGTCGTAACATTTACGATTCAGATTATTGCAAGCTTTTATCAATCTGCTGCTCAAAGAGGTATGACGATCTTCGACTTGACTGTAATTAGTACTTTTACAGGTGCAGTCAATGGTGTGATCATCAGTAAGTTCGTTTCAATCTATCGAACAATCAGAAAAGCTCTAAATTTTCGTAAGAAAGGAGATTCTGATAAATGAAAAAATTAGCTAGAAAAGTCAAGAATCTATACGAAGCTGCAACAGACGGTTCAAAGGGTTCGATCGTTGATGTTATCAAAGTTACGATCAGATTATTCATTGAATTTACTAGAGCTGTAAGGTCTAGACTCAACCAGTCGCTTAAAAACATGACAGATAATGGTGATACGTTCGAAGCAATCGAAAGAACATCTGAGAAATCTGAAGAAGGAGATAGATAATGAACGAAGAATTGCAGAACACAGCGGTTGAACAATCTGCTACATCTGCACAAGCTGGTATGCGTAGATACAAGTTCATGACGAACATTCTCGTAAGAGCGCAGGATAAAGAAACGTATGTGAAGCTTTTGAAGAAAGTAACTAAAGACGCATTAGTTCCGACGAATCGAATCATCTTTTCTGGGGCAATCGTCTTAGCGACATTGGTTTTTACACTCTGGCTGACTTTTTCTGACATCGATAGACTCTTATACGTTGCTCTGCCTTGTATCTTATTAGTAATTGGTTCGATCTGGGTATCATACTACCTAATGATTTCTTCTCGTAAGAAATCTATGCTTTCGTCAGTTATGACACTTCTCTTAATGAGAGTGTCTGAAAAGATTCGACTGGGTTCTACTAAGTATGGTGAATTACAGACTCTCGGTATTAAGTCTTTCAAAAAAGGATATTTGCTATTTGAAGACGGAGATTACGGTGTTTGCTATGCTTTTGCGGGTCAGTTAGGTAAGTCTACACTTCCGGAAGTTGCTAATCAGGTTCATCAGATTAGATTCGATTATCTCGTTTCAAGATCAGATACTTCTCACGAGACGACATTCACTTCTATCAAGCAGTTGAACGTTGATAAACAAGTAGAATACTACAAAATGATCTATGACATCAATTCGGGAGATTCTATCGTGAACATGTGGAACAGATATATGTCTAAAATGATCAAAGAAGAAGTAGAAAACAAGATCGCTAAAAATGAAGTATCGATTTATCAATATCTAATTCTACGCGAGACAACAGCTAAAGATCTTACGAAGTCGATGCAATTGCTAGATCTTGCAGCATCTGACGGTATGTATGCATCAATCAGAAAAATTGAAACTGCGAAAGAGCTGATCGATTCGATCGGTGCAGTAAGTTTAATTTCAAGGAAAGGATCAATGTCGTATGTCGAAAAAGAAGAAAGACAAAAAGAAAAATTCGAAAGACAGTAATCGTGAAGAAGTTGATTACTTTTTAGAAAAATCACCATACTATATCTCGCCAAGTTTTGTTAGTCACAATGGTCGTCATGCATCAATTTTGACTTTATACGTTCGTATTGGTACGAACAGACAAATGACGTTTACAGATGTACTAGACTTTATACCGATCAATACACTTGAGGGAATCGAGTTTCACTTTTTGACTTACGATCAGCTGATTAAATATGATCCAAAGACGAAATTGATCAAAGATAATGCTTCTGCAGGTATGACGATGAACGATGAAGATGCAAAAGATCGTAAAAAATCGGACGATGACGATGCAACTCGTGAAGACATGCGTAGAGCTGAAAATGAAGACTATCTAGATTATCAGCGAATGATGGAAGAACCTCAGCCAGTAGTTGTATTCAAGATCAAACTCATGATTATCGGTAATTCGAGAGAATTGATCGACGAACAAATCGAAATCTTAAATATGGGTCTCAATACTCGTCACTCTGGTGCAGAATGGGATTCTATTGGTGGAGATCAGTTAGATAATTTCCAAGGTTTGTTCAGTCGTGTAGAGATGGATCAGACTGCTATGACTTCTACAGGATGGAATTATGCAGGTTTAAACTTCGCTGTTAGTCAAGGTGTGTTTGACGATAATGGAGTTCCGATTGGTTTAGACGCTCTATCTTTATCTAGCTCGACATCTATCTTTGATTTCGATACATACTTGCAAAAACAAGCAATTATCGCGATACCTAGAGCGTCTGTTATGGCTAGATACTATCGTCAGAATAGTACTCTTCAAGTTTCAGCATCATCGATCATGATGCAGGCTGCAGCGAACCAGATGCTAATGAATGGTAAAAGATCGCATCACATCGTATTGAATGATTTCGATTATACGGAGAAAGGTTTGTATTATCGTCCTACTCAGACAAATGAAATGTTTAAACATTACGACGTGTCGAAAGTCACAATCAATCCTATGCAGGGATTCGGTGATATTGAAGATGTTGTTAACGTGTACGCTAGATTGACTAAGAAGATCGTGAATATCTTCAGTCTTTTGTTAGACTTAGACCTTAGTAAGGGAGACAAGGCTGCAGTATTATCTGCGTTAGGAGATTTCTATTTTAGCAAAGGGTATTGGCCTAAGAATGCTGATAAGTTTCCAAAACGTACTCAGATCGTAGACATCGCAAATCCAGCGACGTATGCTACAATGGGTGAGTTCATCAATCAGTTTACAACATTGATGAATAAAACTCTTAGACAGGGTCTTGAAATGCAGGCAGACCGTATCAATACTCTGGAGTCAACATTGCGTCAAGCTCTAGACGCGAATGCCAACGTCATCGGTCGTCCGACATCTATCGAAAGATCTTACGCGCCGCAGATCTATTACGAGTTTAACAAGATCGAATCTGCTAAGATGAAACAGATCCAATTCTTAAACATGCTTGAATATATCATTCACACAGCAGAAAAAGGTGAAACAATCTTTATTCATGGAATGAATCATCTATATGAAGAAACACTTAGAATGAGTAAAGAAACTATTCAGGCTGCTCAAAATCATGGAATTAGATTCGTTTTTGGATTTGATACAATCTCTAGTCAAAAGACGAAGACTGGTAAAGAAATCGAGAATATGTCAGATATGTTCACGATGAATGGAGTCTTTTACAACAATCTTTCTAAAGAGGTTGACTGGTCTATGACTGGTAAATGTTTGCCGACAGACGTGGAGAAATTTGCAAAGGCGGCAGTAATGAATCTAGGTGTAACTGTCGAGAGTCGAATGCAAGCTCATGCGGGATGTCAAGTACTTTTGCATAGATCAATGACTCAGACGAATAACTTCGTCCATTTGAATACTAGAATTTAAAAAGATCTCCTAAGATCTTTTTTTTTGAGAAGATAAGTCAATTTTTTTAGAATTTTGATATAATGTTTATAAGATTTTAGTGAAAGGAAACTTAATAAATGACAACATTTACGTATGAATTAGAAGATGATCGCAATAATCGTAGAAGTCTAGAATTAGATCTACCATTTTCGGGCGAATGGTTTCAACAGCACGCAGTCGTCCAAGGAGATTTATCTTCTGACAGCATGGTGTTTGTGAACGCTGTGTTTGCAGATCATCTAGTATCTGAGATCTTTCAGATAAGTCTTGACTATTCTGTAGCATTCGTAGTGTATCTGAAGAAAGGTGAGATCTGCAACACAGATTTTGAATTTGAGATTTTCTCAAAATATGACTTTAATTCAGACGAATCGATCAGACAAAAGTTTATTTCGAAGGTCAAAGAAAACTACTCTAATGACTCGGTGAGGATTGTAGAATGATTGAGAATGTTAGAATAGCTCGATCAATCGAATCTATTGTGACGGCAGATCTTAGGATCGAAGTTGATTCAAGTCTACTAGAAATTGACTTAGAAGAATACAGAATGTCGTGTTCTGTAACACCAGATTTTAGAGTACGTGGATTTGCGGAAGCATTAGTATATTTTATCAGATCTGACGACGAATCAAAAAGACTGACTTTCAAGATCGAAGATGTAATCACAGATCTTTCAGAGTCTAGCTCGTCTTCGAGAGTCTTTCTTTCCAGTGATTTAGTTTCTAGCACGATCGAAAATGACTTAGAACTTCAGCAATTGCTAGAAGAGATCTTATCATCTGCACGATATAAGATCGTGTATCATTCAGTTTAGTAAAAGGAGGAATTAATAAAATGAATTATGATGAACCTGCAGAATTAAAGCAAGATCTGGAGTTAGAAGCAATCGATCTTGAAGGAGTGATTTCTCGAATCAAGATCTTCTTAGAGTCTCACGAAGATTTTCTCAAATCAGAAGACTTGACAGAAGAAGCTTCTTCGATTACACGATCGTTCGATTCTGTAACTGAATCTCTAAATTCTATTATTTCACACCTCGACGCGATTGCTTCTGATCGTGAGTCATGGAAGGAATTCTACAATGAAAGATAAACAGTTCGATAAGTTCAAAATCCGCAAGAGCTCGATTGAGATAAAGACAGTTGCAATCTCTGATTCAGAAGATCAAATTGACATACTAACTATCGACGCTCAATTCGAGATGAATCCGGATTTTACGATTTCTGCAGAATTAAGATTCGAAATAGAAGTTAGATTGTCTGATCAGTCTGCAACATTGGTTTTCTCTGCTAAAGAAGAAATCGAGGATATTGACGAATTCGTCAGATTTATTCCTGCTAGAAGATTTAATCTAGAATCAGAGACTGTTGAAGATGAATCTATGTTGGAATCAGAGATTGAAAGATTAGTTTCTGAAGGTCTTAGAATCGAATATCAATTTGAAAATTGCTAAAGAGACTGATGATTCAGTCTCTTTATTTTATTGCAAATCCGCGGAAGATTCTATACACTTTTTCGCTAAAATTGTATATAATAGATTATATAAAGAATACTTTTAGAAAGTGAGATTTTCTATGAAAAATCGTAAGAAGCAGTATCTTAGAAGTTTGAAACTTGCTAAGAAATTTGCAGCCGTAGCACTTGTTGCAACGGCGCTATCTCAGTCGACATTTAGTCTAACACATGCAGTGTCAGTGCATGCTCAAGAGTCCACAGAGACATCTTCGGCTGCAAATCGCGACGTTAAACGTACTCCGATTCCATTTAAGACGATCTATGAAGAAGATCCAACTTTGGAAGCTGGTCAGAAACGTGTTCGTGTTAAAGGAGTCGAAGGATCTAAAGAAGTTATTACTTCTACTACTCCAGATGTCGCAGCGATCGCCGGTAAAGGTAATGGAGTTCTGAACTTTACCACGAAGGCTCCAGTATCTACAAATACAGAGAATCAAATCGAGCCATTGACCACAGTTCATGTCTATGACTACTCTAGTTCATACGCTGGTAAAGTTAAGGATTCTCTTCGTCTAAGTAAGAAGATCATCGAGGCTAACAAAAACCCTGAAAGCAGACATATTCTTCAACTTTACGCAGACAACTATAGTCAAACTTCTTACCACGCGAGCACTAAGAAGGAATTAGATGGAACCAAGGGTAGTTCTTCAGTTCTTTTGACAAAACAAGAGGCTCTCGACATCATCGACAAATTGTTGAAAATCAATGCCCCATCAGAAAAAGATCCTACTTTCCAAAACTACGGTCAATACTTCCAAGGTTTGGCAGATGCTTTAGGAAACAAGCGCTACATTGATGAGTCTGCAACTACTGATGTGCCGTTTGAAGAAATTGCAGAAAAACTTACTAAACCTACTGATACTGTTTCTGTTATCCAGTACACTGACGGATGGATGGATTCTGGAAAAGTTGAAGAAATGGACAAATCATTTGCAGAATGGGCTAAGAAACGTGCTAAAACATTTATGTCAGTAGTTAACCGTAACCAAGTTACGGACAACGATACTAACTCCATGCGTTCCATTGAACAAATGCGCGAATTAGGTCACCCGAATATCTATGATATGACTGGCAAAGATCCTAAAACTGTCGATGATGAGATCATTAAACAGTTCATGGAAACTGCGACTGTCAAAGTGACTGCTAAAAAAGGCGAAAACCAGACAGCCAAGATTACAATCGGTGGCGATGGAACTAAAGTCTTGACAGCTAAGCTCAAAGGTGCAGTAAACAAAGATTTACCGATTAAAGACGGCAAGGTTGACGTATCAGAAAAATTAGCTGATGGTACGTATTCAGTAGAATTTACTGCTGAAGGAAATGGAACTGTTACAGCTAAAGTTGCAGTAGACGGTAAAGATGTTGATACCAAGACTGTCACATTGAAAGAAACAGCGGGTAAGAAGGGAACTTCTACTACAGAAGAGAAGATCACTCCTGCGGTAGATGAAGTCATTCAGGTCGGAACTAAACCTGTGACTAAAGAATCTACAACTCCATTCAATACAATCTACGAAGAAGATCAAGAACTTGAAGCCGGTAAGAAAGTCGTTAAGCAAGAGGGTTCAGCTGGAGTTGGATCAATCACAATCACTTACACGTTGAACACGCAAACTGGTGAAGTCACTCCTAAGGAAACAAAATCTGACAAACCTGCTCAAGATCAGATCGTCAAAGTTGGTACTAAGCCAAAAGTCGAGAAAGAGAAGATTCCTTATCAAACGATCGAAGAGCAAGATCCAACTCTTGCAGAAGGTGAAAGAAAAGTCAAGATCAAAGGTGTCGAAGGATCTAAGACAACTACGACGACTTATAAGCTTGATGAAAAGACCGGTGAAGTTACACCGTCTGTGAAGACTGATGAAGAACCTAAGACTGATGAAGTCATCTTAGTCGGCACCATGAAGAAAGCTGCTCAAGTCAAACTCAGATTCATTGATAAGAAATCGAATAAATCATTGAAAGACGATGAAATCATTACAAACGATAAGTCTAAATTCGGTGATGAGTTCAGTCTCAAACCAGAAAATGAACTGAAAATCGGAAACGATCTTTATCGACTAGTCGAAATCAGACTTACTGACTCTAAAGAAGATTCTAAGATCGAAGGTCTCTCAGAAGATAAGAAATCTTTGACTTCAAAAGTTACAGAGTCTGAGCAATCTTACGATGCTATCTACGAGAGAGTTGTCTATACATCTTATGTTGATGAAAACGGCAAGGAGCTAGATAAGACAGTCGAAGGTGCACAAGATAAGAAAGAAATCAAAGGATATGACTTCGTCAAGACTGAAAAGTCTGATAACGGCGACGTGAAACATATCTACAAAGCTACACCGATTAAAGGCAAAACTCCTGTAAAATACGCGGAGACTAATGAAAAATCTGGAGTTCTGTATTCGATTCTCGGTCTGATTGGTGCTGCAGCATTAGTTGAGTCAATCAGACGCAAGAAACAATCTAAATCTAAATAAAGTTAGTCATTCGAACAGATAGACTCTAATCTCAGAGTCTATCTGTTTTTATTAGAGTAAGAAAATGATATAATAGTTTTATAAATAAAAGAAAATAAGAGAGGTTATTCATGCACACAAACAGATCAAATCGATCTCGTGAGACAAAACAAGTCTTCACGAAACGTAAAATCGGTAAACATCTCGTCAATATCGCAATGCTCGGATTGACGATTACTCCTGCAATCAGTGTAGCTGCAACAGTCTACGCTGAAGAATCTTCAAACGAAGCAACAGCTTCAACTGACGTATCTGCTCAGCTCAAAGCAGCTATTGAAAAAGCTAAGTCACTTGGCATTAAGATCGAATCAGCTGAGAAGAAAACTTTCCAATCAGCTGCTGAATTAAACGAATTCAACACTAAGCAACTTGCCCAGTTAAACGAAGCAATCGCTAAAGCTGAAAAGAATGTTTCTACTTCTAAAGCAGACGAAGAAGAATATAATAAAGCTAAAGCTGAATACGACAAAAAGAAAGCTGAATACGACACTGCTAAAGCTAAATACGATGCAGACTTAAAGACCTACGAAGCTGCAAAGACTAAGTATGATGCTGACTTAAAAGCGTACGAAACTGCTAAAGCTAAATACGACGCAGACTTAAAAGCGTACGAAACTGCTAAAGCTAAATACGAAGCTGACTTAAAGGCTTACGAATCTTCAACTGCTGCTAACAAAAAAGCACAAGAAGAATATAACAAAAAGAAAGCTGAATACGACGCTGCTAAAGCTAAATACGATGCAGACTTAAAGACCTACGAAGCTGCAAAAGCTGAATACGACAAAAAACTTGCAGAGTACGAAGCCGGTTCATCTAATGACAAGAAAGCACAAGAAGAATACGCTCGTAAGAAAGCTGAATACGATGCTGCTAAATCTAAGTATGACGCTGATCTAGCGAAGTATAACAACGATAAAGTCGAATACGATAGAAAAATCGCTGAGATGGAAGCAAACAAAAATCAGCAGGGTCATTTGAGTCAGGCAGCTGCTCAAAGTCTGGTATATCGTTCAGAGCCTACAGCTAGAGCTACTGCATCCAACCTTGTAAACGCTCAACCGATCACGCGTGCGGGGCTTGAGCGTGCATTTGCGCGTGTTGCGCCGGACCGCTACTATGTTGATGAATTGGTTAATAATAAAGATGCTTTTAACATTGCAATCAATTCAATTGGTTCATCACGAGAAAGCTTATCGATTAAACAAGGGAGTCAAGCAGCTGCTACAGGCGATTTAATCCCATATCGAATCGGGCGCAATGGTTCGATAACGGTTGACTATACTAATTTGAAGAACTCTAGTTATAATGGTGAACCCTTGTCTAAAGTATCAATGACTGTAAGCATTGATCCGAGCTCGCAAAATATTTCAGATTATGGTATTGTTGCTTTTATGCAGAACCCAAAAGATGGTGTGAATGTCATGTTTCGTCGAGGTAATGACAACAACAAACGATACCTATTGAAATTCAATGTGACCATGAAATTTTATGACTCAAAAGGTAACCTCATCGATTTGACTGATGAAAATAAAGCGCTTCTTGGTATGTCTAGTTTCAATAGTCATCAGGAACCCGTTGGTACCGTTGAAGGATTTGTTCCAGGTCAAGGTACGTCAGTTATCGGAATTACGGGTTCATCTATTCAGAATCAAGGCGGACGCTACTACTCTGTCAAAGAGGAAAACACAATGAATCAATTTGGACAAGAAAATATTGATTCAGCAACTAATCCATATTTCTGGTATCTCGGTAGTGTTCTTAAAATGACAGGGACATCTCCGACTTTTCAAGTCTTCATCGGTGATCCGACGCAAGTCGGACGTCCGGAACCTAGTCGCACGTATATCCCGGGAATTTGGATGACAGTAACATCTGAACTTGCAACGACGGTCGCTATCAAGCCTATCAAACCAACTGAACCAACACCGCCTACACCACCAGGTAACACATCTCGAACCGCCCCAACAGCCCCAACCAAGCCTACAGAGCCAACACCGCCAACACCGCTCGTGACCACAGACACACCTAAACCGGTAGAACCTACGAAGCCTACAGAACCTACTAAGCCTACAGAGCCAAAAGCTCCAACATCTCCAGTAGAACCAACTGCTCCAGTTAGAAAGATCACTAACAACGCAGATCCAATCACAGTTAAGATTGCAGAAGCTTCATTAGTGATCACTAAACATATCGACATCACTACAGGTAAAGAGCTTCATCCTCAAGAAGAAGGAACTCAACCTAAGCGTTCGTTCGACGGTTACGAATTCGTAGAAACCAAAACAAAAGACGGTAACACAATTCACTACTACAAGCCAGTCGATAAAACGCCTATCAAACCTAAAGAAGATAAAGCGATCACTAAACACTTCGATATCACTACCGGCAAGGAAATTGCTCCTCAAGAAGACGGCAATCAACCTAAGAAGGAAATCGAGGGCTACGAATTTGTTGAAACTAAGACTAAGACTGGTGAAACTGATCACTATTACAAACCGATCGCTAAACCAATCACTCGTCACATCGACAAAGAAACTGGCAAGGACATCGTACCGCCAGAAGATGGAACACAACCTAAGAAGGACATTCCGGGCTATCGCTTCGTAGAGACTAAAGATAAAGATGGAAACACATTACATTATTATCAAAAAGTCTACACTCGTCACTACGACATCACAACTGGTAAAGAACTCGTTCCTCAAGAAGACGGTACTCAACCTAAGAAAGATATCCCTAACTACGAGTTCGTAGAAACCAAGGATAAAGACGGTGACACTGAACACTTCTATCGTCCGATTAAGAAAGTCTACACTAAACACATCGACGTCGAAACTGGTAAAGAGCTTGCACCGCAAGAAGACGGTACTCAACCTAAGAAGGACATCGAGGGCTACGAGTTTGTCGAAACCAAAGATGAAGATGGAAACACAATTCACTACTACAAACCTGTGAAGAAAGTTTACACTAAGCACATCGACAAATCGACCGGCAAAGAACTTGCACCGCAAGAAGACGGCAAACAGCCTAAACGCGAATTCGACGGCTACAAATTTGTAGAAACCAAAGATGAAGATGGCAATACGATCCACTACTACGAACCAATCGCTAAAGTGATCACTAAGCACATCGACATCGACACTAACGAAGAAATCGCGCCTCAGGAAGACGGTAAACAGCCTAAGAAAGACATCTCAGACTACGAGTTCGTCGAAACCAAAGATGATAATGGAAACACATTGCATTATTATCGCAAGGTGAAGAAAACAGCTGCTATTAAAGGTAAGACTCCAACCAAGTACGCTGATACTAATGAAGCCGTAGGCATCGTTCAATCAGTAATCGGGGTTCTAGGACTTACTTCTCTTGCAGGCTTTGGCTTCTGGAAGAAACGTAAGAAATAAATCTTATATTCTATGAAAAGACGTATTTAGTTACGTCTTTTTTCTGTCTCGAGAAGTCACGATTCGACCTCCAGATACTCAACAACTCAATCTAATATGATCATATTACTTTTACATCTCGACCTTCTCGTGAACTTCAAAATCTTTCAAAATCTTTTAAAATCTTTTTAAAATTTTTGAATCTTTTCCTTTACAATCTGATAGAACTGTGATATAATATATCTACGGTAGCTAATCAGCTATCTGCATATCATACATTCTATCGGAGGAAATCAAATGAAACAAGTAAACGAACGCAAAGTTCTCTCAGTACTTGCAATCATTGTTCTCGCTAATGTGGCATCTCTCTATACGATGACACAGATTCACTACGTATTCGGCTTCTTTATGATGGCAATGAGTATTTTACTCGACATCGTCTTCGTTCATGCGATGGCAGCTCTCTATGAAGAAGTTGAACGCTCTAAAAAGGAAAGGATCGAATCATCTGATGAAGTATATTCAGTGCAAAGTAATGCGTGATGCTCCGGCTACAGAGCAAGACTATCTGATAATGGATGAGACAGTTCCAAAAGTCTTAGCAGCTCTGATCGATTCGACAGATTATCTTCTAACATATATTGCTGAAGATGACGTTGAAGCTGGAGAAGTATGGGTCGCACCGTACGGAAAAAGTACTCGGATCGTAGTAACAACAGATGTTACACCGGAACTCTCAGATTCAATTAACTATCGCAAACTGCTAAAACGCGTAAAGAAAGGATAAGCCTATGACATCTACACAATTCAAAGCAGTCTCAGTCGTATTCCAAAATGACGATCACATCTACGGATCTAAAGAATATGATTATCTCACTTTTCTCGACGATCTAAAGGTCGGAGATTTAGTCGTAGTTGAAACTCGCTACGGTTACAAGGTCGCAAAGATCTCAGATATCAAAGAATTCTCTGAATACGCTAAGTCGTTCGTAATCGACAAAATCGATTTAACTCAATTCAATGAAACTAAGCAACGTCTAGCTCGTGAAGCAGAAATTCGTCGATCGATCGAAGCACAGCTCGAAGAAGAAAAACGTTTGCAAATCTATCGTGAAGCAGCTCAAACTAATTCGAGCGTCGCAGAACTTCTTGCAGAGCTTGAAGCTTTGCGCAAATAGATCTTCTAAAGACACAGTTAAGTCTGTGTCTTTTAATTTGCTCTAAAGATGAGTGTAACTCA
>ENA-OWLX01000409-OWLX01000409.1-metagenome-genome-assembly--contig:-NODE-409-length-15390-cov-9.424715_pt1 | contig 15390 bp, 9 predicted proteins | sample MGYA00245351_ERZ651106 | MGnify/ENA primary metagenome ERZ651106 (study PRJEB26857, sample SAMEA4031768) | metagenome | biome: human; feature: oral; material: saliva | place: Philippines | collected 2014 | study... | reverse complement strand
GATCTCCTGCTGGTCTAGTGATTGATTTTTATCGAATGAACTAGTATGCTTAGTCATTTGACGTTAACCATAATTATTCTTAAAACGGAATGTGAGAATATGAACTGTTGAAAGATCGGAGCCATCCGGTCTTTTTTATATAAAAATTTGCATATAAATAATTGACAGCGCTTTCTTCGCGCCTTATAATAAAAATATAATAGTAGAAAGTGAGACTGATATGGAAAGAAGGAATATTTTTTAAACAGCTGTAGTAAGCAGATTTTCTTATTTCATTGAGAAGAAAGAGTGATAATGGTCTTCCGTTCACTACTTGACTTTATAGCTCTGGGAAGCCTTTTAATAGTCACATAAGGACCAATGAAACTTGGGATTGAAAGTATCTCCACGAATAGATATTAGGAGGAAAGAGATGCAAAAAAAGGATATTTATCTAATCTTAATGACCATGATTATCTGTTCAATTATTATAGGATTGCTTGTAGGAGGTTTTATTCTTCATGGTCTGGAAGATATTGCTGCAATCATTAACCACGGCTTGCTGACAATCAATCAATCGATTCATTGACAAGAGATATTATTTTTTTACGTTCTAATAACTAAACAGATCAGAAGCATTTATTGGTCCGATCTTTTTTGAGTGGTGTCTTTTTGTTGATTCTAAAATATGTCTGTTGCTTAAGAGTGTTGATAGCAGTGACTGTTTAAAGGAGGGAAAATTGGAGGTGGTCAAGACTTCCTTCTCATTTCAGAGGGTTTCATCCCATACATCAAGGCAAATTGTTTGTAAAAATAGGTTTTATTACTGAAGCCGACGGTTTGGCAGATCGTTTCAATAGAAAAATCTGTTGATTGAATCAATAATTTTGCAGACATTAACCTTTTCTGATGCACCAGCTCGGTAAAGGTTTGACCACTTTTTTCTTTGACGAGATTACTTAAATAGTTTTTGTTAAATTTTAATTGATCGGCAGCTTTTGTCAAGGTAAGCTCTCTATAGTCTCTATCAATTAATTCAAGGACTTGCAGAAAAGGATCTTGTCGGGTTTGAAGGAGCTTTTTCTGTGCAGTAGGCAAAGAACGAGCCAATTCATAGAGTAAAATACTTAAAGAGTGTTTGAGAATTTCTTGGGAGAAATCCTTCTGGAAAAAATACTCTTCTATCATCCGGTGGAGCAGTTGAGGGACTTTTGGAATCTCTTCAGAGCGAAGAATAATAAAATTTTGACTGATTTCTAGATGGCTATGGCGATTAAGGAGCAAGTGATACAAAAGACTATTATTTCCTTGCATTTCTTCCAAACTTTGTAAGGAAATATTGTTATCTTTAAAGAGTAGATTGATCACAATATCCTCTTCTTCCAAGCACTCAATTTGATGTTTACTACCCACATCCATCAGGAGGATGTCTCCTTGATAAAGCATGAAAGTCTGACCGTTAATGATTTGTTGACAATGCCCGCTATAGATATAATTGAGCTCTAAAAATTGGTGGGAATGAAGAGGATAAGGCGCATAGCGATTGTGTTTACTAATGTAGATGTCTCGATTGTGAAAAAAGAGATCATTGGTTAAATGAGGGGCTTGGGTTTTCATTTCAGAAAAGTCTGGAACGAAGGTTCCAGTATTTTTTTGTTTCTTTTCAATCTCAGTTTCTTGATGGAGGAAGTCAGTTAAGGGTTGCATCTGTTTTACCTGTATATTTGATACTATTCTACTGTTTTAGAGATATTGTATCACATTTTAAAAAATAGTTAAATAGAGATAGAAAGAAGCAAGAAAAGAGGGCTGAGATGACCTATCATATAGCAGTGGACATTGGAGCATCAAGTGGACGCTTGATACTGGCAGATGTTCAGGATGGAAAATGGCAGTTACAAGAAATCCACCGATTCAAAAATGGATTTACTCGAGTGGATCAGCATGATCGTTGGGATATAGAGGAGCTCTTCCACCAGATTCTCCTTGGATTAGAGAAAGCAAAAGAGCTAGGAGTAGATAACTGTACTTTAGGAATTGATACCTGGGCGGTAGATTATGTATTGTTAAAAGATGGAAAGGCTCTGGCACAACCCATTGCTTATCGGGATAAACGGACTGAAAAAGTAATGGAGAAAGTGTTTCAGAAGCTCCCTGCTAAGAACATTTATGAGAAAACGGGCATTCAATTTCTAAATTTTAATACCTTGTTTCAGTATGTTAGTGAAGATCCTCAACTGTTAGAAGAAGCAGATACTAGTCTTTTGATTCCAGATTATCTGGCCTATCGATTGACGGGGAGACAGGTAGCAGAAGTTAGCAATGCCTCTACGACCCAATTGCTAAATATTCATCATAGAGATTATGATTTCGATTTGCTCGATTTAGCTGGGATAAAGGCTTCTCAACTTCCCGATTTGGTGGAGACAGGGACTTATCTTGGACCTCTACTTCGAGAAAATTTCAAAGATTACAAACTCCCCTATGTTGAAGTTTATGCTGTGGCAACACACGATACGGCTTCAGCAGTTGTGGGAGTTCCAGCGACAAGCAAAGATTTTGCTTATATCTCTAGTGGCACCTGGTCCTTGATTGGAGCGGAACTAACATCACCGATCGTAACGAAAGAGAGTCGGGAAGCAAATTACACCAATGAATGGGGAGCTTATCAAACCTATCGTTTTCTTAAAAATATCACGGGTATGTGGACGGTGCAAGAAATTGCTCGTTGCTTAGACTATCAATATAGCTACGCAGAGATGGCCGAACAAGCCAGTCAGGTAGCCCCATTTGAACAGTATGTCAATCTGAATGATGAGCGCTTCACTAACCCTGAACAGATGATTCAAGAAATTCAAGCTTATTGTCGAGAAACAGGACAGAAGGTTCCAGAAACCGTAGGCGAATTGACCATGTGTGTGTATTCAAATCTAGCTCTTATTTATGGGGCTGAATGGAAACGACTAGAAAAATTAACAGGAAAATCCTTTGAGGCTCTCCATATCGTAGGAGGGGGATCCAATGTTGCTCTTCTCAATCAGTTGACAGCCAATGTGATTCAAAAACCAGTGATCGCTGGCCCAGGTGAAGGAACGGCTATCGGGAATTTATTGGTTCAGCTGATTGCAAGTGGAACTTTTAGCAATCTTAGAGAAGCACGTGCTTTCTTAAAAGAAGAGATATCATTGAAGGAATTTTTTCCTGATTTTACAATGGAAACCGATCATTTAAAAAATTTTCAACAGAATTATTATCAATAAGGAGAAAGAATAATGACAAATGCAACTCAAATTACACAAGCTTATGAGGCGGCCAAAACTCGCTATGCGGCAATCGGAGTAGATACGGATGCTGTATTGGAAAAATTACAAGGAATTAAAATCTCCATGCATTGCTGGCAAGGAGATGATGTGAAGGGCTTCTTATCACCTGATGGCGAATTGACTGGTGGGATCATGTCAACGGGAAATTATCCTGGAGCTGCCCACACTCCTGAACAGTTGCGTCAGGATTTGGAAAAAGCTTATTCTTTGATTCCAGGGAAGCATAAATTGAATCTACACGCCATCTATTTAGATACCGATGAAACAGTTGATCTCAATGAAATTGAACCACGTCACTTTGAAAAATGGGTAAAGTGGGCCAAAGAACAAGGACTTGGATTGGACTTTAACCCAACCTTCTTCTCCCATCCAATGATGAAGGATGGCTTCACCTTGGCTAGTCCAGACCAAGAAGTTCGAGAGTATTGGATAGAGCATGGGAAACGTAGTCGTAAAGTGGCGGAATACTTCGGTAAAGAATTGGGAGAAACTTGTTACACCAACTTCTGGGTTCCAGATGGCTTTAAGGACAACCCAATTGACCGTCTGACACCACGTAAACGTTTAATGGAATCTTTAGATGAAATTTTCTCTGAGGAGATTGATGAACAATACAATGTTGATACTGTTGAAAGCAAACTCTTTGGACTAGGAGCAGAAGCCTATACTGTAGGATCTCATGAATTTTATATGGGATATGGTTTGACACGAAATAAGACCATTTTATTGGATGCAGGTCATTTCCATCCGACAGAAGTGATTTCCAATAAACTATCTTCGCTTGCCTTATTTAGCAAAGGATTAATGTTGCATGTTTCTCGCCCTGTTCGTTGGGATTCGGATCACGTAGTCATTATGGATGATGAGTTGCAGGAAATTGCCAAAGAATTGGTTCGCAATGATCTTCTTGGAAAAACAGCGATTGGCTTGGATTTCTTCGATGCGACCATCAACCGTATTGCAGCTTGGGTAGTTGGAACTCGTAACACCCAAAAAGCACTCTTAAAAGCCATGTTAGAGCCAACAGAAGAATTGAAACAAATGGAATTGGACTTTGATTTCACTTCTCGATTAGTCTATACAGAAGAATTGAAGGACTTCCCATATAGCGATGTTTGGAATTATTTCTGCTTAAAGAACAATGTTTCAGTTGGTTTGGACTGGTTAAAAGAAGTCCATGACTATGAAGCTGAGATTTTGAAAACACGCGGATAAGATAAAAAGTTCGAATAGCTTGGGAGAAGGAGTAGAGAAAAATGACAAAATTTGTAGAATCTGTCTATGTAACAAAAATGAGAGAAGTAACGCGAGAGTCTTATGAACGCAATTGGGATGAACGGAATGGAGGAAATGTCTCCCTTCGCTTGACAGCTGAAGAAGTTGCTCCTTTTGAGGATGTCACAGAAGTGAAAGAAGTGCTTGATCTTGGCTTTGATGCTTCTTATTTGGCGGGATATTACTATTTGGTTACAGGAACTGGGCGTTACTTTAGAAATGTAGCTGGAAATCCAGAAAATGATCTTGGTTTAGTTCGCATCACAGAAGATGGTCAACATGCAGAATTGGTGTGGGGCTTCAATGACGGTGGTAAGCCGACTTCAGAATTCCCAAGTCATTTGATGAGCCATATAGAGCGTTTGAAGGTAAATCCAAATCAACGCGTGGTTTTCCATTGCCATCCAACAAACCTGATTGCTCTGTCCTTTACTCAACCCCTTGAAGAACGTCACTTATCACGCCTTCTATGGAAAATGCAGGCAGAATCGATTGTTGTCTTCCCTGAAGGAATTGGGGTGATCCCTTATATGACACCAGGTACGACTGAGATCGGGAAGGCAACTGCAGCAAAAATGGCAGAATTTCAAGCGGTTTTATGGCCTCACCATGGGCTCTTCGCATCGGGTACTTCACTGGATGAAACTTATGGATTGATTGAGGTGATTGAAAAAGCTGCGATGATTTATTCACAAATTGGTGCTCAAGGCGGAGTCATTAAACAAGCAATCACTGACCAAGAATTGCAAGAAATTGCAACCTTCTTTAACATGATGCCTCACCAAGGATTCTTGGATGTGAATTAGAGATGGATGGTAGTGAAGTATGATTCAGATATGGGAGGTGTGACCTCCCTTCTATCATGAAATTTTTGTTAAAAAAATCACAAAATAGTTGAAGAAAACTAGTTTGAGTATTATAATTATATAAGAGAGGAAAATAACGATAGTAAAACAAAAACATAGAACAGTGGTCACTACAGATGGTGAAATCGATGATATGAATTCTTTTATTCGTTTTCTTCTTATATGGAAGTTGCAGGAATTATTCTGACTTCTTCTATGTTTCATTACAGTGGGAATGATGAAAAACCAGCATATCGTTGGACCGGAGAAACATGGATCCCCGAAATGATACATCGATATGCAGAAGTATATTCTAATCTTGTTAAACATGACCCTGACTATCCAACTCCGCAAAGTTTATTAGATGTATACAGAATTGGAAATATTTCTGATGTTGGTGAAATGGAGGAGGAGACAGAGGGATCTAACTTTTTAATGGATTTAATGCTAGATCAGGATGAGCGACCATTGTATATTCAGACATGGGGAGGAACGAACACTACAGCCCGTGCTCTTAAAAGTATTCAAGAACGATTTGAGGGGACAAGTGAGTGGGCGCATATTAAATCAAAAATAGAATCTAAAGTGGTATTGTACATCATTTTAGATCAAGATGGAACATATGGAGATTATATTTCGAAAAATTGGAATTTGACAACTTTAAATGATTCTTTAAATTTTGGATATTTTGGTTATGGTTGGAAAAATTTACCAAAAGAAATTAGATCTAGTTTAGACGATCACTGGCAGCAAATCCATATTTTGAATAAAGGCTCTTTGATCGAAAAATATGCCTTAATTGGAGATGGCTACTATCTAGCTGGAGAGATTGAACCAGAGCAATTTGGACAAGAAAAATGGTTAGAAGCTCATCCCGATTATAAAAAATATGATTTTATTTCTGAAGGAGATTCACTTTCCTACTTTTATTTAATACAGACGAGTCTTAGAGGTTTTGAACATCCAACTTATGGTAGTTGGGGAGGTCGGTTTACCGAAGTAGCACCTAATACATTTTCTACAGAAAAAACAGTAGATTATAATCCACTTACTCAGCGATTTGAGCAAGAATATAGTTTTTATCGTTGGATTAATGATATCCAAGCAGATTTCGCCGCTCGAGTTCAATGGTGTGTAACAAATGATTTTGAAGTATGTAGTCATTACCCAGAGGTGAATATAGATGAAAATATCTCAGCGAAAGTAGGTGAAAATCCGACTTTAAGGGCGCTAGCGAAGGATCCAAACGGACTTTCAATTGCTTATCATTGGTGGTGTTACTACGAGGCATCTACATATTGGGACTTTAGTCATCTTGAACTGGAAGCAGGGAGATGGACACTAGGTGACATGGAGTTTATAGATTCATGGCATTCGTCAAAAATAGAGAAAACGTGGAATTTACCAATGGCAGGAGTTGATACAAATCAAATTAGTTTCCAAATTCCTGAAGATGCAAAATCTGGAGATACTTTCCATATTATTTTAGAAGTAAGCAATCAATCAGAATTTCCATTAAAAACATATAAAAGAGTCATTATAACAGTTGAATAAAAAATAGTAGTTTGGAGGTACACTATGAAAAATCCTTTATATATATGGGGTAAGCAAATCCCAGGAAATAATAAACGTTTAAAGACAGATGTCTTGAATATTCACGAGGAGTATACCCCTCATGATTTATTTGAGAAATATCCGGGAGTCTGGGATAAATCATCAGATGAACTTGGAGATTTATCAGGCAATGATACCCTGGTTTATAGACAAGAAATTGAACATGGACCAGCAGAACTAACTTATACAGACCGGCCTTTTCTTCTTCCTTATTTATCGGAAGGAAGCGATCAGGCAGTTGTGATCTGTCCTGGTGGAGCCTATTTGACAAAATCTATGGTGACGGAAGGAGAACAAATTGCTGAACTTCTTAATGAGGCAGGAATTTCAGCTTTTGTTCTTTGGTACCGCAGTTACCCTTATCGTGAACCAATCATGTTTTTAGATGCTCAGCGAGCTATTCGTTATGTCCGTTATCACGCAGCTGATTTTGGAATTAATCCTAATAAAATTGGTTTGCTTGGTTTTTCAGCTGGTGGTAACTTAGCTGGTGTTACTTCCTTATTACTAAGAAATCAGGATTGGTTCCAAGGATTAGATTATCAACTAGATAAGATTGATAGGGAAGATGCGAGTGTTTCAGCCTTGGGCCTCATCTATCCAGCAATTTCTCTTCACAAAGACAAAATTGTAGCTATTCTAGCAGGTGCTGACAGTTATCGTGATCCAGTGACTTGTCAAGCTGTTGCAGATCGTTTGGATATGAGAAATGGTTTGCAAAATGGAGATGCTCCACTCTTTATCTGTGCAGCAGTAGATGATGAAGTGGTTCCGGCGCAACACTGTTTAGATTTAGTGCAGAAGGCAAATGAGAAGAGAGTTTCTGCAGAGTTACATCTATTTGCACAGGGTGGGCATGGATTTGGAGCCTGTCTAGGAGAACAGATGCCCCAATTTTATCATGATTGGACTCTTGTTCAACAGTGGAAGGACTTATATCTCACCTGGTTGAAAACGGTTTGGAAAGAATAAGATGGATTTTTAGATCTCAAGTAAGGGCTTGGGATCTGTTTTTTTAGAGTAAAGAAGTTACCATAGAATAGTATTAGTTTTTCATAGGACCTTGTAGGATTTTTTGGAAAGAGAAGGGTATAATAGAACTAGCAAATCAAGTGAGGTAGAGAGATGACCGACAAACTTCAATTTCCAGATGGTTTCCTTTGGGGTGGAGCAACTGCTGCCAACCAATGTGAGGGAGCTTATAATGAAGGTGGCCGTGGCTTGGCCAATGTGGATGTGGTACCGATTGGGCCTGATCGTCATGCGATTATTACGGGGCAGAAAAAGATGTTTGACTTTGAGGAAGGTTATTTCTATCCTGCTCAGGATGGAATTGATATGTACCATCGCTACAAGGAAGACATTGCCCTTTTTGGGGAAATGGGCTTTAAAACCTATCGTTTGTCTATTGCTTGGTCACGGATCTTCCCAAAAGGGGATGAACTGGAGCCAAACGAAGCGGGTCTACAGTTCTATGAAGACCTCTTTAAGGAATGTCACAAGTATGGTATTGAGCCCTTGGTGACCATTACCCACTTTGACTGTCCCATGCATTTGATTACTGAGTATGGAGGCTGGCGTAGTCGCAAGATGTTGGAATACTATGAACGTCTCTGCCGGACACTCTTCACTCGCTACAAGGGCTTGGTCAACTACTGGTTGACCTTTAATGAAATCAATATGATCCTTCATGCGCCTTTTATGGGAGCGGGTCTCTGCTTCGAAGAAGGGGAGAATGAGGAGCAGGTCAAATACCAGGCAGCTCACCATGAGTTGGTGGCTTCAGCCATTGCGACCAAATTAGCCCATGAGATTGATCCGAACAACAAGGTCGGCTGTATGCTGGCAGCTGGTCAAAACTACCCGCATACCTGTTCTCCACGAGATGTCTGGGCTGGTCTAGAAGAAGACCGCAAGAACTATTTCTTCATCGATGTGCAGGCGCGTGGGGAATACCCAAACTATGCTAAGAAAGAGTGGGAGCGTCAGGGAATCACGGTTGAGATGACCGAGCAGGACCTTCAATTGTTGAAAGACTATACAGTGGACTTTATTTCCTTCTCCTACTATGCCAGTCGGGTCGCTTCAGGCGATCCAGCTGAAAGGGAGAAAACAGCGGGCAATATCTTTGCCTCTCTGAAAAATCCCTACTTAGAAAGCTCAGAATGGGGTTGGCAGATTGACCCTCTTGGTCTCCGCATTACCCTCAATACCATCTGGGATCGTTATCAAAAGCCCATGTTTATCGTAGAAAATGGATTAGGGGCAGTTGATACACCAAATGAAGCAGGGGAGATTGCGGATGATTACCGGATTGACTACCTGGCTGCCCACATCAAGGCCATGCGAGATGCCATCCATAAAGACGGCGTCGTCCTCTGGGGCTATACGACTTGGGGTTGTATTGACCTAGTCTCTGCCGGGACAGGAGAAATGAAGAAGCGCTACGGCTTTATCTATGTTGACCGGGACAACGAAGGCAAGGGAACCTTAGCTCGCTCGCGCAAGAAATCCTTCTATTGGTACAAAGAGGTTATTGCGACCAATGGGGCTTCCATCAACTAAATCAGCACTCGATCAGGAGGACTCTTTCGCTTGATCGAGTTTTTTCTTTGCTACTTAGACTATGTTTATTTTACTAAGTCATCATTGTTTTATTTTCTCGCCCTTGAATAGCAAGGAGGGGAAATCAGGTCGGATAGCAATTTGTAATATAGACATTTATGAAAAAAATGTCTATATTACAAGTGTGTTACAATTAGATTTCAAAAATGTATTTTTTAAAGAAAAGACCTATGATAAAATGGATAAGAAGGCCGAATGAAGTAGGCGGACAACAATAAAAGGAGATAAACAATGAAGAAGATCAGTTTATTATGGAAAAACTTTTTGAAAAAAGGTTTTGCCGTTTTAACGATTCTCATGATGCTAGGCCAGATTGGTCAAGGGGCTGTAACGGCCTTTGCCAATCAGCTAGCAGTTGGAGATAATGGAGCCTTGGATGTGACCCTCTTGTACGGGGACAAACAGGACCATCCAGGTGGCATGTCCTATTATACAGGGGATACCATGTCTGGCTATATCCAGATTACCCCTAAAAATTTGACAACTGATATTGACGATGTCACTATTACCTTGAAAGTGCCAGGCAAGTACCTCAGAGAAGTCAGCATTCCAGACTTTAATAGTGCCTCAGAGCATGATAAACCAACGGTCACAAAAGTTGGTGATGACTATTTAGTCACCCTTCATTTTAGCAATTACCAAAAATCAGAAGTGTTGACCTTACCCTTTATCGGGAAGTTTACAATTGGCTATCCACCGACAAATTACTCGCTAGATATTACAGGGACCTTGAACATCAATGGTCAAGAAACAGCGCTCAATGATATCATTTGGAAACCTAAGTACAACGACTATCGTTTCACCAAGTACATCAACCAAAACTTGAACGAAGCCATGTCTAAAGACTATGCGGAAGCCATGCCAGGTGTTGTCAAAGGTGAGGATGGAAAGAACTATATTGAGACACCATCTTCTGTTCCATTTGCCTTCCAATTGGACGGAATGCGTGGTCAATACGGTGGTCAATACCGTCAGTTAGAATCAGCAACGATCACTGATAAGTTGCCAACCTATACAGATAAGAACGGGAAGACTCGTACAGCTGTTCTCGACACAGCCAAGTCAGAAGGCTGGGTAGACAATGGAGATGGCACCGTTTCGAAGACTTTCCAAGCGGATGCAAACGACAATCCAGCAGCTTATCACCAAGAATTTATGACCAAAATCAAGGATACTAGTTACCTCTACTTGAAATTCCCTGATTTGGTCTTAGAAAAAGACCAAACTCTCAAGGACGTCCTTAGCAAGGATTTGACCAACACGGGTAGTCTAGTAGGAATTCCTGCCAACCGTGGAGAGGGCGAACCAGATATTACAGCAGAAGATTCCCTTATTTTCCGTTTGACTTCACGTGACCTTGAAGGTGCCGGAAGCTTTGCCAAACGGGCTGATGGAGATGTTTATGACTCAACAGACTACAAGGCTGCTAATTACAAGTGGATTCTAAAATTTCATAATAACACCCCTTCACCACAAAAGAATTTTGTTTTTTACGATGAGACTGTGGACCCTCGCTTGAAGTTTACCAGGATCGATTATAGTCGCCTGATGGAAGGAAACTATGGGATTGGTAAACAAATCCATACCATTGTCAAACGAATCATCCTGACTATGGAAGATGGTAGCACCAAAGAAATTCAGTCAGAAGCAGATAAGGACGGAAACGGTCTAATTGATTTGACCAAGTATGGAACGGTTGTAGGCTGGCGGATGGAAATGAAGGATGATTTTGTCCTTCCATCTGGTCAAGGAATTATCCTTAATAGCTATACAAGCTTCAAGGATCCAGAAAAAACTCGTTACGATGAAACGGATGCGACCAAAAATGTTTACAAGAACACAGGCCGTGTGACCTATAAAACACAGTCAAATGTTGCCAAAGATCAGTCGGCAGATTGGACTTTCAAGCTTATCCCTATGAAGGAAAGTTTTGAAATCGCAAAAACGACCGATTACAATGATGTTCAATACACAGATGGGAAAACGATTCGTTTCGGTTTGATGGCAACAAGAGTTATCCTTGATCCTGATAAGAATTATGGCGATCTTCGGGTGATTGATCTTTATGATCCAAATACGTTGGATGTCGATTTTAAGGATCTTAATAAATACCTTGCCTCTAGCGAAAAAGGGATGAAATTCTTCAAGAGTTACGAGGTCGTTGAGAATTATCATAACTCTGGTCGAACCGCTATTGTGATGCATTTGGACCAAAAAGAGTTTATTAAAGCTTCCCTTGAAAATAATAGCCAAGTTCGTCTACCATTTATCTATGCAAAATTAAAAGGGAAAGACGACGGTGGAACCTTTACCAACAAGCTTTATGTTGCAGGAGACGGAATCCACGATCTTGAAAATGCCAATCCTGACCGAGTCACAGAAGATGTGTATGACTTAAACGGTAATGGTTCAACAACAGATAAGATTCCTTATGCTCAATCAAACTATACAATTGTCGCAGCAGAAGGGATCTATGCCCGCAAATACATCGCTAAAAATGACGATCTATCAGATGCATCGACTGTTACTCGTACCTTCAAACCTGGTGAAACTTTTAACTACAAGATCACCATTAAAAATAATACGGACAAGCCAGTCGAAGACGGAGTGGTTTACGATGCCCTACCAAAAGTAAACGATGTCAATACCCTAGATGGTTCGAATCGTTTAACTGAATACACGGTTAGCCTCCGTGGACCTGTATCTGCCCCTGAAGGCTGGACAGTCTACTACACAACAGACCCTAGTGTCACAAGCGATACCATGGAGCAGGCTGCAGATAAGGATATCTGGACGACAGCTGTAGCAGATTACAGTCAAGTGACGGGTATCAAGTTTGTGGCTGATAAAGGGACGACTATCCCAGCCCGTAGTGAAGCAAACTTTGGTGTCCCAGTCGTTAACCCAACGGAGTTGACAGACGACGTCAAAGACTTGATGCAAAAACGTACCAAAGATAACGAAGACAACGGTGGACGTTCAGGAGTGGTCCAAGCCCATAACCAATTTGGTTACAAGGCCAAAGGTCACGAAGGAAACCGTGAGTCGAATACCGTAACAGCACAAATTTTCTCAGCAGCTTTCCAAGTCAAGAAAGTCGATAAGGACGATCCGAAGAAAATCCTTGAAGGTGCTGAATTTACCTTAACAGATGCGAATGGAGCTGTTGTTGCGACGGCTACTTCTGATAAGAATGGAGAACTTTCCTTTAACACCTTAACAGAAGGAACCTATACGCTCAAAGAAACTAAAGCACCTGCAAATTACAAGTTGGATGAAACAGATCATGCAGTGGTTGTGACCTATGATGCAGACAAACAAATCTACCACGTCACGGTGGATGGTAAAGCTGTCGGCTCCAAAGCTCTTCCTCTAGAAATCGCGAATGAAGCAGATATCAAGTATATCGATCTTGAAGCTTCAAAAGTTTGGGATGACCAAGACAACCAAGAAGGGCTTCGCCCAGAAAGTGTCGAATTCCAACTCTACAAAAATGGAAAAGCGCAAGGAAAACCAGTCACGGTCTCAGCTGCAACAGAATGGAAAGCCCACTTTACGAACCTTCCAGATAAAGACAGTGATGGTAAGCTCAATACTTATACGGTCAAAGAAGTGAAGGTACCGACTCATTATACGGTTGATACAGAAGAAGCCAGCTTCATTGATGGAAAAGCAACCATCACCAATAAACGCACTCCTGAGACAAGGACAGTTACCGTCAAGAAAGTCTGGGATGATGCCGATAACCAAGATGGTCTTCGCCCTACAACTATCAAGGTTCACCTCTTAGCCAATGGTAAAGAAGTGCAAGCAATCGATCTTGCTGGTCAAGGAAATGAATGGACGCATACCTTCACAGACCTACCAGTCTACAAAGATGGCCAAAAAGTTGTCTACACTGTGACAGAAGACAAGGTGGATAATTACACCACTAAGATTGATGGAACAACGATCACCAATAGCTACAAACCTGGTAAGACAAGCCTCACCGTTACCAAAAACTGGGAAGATGCCAATAACCAAGATGGCCTCCGTCCAAAAACGATTAAGGTTCAATTGTATGCTGGGGATGAAAAAGTTGGAAAGGCTGTTGAATTGTCAGCAGATAACAAATGGACCCATACCTTCTCAAATCTAGACGAGAAGAAAGCTGGCCAACTTATCAACTATACCGTCAAAGAAATCGATGTTCCAGAAGGCTACACACAAATCGTCGAAGCATCGAATCCAGGCCAAGTAGTCGTGACCAATACGCACGAACCAGAAAAGACCAAAGTAGAAGTGAGCAAGAAATGGGAAGATGGAGACGACCAAGATGGTCTGCGTCCAGCAAGCATTCAAGTTCAATTGTACAAAGATGGCCTTCCAACTGACCAAGTATTAGAACTTTCTGCAGCAAATGATTGGAAAGGTGCATTTGAAAACCTTGATGCCAAGGCAGCTGGGAAAGCCATTACTTATATGGTTAAAGAAGTAGCTGTCCCAGATGGTTACAAGGTGACGGTAAATGATAAGGACAAGGCTAATGTTGTCTTGACCAACACGCATGAACCAGCTCTTACAGAGATGAAAGTCACTAAGAAGTGGGAAGATGCCAATGACCAAGATGGTCTTCGTCCAAAATCCATTAAGGTTCAACTCTATGCTGGTGATGAAAAAGTAGGAGATTCAGTTGAATTGTCAGCGGACAATCAATGGACTCACACCTTCAGCAAGTTGCCTGAAAAGAAAGCTGGCCAAGCGATCAGTTATCGTGTGGAAGAAGTGGCTGTTCCTGAAGACTACCAAGTAACTGCTGATACCTCTGATCCTGCTCACACGATCTTGACCAATACGCATACGCCAGCGGTGATCGATATTCCAGTGACCAAGATTTGGAATGACCAAGACAATCAAGATGGTCTTCGCCCAGCAAGTATCGTGGTAAATCTTCTAGCCAATGGTGAAAAAGTTGCCCAAAAAGAACTCACCAATGCGACAGATTGGAAAGAGAACTTCACAGGTCTTCCAAAATTCAAGGATGGTAAAGAAATCGTCTATACAATTCAAGAAGAGAAAGTAGCTGAATATACAACTGCGATCGATCAAGCTGCTTATACCATTACCAACACCCATGCACCTGGTAAGACAAGCATCACTGTTACCAAGAAGTGGGATGATGAGAATGACAAGGATGGTCTTCGTCCGAAGAATATTCACGTTCAGCTCTATGCCAATGATCAAAGAGTTGGCCAAGAAATAGAATTATCAGCTGAAAACAAGTGGAGCCATACATTTGCAGATTTGGATGAAAAAGCAAATGGAAACACCATCACTTATACAGTGAGAGAAGTCAGTGTTCCAAAGGGCTATGAAGCTCGTAATGACGAGGATGGTAAAGGAAATGTGGTGATTACAAACAAGCATGTTCCAAAAGAAAATCCGAAACAACCAACTCCGCCAAGTTCATCTGAACCAAAGAAACCGGGTCAACCTGAACCTAAAAAACCAAGCCAACCAGAGCCGAAGAAACCAGGCAAAATCTTAGGATTCTTACCAAATACGGGTACGACGATCTCTATCATTAGTCTTGTCTTAGCCTTTGTCTTGGCAAGTATCGCTACTTATATTTTGAAGAAAAAGAAAAAATAAGCTAGCCTAAAATGAAGCGAGAGTGGGACAGAAATCGGTAATGCGTTAGAATTCGATTTCGTCGTCCCACCTCCGCACAGTTGAGTAGGGTTGTAAAA
>ENA-OWLX01000407-OWLX01000407.1-metagenome-genome-assembly--contig:-NODE-407-length-15403-cov-6.978303_pt1 | contig 15403 bp, 9 predicted proteins | sample MGYA00245351_ERZ651106 | MGnify/ENA primary metagenome ERZ651106 (study PRJEB26857, sample SAMEA4031768) | metagenome | biome: human; feature: oral; material: saliva | place: Philippines | collected 2014 | study... | reverse complement strand
GAGCGTCGCTCAGTGCCCGCGCGCCTTCCTGAGCCTCCTGTGTGGAAGTAATTGTCCCCAAGGCGGCCTCGGCCTCCTCAAAGCGATGTGAGGCGGCAAGCCAACGTACCAGGGCAAGCCGACTTTGAGGGGACTGCAACTCGTGGTCAAGACGTTCCGCGCGGGCGATCCATTCGGCAGTGTCTTTGGGGGGAACAGTATCTGCCCCTTTCGCGCTTTTCTCGAGGAGATCCACGCGTACCGAGGAAAGCCCCTCCACATCACGCGCCTTGTTTTCAATCGTCTCGCGCACAGTGCTGGGCAGTGCCATCACCGGCTCCGCGTCGCCTGACTCAACCGCCGCAAGCGCATCCTCAACCTTTCCAAGCAAATCAAACGAGGAAGAATTGGTAGATTTCTCGGTGCTAAACCATGTCTGAAGGAAATTCACGATAGAAGGTAGTGCTAGCGTGTCTGATTCCTTGAGTTGGAGCACAAGGCGGGCAAGAGGATCTACCAGATCGTAGTAGCTCCGACGTTGATCAAGAAGATCCGTGAAAATAGTTGAAACAGGTTTGATCCACGCTCGTTCGCTGAGATCGCTCACTGCCTTCGCGACGCTGCGCTGTTCTGAACCCACGCGCTCAGCTAGATCTTTTACAGGCAATGGGTGATTTGCTGCTACGAGTTCTGCTATGACGAGGCGCTGTAGAGGGGAGAGATGAGCCAGTTGTTCCTGGTAATGCGGGGTGAATGCGTCAATCCGGGTGAGGAGCAGGGTGCTGAGGTCGCCAAAGTCAGCGGCGTTCAGAGCGCACCCAAGTATCGCCCACACTCGCGGTGAACCACCTGTCAGGTGAGTAATCGTATGGATTTTAGCCATCGCATCAGGGGTAGATACGTACTCAGCCAGTTGAGAATTGTCTGATTCTCGCGCCAAAGAAGTGAGCATTTCGCGTGCTTCTCCAGGAGTGAAAGCTTCGAGTCGAATCGTGTCGAAGAAACCGAAAAAGGGCGAGACATTGTCGGAAAGACTGTGACCGAGGCGAGTAGCGCTTCCAATGATGAGAATGCCTGTCTCGGTTTGTAAGAGGCTCCGGAGATTTTGTTGCCCCGCCTGTCCAAGCGCCTCGAAGATCTGATCAACATTTTCCATGAAGACCGCAATGGGGCCTTCGGTGCGGATACTTCCACGAAGTTGCGCCTCAAGTGAGCTCTTATTCGTGCGGTTTAGCTCGGTGGGGGAGAACTGGTTGAGAATCGCGGCAAGAAGACGCTCGTATGAGGTGAGCCTCCACGGACTTTCGGGCAGGCGCGCGATGCGCAAGGAAGTATGTTTTTGACGATCAACAAGTGTGATACTACGGTGATACGCCAAGGAGATTAGGTGCGTTTTACCCGCTCCGTAAGGTCCGACAAGCAGCGTGTGATTCGGACTTGGCGTTTTCCCAAGCTTCTCAACGCGCTTCATGATGATCTTCAAAATTGGTTCACGCGCGATAAATAAGCGCTCGAGAAGGTCCTCAGGCATGAGCGAAGGAGTAAAACAGGCAAGTGGGAGGCTATTCATTGGCGGTCCCACACTCCTTTCTTACGCGCCCAAATGTATTGCAGCGCAGGATAGCGCCAGCGCACCGAGCGGCCTCGGCGCTCCAAATAATGGTCCTTGACGAGATCCTCAAGGACCTCGGAGAATTCCTCGCCTTGCGTCAGTGAATCAACGGAAATCCACTCATTCGTCTGAGAAATCGTCTGACGCAGGATTTGATCTGCGACTTGTGCGCGCTCGCCGTAGTGTGGCGTCACGCGCGTGAGGTAGTGCTCGAACCAACGGAATTCGTCGGGGTCGTCAATGAATTCTTCGAAGCATTCGCGGACATCGCTGGGGGTAAAAGCAGTGTAGTGCCCCTGCGCGAGTGTTCCAACGAGCTTATGGAGCAGGAAAGGAATTCCGCCGCTCACCGTGACAAGCTCACTGACAACCTCATCACGCAGCTCTTGTCCCACGCCTAGGAGTAAGCGGCGTGCAAGCTCGTCGGCCTCGTCACGGGGGAGAGGCCCGAGCGGTAAGGATTCAAGATCGTTCAAGACTCCCTGCGTCATCTTGGTTTTGCGTAGAACATGATGGAAACCGACGGACCCTGTGACGATCCATCGTACTCGCGTCGTTTTTTGGCGAAGTGCGCGCAGTGTTTGGAGGATTTCTTCGGCAGCTCCGGCGCCTTCGCGTTCGGCAATGTTATTCACCGCCATGGGGACCTCGTCCATCATGACAAGCGGAATGACATCGTTTTCTTCCCCGTCGAGGGTGCTCAAAATATCTGTGAGTAGGACGTGCGGAGACGTCTGACGATGGTAGCTCTTAATGGTGATGGGGCTTGAGATTTCGATATCGCAGTTATCGAAGATGGTTTTGAGTTTCTGAAATGCTCGCGAAGGGAGTTTCCCGCCTTTGATGAGTGCGTCGGCAGTGCGGATGAGGAAGTCGTTTACTGTGAAGACGCCCTCGTAATCGATGAAGTAGCAGTGAAAACGCTTCTCTCGTGCGGCGAAAGTGTGCATCCAGAAGGTCTTACCCATGCGTCTGGGATCGGTGAGGAGAAGATTTGCGCCCACCTGCAGGCGCTTGCGCGCTTGGGACGTGATCGCAGTGCGGCCGACGAAGTTTGCGGGGTCTCGGTCACTGCCGGGCTGTGGTTCGATAGGCTCCAGTGCCATTACGCCCTCCAAAATACGTGAAATCTTACGTCTAATTATACGTAGAGATTGACGTACGTCAAGGTCTTTGGGAGTGAAGCTCTCCCGACTCTACCGACAGCAAGTAGAGCTTACGTGCAGGCCCACCTCCGTAGTGGACCTCTCCTGAGGCCGAGGCCACGCGGTGGCAGGGAACGATCAGCGAAAGCGGGTTGCGTCCAACAGCGCTCCCGACCGCCTGGTACGCGCGCGGTGAGCCGACCTTTCGTGCGAGATCCGCGTAGGTCACGGTTTCCCCATATGGAATGTTGAGAAGCGCATTCCACACCCGCAGCTGAAAGTCCGTTCCAAAGGTTGCCAAAGGAATTGCGGCAGGATCAGGGTTAATGCCCGCAAGGAATTTGTGCGTCCACTGATAGGCCTGTTCCAAGACCGCTGCGTTCTGCTCACTGACTGTGCTCCCGTTGAGTGTCCACGCGCGCAGACCATCCCGAGTGGAGAGGGGAACGCGAGCGGAGGCCTCGGCCTCGGAAATCCCAAAAGGATAACCAAAAAAGCGCTGTCCGCTCATCCATAGCGCGCTCAAGGCTCCACCGGAAGCGGCGCAGGTGATGATCCCCAACTCGCTGGCAAACGAACACAGAGCCAGCGTGGAGTCCTTCGGGATACTTGCAATACGCATAGGTTCAGACTGACATAGTGATGATGAATATGCACGTCCCAGACATATGCATGCGTCCCCCGTAAACTATATGTATGGAACCGTTGATGATCGCGCTGCTTGGGATGCTCATTATTGTTGCCACACAGTTTCTGGCACCCAAGGTTGGCGTAGCGTCACCACTGATCCTGCTTGCTGTTGGCTTGGGGATCGGCTTCCTCCCACAGGTTGGTGCGATCGAAATCGCGCCGCACATCATCTTAGAGATTGTGCTTCCGCCACTGCTGTTCTCTGCGGCTGTGCGTATGCCGACGATGGATTTCCGCCGAGAAACACAAGCCGTGGCAATGCTTGCTATTCCGCTAGTGTTGATCTCCTCATTCGCCATTGGTTTCCTCATCAATTGGATGGTTCCGCAGATTTCACTGGCGTGGGGTGTAGCGCTGGGAGCCGTTTTATCTCCCACCGACGCGGTCGCCGTCACCATCGCCAAGCGCAGTGGCGTCTCGCACCGCATCATTACGGTGCTTGAGGGCGAAGGCCTTTTCAACGATGCCACTTCACTGGTGCTTCTTGCTGCGGCGATGAAGGCGGCTCTTGCCTCCGACAACGGTGCTCTCAATCCCGCACTGCTCACGGGGCGCGTCCTCGTTGCTCTCGGTATCGCCATTGTTGTCGGTTTAATCGTCGGTGAGGCGGGGGTTCGAATCCGTTCGATCATCAAAGATCCGACGACGGATACGGTCTTTTCCTTCGCAATGCCTTTCATTGCTTCGATCCCCGCCGAGCATCTGAACGGCTCTGGATTGGTTGCCGCGGTCGTTGCTGGTCTTGTTGTTTCCGGTCGTCGTGCAGGCATGATTTCTGCGCAAAATAGGCGTTTTTCACAGCAGAACTGGGCGACGATGACGCTGATTCTGGAAAGCGGGATCTTCCTTGCAATGGGCTTGCAGGCCTTCGGCATCGTTGAAGAGGTCGATGGAGACGGCGGTGGATTGGTACGTGCCGCAGTGATTGCCGTCATTGCAGGCGGTCTCATTATGCTGATCCGCGCACTCTTCATTGCCCTCATGCTCACGTGGCTCGACCATCGCAGCAAGCACCGTAAGAGGCGCTACGAGGCCCAGGCTGAGCGCCTCGAAGCGTTCGAACATCGAATGGCGCAGGCCTGTACCGTGGACACTGAGGTTCTGGCAAGCCGAAACCTCAGTGAAGAACAGTGGAGCAAAACCATGGCCCGCTGGCGACGCCGCCTCAAAATCGCCGAGCGGCAACGTGCAGTGCGCCGATCCGACATCGATTACTTTGAAAAAGAGCCGCTTGGGCCGCGTGAAGCCAGTGTCATTATCTGGTCTGGAATGCGCGGAGCCATCACTCTTGCTGCGGCACAAACGATTTCCTCCGCAGCGCCCATGCGCTCGTTCCTACTGACGATCGCCCTCTTCATCGCTTCTGGCGCGTTGGTTATTCAAGGACTTTCGCTGCCGTGGCTGATTCGCTTGATCAAGCCGAAGATGGCCTCTGCCGATATCAGCGAAGAAGAACGCGAACAACTTCGGCAAGTCATGAGTTCCGCACTCGTGGATACCGCTCTGGCTCAAGCAATCAAGGAAGTTGATGCTCAGACACTTTTGTCTGCGGGGGTTTCGCGAACGCTCTCACGCCTGGGCGACGTTGTCGATCTGCAATCTTCTCCTTCTTCGGAGGGCTCGAGCGTGCCTCTCCCTGACACCGATGGAGAAAACGAGGCCACTCCCGTGGAAATGAGCGGGGAAGAAGTTGAACGTTCCTTCACTCGCGATCAAATTCGCGAATTGGCACTTGAAGCCATTCACGCTCAGCGTGACGCTCTTCTTCAGGCTCGCGACGAGGGGATCTTCTCTTCAGCAGCCCTAGAGGGCGCCCTGGCCCGACTCGATAATGAAGAAATCCTCTTGGTTTCGGGTAAGTCTAACGACCACTAGCCTCGAGTGTCGCCCGGGGTAAACCAGGGGAATCCCCGATGTCGCGCCACCGGTGATTTTGTTAGCCTTAAAAGGTCAGGAACTAACGGTCGAAGGAATCCCAGTGCTTGAGCTGCGCAACATCGTCAAGATCTACGAAACTGCAAACCTGCGCCAGGTCGCGCTCAATGACGTTTCGGTTGCCTTTCGCGATAGCGAATTCGTCGCGGTACTGGGCCAGTCGGGTTCGGGTAAAACGACAATGCTCAACGTCGTTGGCGGCCTTGACCATTTCCAAAGCGGTGACCTGGTTATCGATGGAATCTCGACGAAGGACTACAAGGCGCGCGATTGGGACGCCTACCGCAACAACCGCATCGGATTTGTTTTCCAGTCCTACAACCTGATCCCGCACCAGACCATCTTGTCCAACGTTGAGTTGGCGCTGACCCTCTCTGGCGTCTCCCGAGGCGAACGCCGCAAGCGTGCGATGGAAGCCCTGGAACGCGTCGGGCTGGCCGAGCACGTTGGGAAGAAGCCCTCGCAGCTTTCTGGCGGTCAGATGCAGCGCGTTGCCATTGCGCGTGCGCTCATTAACGACCCCGAAATCCTCTTGGCCGATGAACCGACCGGTGCTCTTGATTCCAAGACCAGCGTTCAGGTCATGGACCTCCTGCGAGACGTTGCCCAAGACCGCCTAGTCATCATGGTGACCCACAACCCGGAGCTTGCGCACCAATACGCAACGCGTATTGTCGAGCTCGCGGATGGTGAGGTTGTTGCCGATTCTCGTCCCTTCGTCCCCGGCACCGAAGAAATTCGCGAGGCCAAGCCGGTGCGCCGTACCTCGATGGGCTTCCTGACCGCGCTTTCCCTGTCTTTCAATAACTTGATGACGAAGAAGGGTCGTACCCTGATGACCTCTTTCGCGGGGTCCATTGGAATCATCGGTATTGCCGCCATTTTGGCTCTGGCCAACGGTACGAATGCCTACATCGCCCAGACAGAAGAAGAAACCCTGGGCGCATACCCGCTGACCATTCAAAAGAGCGGGATGGACATGTCCAGTGCCCTGTCTGCGCAAGTCGAAGCCGCTAGCAGTGAGAAGCCAAGCGACGGAAAAGTCGGCGTCTCCAAACTAAGGACCCTTGCAGACAATATTCGAGACGCGAAGACGAATGACTTGGCCTCTCTGAAGGCTTTCCTTGAAGGAAACGGCGGGAATGTGAATTCTTTCGTCAACGCCATCGAATACGACTACGATGTGACGCCACAGATTTTCCAGGCAGACACCTCGAAGGACAATATTCAGGTCAGCCCTGATCAAGCGATGAATCAGATGGAAACGGGCATGCGTGGGAGCGCCATCTCCTCGATGATGGCTACCAATGCCTTCTATCAAATGCCGCAGGAATCCTCTTTATATACCTCCGCCTACGATGTTCTTGCCGGCCACTGGCCAACTTCCGCCTCTGAAGTCGTCCTTGTTATTGATGAAGACGGCAATATGTCGAACCTGATGGAGTATGTCCTCGGTCTGAAAGACCATAAGGAATTCGACGAACTGATGCGCCAGTACTACTCGGGCACCATCGGCGAAAAGAACTCAGCCACCCCGAGTCCTTCACCTTCAGCAAGCGACGCCCCAGCGGCCTCGTACGACTACGACAAAATTTTGGGGATTAAGTACAAGCGCATCAACGCCGCGGCAAAGTACACGTGGGACGACAACTACAAGGTCTGGTCGGATCACTCCTCGGATAAAGAATTCATGAAGAAGCTGATCGACGAGGGGCAAGAACTTCGCATCAGCGCAATTGTGAAGCCGAATTCCTCGCATGGGGGACCGCTGCGCCAGGGCATCGCTTACACCCCTGAGCTGACTCGCCAGATTATTCGCGAGGCCGGGGATAGTCAGATCGTTAAGGATCAGCGGGCGAACCCGAAGACTGATGTCTTCACTGGAAAGAGCTTCCAAGAGCTTGCAGATTCTTCGAAAGATCGTTCCAGTGGCTTTGATATGTCGAGCTTGTTCACTGTTGATCAAAACAAGCTGTCTGCGGCGTTTTCTATTGATCCTTCTGCCATGCAGATGGATCTGTCCTCTCTGGACTTCAGTGGAATGGATCTGTCCAGCCTTGACTTCTCGAACCTTGATCTGTCGGGGATAGACCTGTCGAATATTGATCTTTCGAAGCTTGTTCCCGCCGATGGTTCGGCTGTGCAGATCGATCCGTCAAAGCTCAACCTGGGTGAACTCAGCAAGAGTGTTCCTCAGCTGCAAAACGTTGATTTCCCTGCGATTATCCGCAAGACACTGGCCGATGGTGCGGTAAAGGATACCGCCGGAACATACCTAAGCTCGCAGGCAAGTCAGATCCTTCAGGGCTTCCAGGACTACGCACAGAACCAGATTGCCGCGGGAGGCTCCACGGACTTTGCGACGCTGGTTTCTGACTACTTCTCACAGCCCTCAGTGATCCAACAGATCAACACTGCCGTCTCTTCTGACCAGGTTGTTGACCGTCAGAAACTGATGACAAACCTGCAGGCAGCGCTTGGGGATGACCCGGCGCTTGAGTCGGTCGCCTCTCAGGTATCGACAGAGCTTGCACACCAGATTTCAGCGCAGATTGCCGCCCAGCTTGGTGGCAATCTTATGCGCGGGGTCTCTGCTGCGATCGGTCAGGTTCTTCAAGAGACCATGGCGAATGCCATGACTCAGATGATGACTCAGCTTTCGGAGACAATTGGCCAGCAAATCAGCGCGACAATGAGCCAATTCGCAACGAATATGAGCAGTGCCTTCCACTTCGATCCCGAGGCCATGGCGTCGGCCTTCTCGTCGAATCTTGATGAAAAGTCCCTTGCTGCGTTGATGGCGACGATGTTCTCAACGAACGTCCCCACCCTTGAGACGAACCTGCGCGATCTGGGATGGGCTGACCTGAACTCACCTAGCAGCATCTCGATCTACCCGAAGTCCTTCAAAGACAAGGACTCCGTCAAGGCTGTCCTGGACCAATACAACGCAGACAAGGAAAGCGCGGGCAAGACCGATCAGGTCATTACCTACACCGATATCATGGGCGTACTCATGAGTTCGGTGACGAGGATCGTCAATGTGATTTCGTGGCTGCTCATCGCCTTCGTGTCGATTTCGCTGGTCGTGTCCTCAATCATGATTGCGATCATTACCTACATTTCAGTTCTTGAACGCAAGAAAGAAATCGGTATTCTCCGCTCGATCGGTGCTTCAAAGGGCAATGTTTCTGCTGTCTTCAACGCTGAGACCTTCATCGAGGGTCTGATAGCTGGTGTTTTTGGCGTGGCAGTGACCTACGGTATCTGTGGCCTGGTCAACGCAATAGCCGAGCAAGGTTTCCAGGTTAAGAATATTGCCCAGCTTTCTCCGCTTACGGCGGTAATCTTGATCGCGATCTCGATTGGTTTGACCGTTATTGCGGGATTGATTCCGGCCTCGAAGGCATCTCGCCAAGACCCCGTTGAGGCGCTTCGTTCAGAGTAGCTGCGACTTCGACGGGCGTAAGCCTGCGTTACCCTGAAGGTATACGGCGCTTCTGGAAGATGACCTAGATGCGCACCTGAGGAGGATTTATGCCAACGCCCACAACTCTTTCGACCACCGATAGCGTCGCTGTCCTGCTTGCGACCGGATTCGAGGAAGTCGAAGCCCTTGCGGTTGTCGATGCCCTGTATCGAGCGGGGATCCGCGCGGATCTCATTTCGATTGAAAATGAGCGTCACGTTGTCAGCTCGCATGGGGTTAAGCTCGTTTCCGACCTCATGCTTGCAGATGTGGATTTAGCTTCCTACACCGTTGTCTTCCTACCGGGAGGTATGCCCGGAACGCTTGGGCTGAAGGCAAATGAGCGTGTGCGCGAGGAATTGACGCGTCGTGCCTCGACTGGAGAAATAACTGCTGCGATCTGTGCTGCCCCTTCGATTCTGGCCGAACTGGGAGTTCTTCAGGGCAAGCGCGCCACTGCAAATCCTGGATTCATGGATGCTCTGAGCGCGGGAGGTGCGCAGGCTCAGTCTGAGTGCGTCGTCGTTGACGGGAACATCGTGACCAGCAGGGGAGCAGGAACTGCTCTGGAACTTGGCCTCGAGCTGGTTCGTCAGCTTCTGGGCGACGAGGCAGCGCAGCAGGTCCGCGAATCCATCGTGTGGCAGCACTGAGGAGGCGGAATGGGTAAGCGAAAGCCTCGTCCCTGGCCGGATGCTCCCGAGCCCTTGGCCTCGTCGGTTATCGATAACCACACGCATCTTCCCGTTCACGAGGGAGAGATTCCGCGCGCGGATGGGGTCAAGATGCCCCTTGAGGAACAGTTGGAGCGTGCACGCCACGTAGGCGTGACGAGGATGATTTCCAGCGCCTGTGAGCTGCCAGCTTTTGATCCGATGCTCGAGCTTGCCCGGGCACATGAGGGAGTCCGAGTTGCCCTCGCGATCCACCCGAACGAGGCCGCGCTGCACGCTGGGTGCGCCGATCCTTCCCCCGATGGTTTGGTTCCCCAAGTGCGTGAGTACCATGTTCCCCTTGACGAGGCCTTGTCCGCCGTGGAGGAACGCTTGGGTGACCCGATGGTGGTTGCGGTGGGGGAGAGCGGTTTGGATTATTTCCGTACCGCTGATCCCGGTCGCGAGGCCCAGAAGGAGTCCTTCCGCGCGCACATCGAAATGGCCGCTCGCCACGATTTGCCGCTGCAGATTCATGACCGTGATGCTCATGAGGACTCTATTGCCCTGCTGCGTGAGTGCGCGCGTTCGGATCAGCGCATTGTTTTCCATTGTTTTTCTGGGGACGCGCAGATGGCCGATATCTTGGCTGAGAATGGATGGTATGCGTCTTTTGCAGGGCCAATAAGCTATCCGGCTAATGACGACCTCCGTCGAGCCTTTGCGGTCCTTCCGCCTGAACTGGTGTTGGTTGAAACGGATGCTCCCTACTTGACCCCACTTCCGTGGAGGGGCTGCCCCAATGCTTCCTATGTCATGGCATATACCGTGCGCTTTATGGCTGAGCTCTGGGGTATTTCAGAGCAGCTCGCGTGTGAGCGCCTGACGGAGAATACTGAGCGAGTCTACGGAAGCTGGTAGGCCATCGGCGAAGTGGGATAGCGCGACGCTCGTGAACGCTCGCGTGTCGGTCGTGAGCACTTGAGTTGAGGCTGAAACACAGTGGTGGGGTCTCCCGACAGGGAGGCCCCACCACTCATGTATGGACCGAATCTCCTTAGAGGATCTTCTTCAGTGCAGGATCCTTCCAAACGCGGTTCCTGGTCAGAAGCGGATCGTTATTCGGGATCATCAGGTACTTTGTCTCAACCGCGGGGTCGCCGGAATCGCCACCGTCATTCCACGTGACGTCAACGGTCTTCCAGGTCCCGTTAACTTTCACCTGGTTCCATGCGTGTCCAGATTTAGAACCATTTCTTAGAGTGACAACACCGGTCACAACAACCGAACTGAGACCCGACTTCGTCGCCAGGAGCTGGAAGACGTTTGCGTAGCCTTCGCAGACGGTTGTTCCCTTGAAGAAAATACCGCCCGAATCGTGGTCAGGAGTGTATTCAGGCGTCAGAGTACCCGTCTTTTCCCAGACCTTATGGCCTCCTTCCATGCCCTCATAGTTGTAGGTCGCATGGTTAATCATCCAGGAGTTAATGGTTCGGACCTTGGTTTCCTCATCCATTCCGGGCTTGATGATCTCTGCGACCACTTGGTCGGCCTTGCTATTGATCTGGCCCGAATAATCCTTGGGTGCAAGATGCTGATCGGTTGCTCCCTCAGTTCCCAAAGTGACATGAAGAATCTTGTCTGTTGGCGAGTATTTGGCGCCAATAATGAAGGGAACCAGACCGTTTTGATCTTTTGCCTCTTCCAATGCATCGCTAATTCGTGAGTTAGATTCTGCTTCTGGGAACTGTGAAAGGTCGATATCTGTGTATCCCATCATCAAGTTCGCAGCGATGTACTTTGACAGCGGAGTTGTCCCCAGCACCTGCACGGGAGTATCTGGGAAGGTTCGCGCCACATTGTCGTTTGATTCCTTCTTCTGGGCTTCCTTGGTGTAGCTCAGGTTGGGCGCAAAGTAACCGGTATGTGCCTCTTCCTGATCCTTCTTCAGCTTCTGAAGATCCTCGGTGTAGGTCGATGGATCGAAGTTATTGACAACGTAGGAGTCGGTGAAGCGAGTATTTCCGATGTGGTAGACAACGTGGAGTTTTGCTCGAGGATCGTTGACCGTCTTCGGGTTTGAGCTCTCAACCCAGCTCTTTTCGGGATCGACAATCAAAGTCTGCATACGGGTGTGCCCATCGGCCATCGTCATGGGGATTTGAGCGGGAAGCTCACTCAAATTATCGAATCCCCAGCGATCCAGACCGAGCTGGCGCTGTGCGTTGTGAGCAATTTGAATAGGTGTATTTCCAAGGGTATTTGCGATATCGATAAAATTGGACATCTTCGAGATCTTCGCGTTCTTCTTCGCGATGACCGAAACTTGGGTTCCCTTACTGTTGAGGATGCGGTCAAGCTCCTCGTCTGTCAGCCAGCCCTCGCTTGAGCTACCTTTGGAATCTTCCTGGACGATCAGGTATGCATCCAGTGCGGTGTTCAGAGTCCAGTCTCGTTGGGGTTCATCATCAGCTCGTTGATCAGAATTCCACGAGGTCTGATTTGTTGATGCAACAAGCCTTGGGTTTAGCCTGGTCTTTCCATCCTTATCGGTGGAATTGAGAAAGACGACGTAGTAGGAGTCAGCGCCTTCGACCGGATCCCACGACACGCTGAAAGTACCGTTGTCTTCTTCGTCCACCGAGATGTTTTGCGGGCGGGGAAGGAAGCCCTCGTCGCTGACGCGAATGCGGCGAACAATTGGGTGTTCAAGAAGCTTGCCGGTCTGCAAGTCGTTGTATTGAACAAGGTAGTACATGGGGAGCAAGCCCCAGCCTGAAGAGCCAGTGATGTCTGCAAGGGGACTTGCGTGTGAGTGCGACCGCAGAGTGATCCACGAAGGCGAGATTGAAATACCTTCATAAGCTCCGTACGTGCCGAGCTCAAACCCTAGATCCACATCCAGTGCCGCGTCGGAATAGACTGCGAATGGGGTTGCGAAGGTCGAATTTTTACTATCGGCCTCATCCGTCTTTCGCTTTTCAAAATCGGCGAGCTTGACCTTGGTGGGGATGACGAGTTTGTCGCCCTGATTGACTTCCTGCACGCCTTCGAGCCATTCGAATGCGGTGGGGTCATTCTTCTTGAGTTGATTGACGGAATCGTCAGCGCGAGCTGCGGAGGGGAGTGCAAAAGAGGCAAGAGTGACAATGCTCAAGGCCGCAATGGTGCGTGTGAAAAAACGTGAGAAGGTCATTTGATCGTTGCCTCCAGAGGTTGGACGGTCTGGCAGTAGATGTCCGGGGTGAGTCCCTTACCGTTTGTGCACATAGCTAAGGAGAACTTGGTCGAGTTCGGATCTCCCTGTGCGACGAAAAGGGAAGAGTAGGTCTTCTGCTTATTCTCAGGCTCGTAACCGTTGTATCCCTGGGGTTCTTGAGCGTCCTTCACCTGCGGGTCATCGGAGGTAAATTGGCTGGTATCGGGGGCCTTCAATAGCTGCGCATCCACATCGGAAAGCTTAAAAATCGGGACATCATTCTGTTTGCCTGAACCGGCTAGGAGTGCCTTCGCCTCATCAGTTCCGGGAAGCGGTGATGTGCTTGCGTAGAAAACCCAGCGCAGCGCGTTATCGGGCGATTCCTTTGCGCCAGTTGCATGGTTCTCAAACTTGTAGTCGATCTTGATGATTGACTTTCCATCATTGGTCGTTTGAGGAAGTTTCGATGCGCCTAAGAGAGTGAACTGGAATGAGCCTTGGTCGGTGTAGGCCATGACGGATTTTGATGTGCCATCAAAACGCAGTGAGTAGCTGCCAAGGAAAAGCTTTGAGTCCTCTGCGCTGAAAGTTTCCTTGCCTTCGGGCTGAGGGGAGACGGAGCTGAGGTCACGCAGTCCGTCATTTGGTGCGGTTCTAAAGAAGACGGTCTTCTCGAAGCTCGGCTCTGAGCCGTCGCCCGTTGTGGATCCGGAGCCGCAAGCTGCCATGGATACTCCCAAGAGCACGCATGTAGCAAACGCCCAAATCCCGCGGTGATGTGACATCATCATTCACGGTCCCTTCATCGAAGCGGTTGAAATCTGCCCTTATCCTAATGTTTGCCACTGAATAAACGCCAATTTGAGCAATCAATCTCTCATCTCATAAAGCTGGATTTCTGTTACTCATGTGACGAATGTGGTTAATGATGTAAATGTTTATGGTCCCCATCACTATCGCTCGCTTGGTCTATTCGGGACCCTGTAGCGTGTGAACTGTTAGTTCGCCGCAGGCTCGCATGCGAGTTGCGCTTCTATGAAGCTGCCAGGGCGAATCCTACGAAGTCTGGAGTTACGTGAATTTTCAGCCCTCGCGCAAGGCAGTCATTGCTAGCGCTGCAGTTGCAGCATTTGCTGTCACCGGTATCGCCGGGACATCGGTAGCCACGTCATTTAGAGATGTCACCCTGGAAGTCGATGGTGTCTCCATCCCTGTTTCAGGATTCATGGGTAAGGTCTCTGACGTTCTGTCAACTGCGGGTGTGGAAGTTTCTCCCCATGATCTGGTTGCGCCCTCCCTTCAAGAAGGTGTGACGAATGGTCAGACCGTTGTCGTGCGTCGCGCGCAACGCTACTTGGTCGATGTCAACGGTGTTTCAACCCCCACGTGGTCCACCGCTACGGATATCAACAACCTCATGAGCCAGGTCGGCACCACCGGTGCGGTGATCGCTGCCGACCGCTCGACCTCTCGCGAAACCCTTCCTGCACTGACGGCAACCGGCAACATCCGTGTCATTGCTGATGGGCAAACCCACATCGTTGACGCGCGCGAAGGCACCCATGCCTCGGACCTGCTCCAGCAGGCAGGTGTTCAGGTTTCACCCCTTGACCGCGTGACCTTCTCAAGTGATGACCAAGGCGTATTCCTCAAGGTCACCCGAGTTCAACGTGGCACGGAAGAACGCGAAGAAACTCTGACCAAGGAAGTGGAGGAGCAAGAAGACTCCAGTCTGGCCAAGGGAACCAAGCGCGTTGTTCAGGAAGGCTCCGACGGTTCCATCAAGCGCAGCTTCTACGTGGAGCGTCGAGACGGCCAAGAGGTCGTGAGCCAGTTGCTGGGCGAAAACCGTACCGAACCGGTCAAGCAAATTGTCAAGGTCGGCACCAAGGAAACCACTTCAGCAAGCTCTTCCTCGAACTCAGGGTCCTCGGCCTCGTCATCATCGGCAACGGTGAGCGGAGATGGAGTCTGGGCAGCTCTGGCCCGCTGTGAATCGGGTGGTAACCCCACAACGAATACCGGTAACGGCTACTATGGCCTCTATCAATTCTCTGCTTCCACTTGGCGCGCAATGGGCGGCACCGGACTGCCCTCCGAGGCCTCGGCAGAAGAACAAACCCAGCGCGCACAGGCGCTTCAGGCCCGTTCCGGATGGGGCCAGTGGCCCGCGTGCGCTCGAGCACTAGGACTTCTGTGAACGCAGCACGCCACTGCCGCACCGCTTCATGGGCACCGACGAAACGTCGCGTCCTAGCAGGTGCAGGCGCAGCCAGCCTGGCCATGTTTATGGTTGCGGGAGTGGGCATTGCCCGTGCGCATTCAACCATCAACCTTGAAGTTGATGGCATCGTCTACCCGGTTTCAACGTGGTCGCACACCGTTTCAGGGGTCCTGAGTCAAGCGGATATTGAGCTCGGTGAGCACGACCAAGTTCAGCCCGCAGCCTCGCAATACGTTGAAAACGGACAGACCATCGTCGTGCGAACGGCGAAGCCCTACACTCTGACCATTAACGGAGACCGAACAACCCTGTGGTCGACCGCGCCCTCAGCTGAAGGTGTGCTCTCAGGCCTGGGGGCGGATTCGACAAAAGCCGTTCTTGCCGTCGACCGTTCCTATTCGCGTTCCAGTCTGACTCCTCTGGTCACCCAGACGCGCACCGTCACCATTAACGTCGACGGAAGCTCGCGTCAGGTCACCGCGCGTGAAGAGATCGGA
>ENA-OWLX01000404-OWLX01000404.1-metagenome-genome-assembly--contig:-NODE-404-length-15520-cov-26.778338_pt1 | contig 15520 bp, 15 predicted proteins | sample MGYA00245351_ERZ651106 | MGnify/ENA primary metagenome ERZ651106 (study PRJEB26857, sample SAMEA4031768) | metagenome | biome: human; feature: oral; material: saliva | place: Philippines | collected 2014... | reverse complement strand
TTTTTCTTTCCTGTAATTTAGTTGCAAGGTCAAATGTAAACATGATCAAAGCTAACTTACTGCGCTCATAGGCTAAGTAACCTTCATAATGATTTTCCATATTGATATCATTAAAATCAATAGGCGCTTGGCCGACTGAAGCAACGTTAATGATTCTTGCACCCTCGTTGATAACAGGAAGTAACTTTTCAGTCAGTAAAACTTGCGCCAAATAATTGATGCTCCATCTTAACTCGTAACCATCTTGACTCAATTCACGTTGCTTTTGCGATTTCGGACCGCCGCCAATACCAGCATTGTTTATCAAAAGATCAATTTGTTCATTATTTGCTATAATTTTCTCAGCCAATTGAGCTACCGATTGAAGCGAAGAAAAATCGCCATTAAAATACTTTAAATCCTGGTTGCCAGTCGATTGTTTTATTTCTTCAACGGTATTAAAACCTTTTTCTTCATTTCTTCCATGTAGCAAGATTCTCCCACCTTGTTTTGCAAAACGTTCAGCAGTCATTTTTCCCAAACCATCTGTCGCGCCAGTAATTAAAACTGTAGATTCTGCTAATGCTTTCATTTGGCATGCCTTCCTTTCGTGAATTTTAATGCTTTATTTTAGCATAACAAAAAATCATGTTTGGTAAAATAAAAAGGAAACATACAGTCTTTCTATAATATTTTCCTTATTTTAAGTGTTATTGTTACATTGCTGTTATTATCTTTGTTATAATATAATGGAGAAAAATTGAGGGAGTCTGAGTGTAATGAATAAAACGTACAAAGATGATAGTTTAGCACTGCATACGGATCTTTATCAAATTAATATGATGAAAACTTATTGGGAACTAGGGCGTGCTGATAAGCATGCTGTTTTTGAATGTTTCTTCCGGGAAATGCCGTTTAAAAATGGTTATGCAGTATTTGCTGGGTTGGAGCGTTTGGTTGATTATTTTAAAAATTTGAAATTCACTGAATCAGACATTGAATATTTACGTACAGTAGAAGATTATCCGGAAGGTTTTTTGGATTATTTAAAAAACTTCTCTTTTAATTGTAATGTTCGTTCAGCTAAAGAAGGGGACCTGGTTTTTGCTAATGAGCCGATTATTCAAGTAGAAGGACCTCTAGCTCAAGCACAATTAGTAGAAACTGCTATTTTAAATATCGTTAATTTTCAAACTTTAATTGCCACCAAAGCAGCCCGTATCAAGTCTGTTATTGGAGAAGATCCGCTCTTGGAATTTGGTTCAAGACGTGGGCAAGAGATGGACGCCGCTTTATGGGGAGCTCGTGCTTCTTATGTGGGTGGTGCTGATGCTACGAGTAATGTACGCGCCGGTAAAGTATTTGGTATTCCAGATGCGGGTACCCATGCACATTCATTGATTCAGTCTTATGGCAATGACTATGATGGTTTTATGGCTTATGCCAAAACGCATAAAGATTGTGTCTTTTTAGTGGATACCTATGATACATTAAAACTAGGTGTGCCCAACGCGATTCGTGTGGCTAAAGAATTAGGCGATCAGATCAATTTCTTAGGGGTGCGAATTGACAGCGGAGATATGGCCTATATTTCCAAAAAGGTTCGAGAGCAGTTGGATGACGCTGGTTTTCCTGAGGCAAGAATTTATGCCTCCAATGATCTTGACGAAAATACGATTTTAAATCTAAAAATGCAAAAAGCCAAAATTGACGTCTGGGGCGTGGGAACGAATCTGATCACTGCTTATGATCAACCTGCATTAGGTGCGGTTTATAAATTAGTTTCCATTGAAGATGACCAAGGTGAAATGGTCGATACGATCAAACTTTCCAGTAACGCAGAAAAGGTAACAACGCCTGGGAAAAAACAAGTATGGCGTATTACACGTAATTCAGACGGAAAATCACAAGGAGACTATGTCACTTTGTGGAATGAAAAACCTAACGAACAAGAAAGTATCTATATGTTTCATCCAGTCCACACTTATATTAACAAAACTGTTACTGATTTTACTGCTCGCATTCTTTTACATGATATTTTTGCAGAAGGGAAACTGGTTTATGATATGCCTTCTTTAGAAGAGATCAAAGAATACTCTGAAAGTTGCCTAGCTTCCTTGTGGGAAGAGTATAAACGTGATTTAAATCCACAACCTTACCCAGTAGATTTATCGACAGATTGTTATAATCATAAGATGAGACTTTTGAATAAAGTTCGTCAAGAGGTAGAAGATATAACATCGTAATTGTTATATATGTAGGAGGAATTATTTTGAGTTTACAAACAAAAATTATTAATGAAACAGGCGTTCAGCCGACAATTGATCCAGAAGAGGAAATCAGAAAGAGTATAGAATTTTTAAAAGATTATTTATACAAAAATTCTTTTTTAAAAACCTTTGTATTAGGTATCAGTGGTGGACAGGACTCTTCATTAGCTGGACGTATGACACAAATAGTCATGGAGGAAATGAGACAAGAGACCCAAGATTCGGACTATCATTTTATTGCGGTACGACTTCCTTATGGTACCCAAGCAGATGAAGAAGATGCTGAACGCGCTATTGAGTTTATTCAACCAGATACACAAATTGCGGTTGATATTAAACCGGCAGTAGATGCGCAAGTATCTTCTTTGGAAACGGTTGGTATGTCAGTTTCAGATTTCAATAAAGGGAATATAAAAGCACGTCAGCGTATGATTACGCAATACGCAATTGCCGGAGAATTTTCGGGTGCGGTAATCGGAACAGATCATGCGGCGGAAAATATCACAGGATTTTTCACGAAATTTGGTGATGGGGCAGCTGACATCATGCCTTTATTCCGCTTAAACAAAAGACAAGGTCAACTGCTATTAGAAACGTTGAGCGCACCAGAAGAACTTTATATTAAAGTGCCAACTGCAGATTTAGAAGAAGAAAAACCCCTACTTAGCGATGAAACGGCGTTAGGCGTAACTTATCAAGAGATTGATGATTACTTAGAAGGAAAACGCGTTTCCAGACAAGCCCAAGAAACAATTGAAAATTTATGGGCGAAATCGCAACATAAAAGACATCAACCGATCACGATTTTTGATGATTTTTGGAAATAAAAGCGCGTAAGTATTTGTTTGGATTTTGTCAACAGTAGCTAAGGGAAACCTCAACGTTTCCCTTTTTATTTTTTAGTAAGGTGTTTGAAAAGAATGAATAAAAAATTAAATTATTTAGTCTTAACTTTAGTGATTTTTTGTGGAATTATCTTTAGTAATCTTTTTTTACAATGGTGTCAAAATGATCTATCCATTGATTTAGCCATAAAATTTGCTTTTTTGTGGCATACAGAAAAATTCTTTTTAGCTAGCTTAGTTTTGTTGATACTGTTTATCTTTCTAAGCAGTCTAGCGGGTTCGTTAATTGCAGGGGCTAGTTTTTATAGCTTTTTTATTACGATTATAGGCATAGCTACTTATTTGAAAATGTCCTTTCGACAAGAACCAGTTTATCCTGATGATTTACAAATGATTACACAACTAGGTTTTTTTAGAGAAGTTATTGGGACCGGGCCTTTTGTGTTCGTTCTTATTTTAATGATCGCTGTGGGGCTTCTTTTTATCTATCAATTATATCGTAGTTTCTTTTTAGCAAAAAATACACAAATCTTACGTGTTATTATGCTTTGTCTTAGCAGTTTAGGCTTGGTGTATATCAGTCATTTCAATGATGAGAGTAACTTGCTAAGAAAAGGGTATGACCAAACCGCTTTGTGGATTCCTTATTCACAAGAAATGAATTATTATAATGTCGGTTTTGTAGGTGGTTTTTTATATAATTTGCGAGTGGAGGCTATGCAAGAGCCGGAAGGGTATTCCCAAGAAGCCATTGAAGATATTACAGAAAAATACCAAGAGGAAGTTGAACCAGCTGAAAGCAAAGAGCAGCCTAATATCGTCTATGTGATGAGTGAAAGTTTTTCTGATCCTGAGCATTTGCAAGGACTCTCGGTTTCAGGAAATCTGTTAAAAGAGTATTATGAGCTAGCTAAGCAAACTTACAGTGGGAAAATGCTTTCGCAAAATTACGGTGGCGGTACAGCTAATATTGAATTTGAGGCCTTAACGAGTTTTTCTATGGAATTATTGAATCCTCAGATGACAACGCCTTATACAATGTTAATACCTAAGATGGATGTTCTGCCTTCCTTGGTTTCTTTAACAAAAGATCGAGGATATGATACAACTGCGATTCATCCTTATGATACTTCCATGTATAAAAGACAAGATGTTTATTCGATTTTAGGTTTTGATCGTTTTATCGACCAGGATAGTATGGATTATACCCAAACAATCGAAAATAACCCTTATATTTCCGATGAGGCCGCTTATCAGCAAATATTAGATCAATTACAAGAAGAGCAAACACCACAGTTCGTTCATTTGGTGACGATGCAGACTCATATGCCTTATGAAGGCAAATATGACAATGTTGACTATCAAGTAAGTGGAAATGATAATAATCGCAATATCGAACATTATTTACAAGACATCCATTATAGTGGAAAAGCGCTAAAAGACTTTACCAATGAACTGGAAAAATTACCAGAACGTACTTTAGTCGTTTTTTGGGGCGATCACTTACCGGGAATTTATTCCGATCAACTACAAGAACAAAATGATGAAGCGGATTTACATCAAACCGAATTTTTAATGGTAGATTCAAAAGAGGGTTTACAACACGAAGAAGGGGAGGTCACGAGTCCTTTTTACTTTGCGCCCAACTTATTTGAAAAAGCAGGCTTGCAGTCAACACCTTTTTATGAACTTTTATTAGATTTAGAAGATATACTGCCTGCTTTTGAACCGAGGATGTATGTAGATAATGATAAGCAATTTCATGAAGAATTAAAGTTGAATAAAAATCAACAAGAAATTTATCAGGATTATCGTTTGATCCAATATGATATTTTACAAGGTGAACAATATAGCTTAGAAAACGATTTTTTTAATTAAGTTGTTTCACGCTTAACTTCAATAAAAAATAATTTTATCATTTAAAACATGAAATCATGCCTTTTAATTTTTCTTTTACGCCTATTTTTGTGAAACCCTAAGTAGGAGGTTGGATGTTTTTTGGATAAAAATTGTGGATAAAAAAATGGCTTATTTGGTTTAAAAACCAGTAAGCCATTTTTTAAGAAAACATTTCACGATGGGATAATTGTTCTTGGATAAAAGTAGAAATTTGTCCTAACTTTTCCGATACTACCTTCTTACGTGTCAAAAAATATAGATTTCGTTCACCGAAAGAATCCAGACATTGGTAGGGCAAATTTTGTTCTAAAGCTAACTTAGAGACAATCGTTTTTCCTACATGGTGTTTTAACAATGCTAATACCATCTCATGGTTGTAAGTACGGATAATATTAGGTGTTAGGTTGTTATATTTTAAATAATTTTCATTGATAAAACCCAGAGGAGAGTCGGTTTCAGGTAGTAGCCAATAGTCTGAATCAGGATCTCCCGCTAGTACTAATTCATCTTTAGTGACGATATAGCGATCAACTAATTCACTACGTTCTGGGGTTTCGATCAAGCCAAAATCAACTTTTGCTTTTTCTAATTCCTGGACAATTTCTTCTCCTGACATGACTGGAAAACTAAAATTGACCATAGGGAAACGCTTGACCAAGATAGGCACGATTTTAGGAATCAAATAGGTTCCGCAAGTTTGAGAACTAGCCAAAACACAATTTTCGCGATAACTTTTTTGCGTGTTTACATGCGTAATGGCATCATTCCATTCTTCAATAATCTTTAAAATTCTAGGATACAAAAAATCAGCTTCTTTAGTAGGAAGGATTTCTTGTTTTCCATTACGAATAAATAAAGTGACATTTAAATGATCCTCTAATTTTCGAATTTGAGCGGACACAGTAGGCTGGGTTAGATAAAGACTGTTTGCTGTCTTGGTAAAATTATGAGTTTCATAAACGGATAAAAAAGCTTTTAATAAGTGAAACAAATCTTCACCTCATTTGCTATAAATTTTAAAATTCATCTACGGCAGCTTGCCATTTTTCACAGAGTAAGTGGTAAATATTTTGAATTTCGTCATTTGTACCGCGTAATTCAAAATCAGCCAAAAAAGGGATGTCAAACTGTTCAGCGTACTGTTTAGCAGTTAAACAATATTGGTCGTTAAAATTTTTATTGCCACTGCCGATCACACCTAAACAAAGATTTGAATTATTTTTAAATTCGATATAATCCCGTAAACTTTCAGTTAAGATTTCCTGATCGCCATTATCGATGCCATTACCTCCTTCTAAATAAGTAGGAACAAAAGCAAAAAATGGTTCAGTTTCTTCTTCTTCAGGTGTATTGTCGTCGATTTCTTTTGCGTGTATAATTAGCTCATTAGAATTTTTTTCTTCGGCAAATCGTTGGAGACGTTGCACAAAAGAACGAGTGTTGCCAGAAATAGATATATATACTACATTCATTGGATATTACCTCCTGGAGATAGTATAGCAAATATAAGTAAATGTTGGAAAATAATTTTATAAGAAAGAAGGGATTTTATGATCCGTTTTGCAAAAAAAGAAGATCAACCCAAGATTGCTGAGTTAATATTAGTTATTTTAAAAGATATGGAGTTACCATTTCTAAATGAAGTCGATGAACAAACGACTTTAAAAATTTTAGAAGAAGCTATGCAAGATCCTGATTATCGTTATGGTAGAAAGCATGGCTTGGTAAATGAAGTTAATGGAGAAGTTGTGGGCATTGCTTTTGGTTATTTTGCAAGCGAGGAAGAAACTATCGATAAGAGCTTAGAAAAGGTGCTTGCTAAATATAATGTAACGGATCAATCCTTGTTCAACGAAAAAGAAACTTTTGCTGGGGAATGGTATTTAGATACGCTTTGTGTAGATGCTGCTTATCGTGGACAAGGGATTGCTACAGAACTGTTAGATGCTACTGAAGATTTTTCCAAAAAAGAAGGCGCTACGGTTTTAGGACTTTGTGTTGACCACGCTAATAAAAAGGCACAAAGGCTATATGAAGATAATGGATTTAAAGTGGTTGGTGAACAAATAATCAGTGACCATCCTTATCATCATATGCAAAAAGAAATCCATTCTTAAAGCAAAAAGACAGGACCAAAATTATTAATTGGTCCTGTCTTTTTAATCTAGACTGTTGGATAGTTTAAAGTCAAAATAAAAAGCAGTTTTTCTTTTTCGATTACGATTATATAACCAATAGTCCATAATAGCTGCGACACAGATACAAGTAGGGGCATTATTTGGGTTGGGGATATCTAGCATATAATAATCGCCAGTTAAAAATACAGCTTTATTCATTTGCATGATTTCCTCGTTAAAACGCCGAATTTTGTAATGGTGATTGTAAATATCTCCATAAACACTCCAATTTAATCTTGGAATGTAGTAAAAATCACCTGGCCAATTAAAGATTTTTTGCAAGGTTTTTTGCAAGGTTCCCACTTTAGTATAGTTTTCATAAATCTCAAAACGTTTACCAAAAGTCCAACTGATCTGTTTGATACTAGCGACTAAATTGCCGTTCATTCGATATAAAGAAAGAGCATCGCCTTTTGTACCCCAGCGCCCGACAAGTAAGAAAAGGGATTGTCCTTTTTCATCCGTCACAACAGTACGTGTAATATTACTTAGTTGCTTGTCTTGAATATAAAATTCTGGCATGCTCTTCACCTCCTTGTTTAAACAATCAAGGTGTTCGTGCAAAAAAGCAAAACACTATAAGTTTTCTTCAATAGAGCGATAAATCGCTTGGCCAACACCGGAAGCGACATTGGTATCTGTAGTGTATTTGGCGTATTCTTTTACTTCTGGCAAACCATTGCCCATCGCAAAACTAACACCTGCTGTTTGGATCATACTAACATCATTCAGATTATCACCAATTGTCATGACCTCATCTAAAGAAATGCCACGTTCTTTTGCGATATGAGCGACTGCGATGCCTTTTTGTGCTAAGCGATGGTTGATTTCTAAATTATTTTGTCCAGATGAAGTGACAAATAAATTTTCAAAACTTTCATCTACGATACGAGCAGCAGGGCCTAAAAATGCAGCGCCATCTCTATGGAAACAAATAATTTTTAAGACGATAATATCTTCTTGATGCATCACTTCACGGATACTATCGACAAAATGGATAGGTAAAAACTCAAGCCGTGCAGTGGACATGGCGATTGCCATTTTACGCGTCAAATGGGGCATTGCTTCGGCGACTATTGTTGCAAAATTTTCAATCCGTCGTTCTTTACTTTGCGAAAAAGTTCCTTTGTTGGTCGAAATTTCGCAGTAGATGTCTTCTTTTTCTAAAAGATCTAAAACTTTATCTACTGTTTCTACATCAATTGGCTCCATAAACATAGAATTGCCTGCTTTATCAAAAACTTGGGCGCCGTTAAGGGTAATCATCGCACATTCAATACCCGCTTCTTTTAGTGAGGGAAGTGCTTCAAAACGGTTCCGTCCTGTAGCTACCATAAATTCCACCCCTTGTGTTTGGGCGTATTTAATCGCTGCTACGTTTTTTTCAGGAATTTGCATATTTGCATCAAGCAAAGTCCCATCCATGTCTGAAGCTATTAGCTTAATCATATATTTGTTCCTTTCATCCTAGGCAAGTAAAAATTCACGAAAGTCTATACGTAAAATGTCTTTACATTGCCGCTTCTTCTTTTTATACAATTTCAGTTTACCATATTCTTATTAGAATTTCTTAGCTAGAAAAAGTTTTTTAGTAAAAAAATGTGTCTTTACTTGTAGCCAGATAATTTCTGAGATATCCTTAAAAATAAGGAGGATTTATTTCAAATGAAGACGATCATTAATAATAGTTGGCAAGATATTTTAGCTGACGAGTTCCAAAAGCCATACTATAAAGATTTACGTGAATTTTTAAAAGAAGAATATGCTAGTCAGAAAATTCATCCTGATATGTATCATATTTTTGAGGCTTTACAAATAACGCCTTATGAAAAGGTGAAAATCGTTATTTTAGGTCAAGACCCTTATCACGGCCCCAATCAAGCACACGGCTTATCTTTTTCTGTGCAGCCAGGGGTTAAAGTGCCACCTTCTTTACAAAATATTTATAAAGAATTAGAAAGCGACTTAGGCATTCCGCCGGTAAATCATGGATATTTAGTGCCTTGGGCTAAACAAGGGGTTTTATTATTAAATACGGTTTTAACCGTACGAGAAGGCCAAGCTTATTCACATCGAGGAAAAGGTTGGGAACGTTTGACCGATAAAGTCATTGAAAAATTAAATGAACGTCAAGACCCTGTGATATTTATTCTATGGGGAAAACCTGCACAAAAGAAAATTTCTATGATCGACACAAGCAAACATGTGATTATTAAATCTGTTCATCCCAGCCCGTTATCTGCTCACCGTGGCTTTTTTGGATCAAAACCTTTTTCTCAAGCCAATAATGCGCTTATCGCTTTAGGTAAAGAACCTATTGATTGGCGATTACCACAAAAAGTATAACAGATTGAAAGCCGTAATATAGCAGTTCATCTTTTCAAATCAAGCAAATGTTTAAAAGGTGTTTTTTTTATTAATACAGAAAGAAGCCCTGTTTTTTTCTGCTGTTATAGTGTATGATGAAGAGGTAAATAAAATCTGGAGGGAACCAATTCATGGAATTATTTGATAGTCTGAAATTTAAAATTGTTCGTCGCGGAATCAAAATCGCTTTTCCTGAAGCATCAGATACGCGTATTTTAAGTGCCGTTGCTCGTTTAAGAGGGGAAGAACTGATCGAACCAGTCTTAATCGGAAAGCAAAGTGAAATTGAAACAGCCGCAGCTACTCGGGGAATCAATATTTCTAATATGACGATTTATGATCCGGACAATTGTAAGCGCTGGGAACAAATTGTAGAAGCATTTTTAGAACGCCGTAAAGGAAAAGCTACTCGTGAGCAAGCAGAAGAAATTCTAAAAGATGAAAACTATTTTGGAACGATGTTGACTTATATGGGAATCACTGATGGTTTAGTATCAGGCGCGATTCACGCCACCGGTGATACGGTACGTCCGGCTTTACAAATCATTAAAACAAAACCTGGTGTAAGCCGTACAAGCGGTGCGTTTTTGATGATGCGCGGAAATGAACAAGAAAAATATATCTTTTCAGATTGTGCGATCAATATTGCTCCTGAACCCAAAGAATTAGCAGAAATTGCGGTTGAATCAGCTAAAACAGCGGAAATGTTTGATATTGATCCAAAGGTAGCCATGTTAAGTTTTTCTACTAAAGGATCTGCGCATGGCCCGCAGTCAGACGCGACTATCGAAGCTACGAAATTGGCAAAAGATTTAGCGCCCGAGCTGCCAATTGACGGCGAATTGCAATTTGATTCAGCTTATATTCAAACAGTAGCGCAACTAAAAGCGCCGGAATCTGAAGTAGCTGGCAAAGCGAATGTCTTTGTTTTTCCTGATTTACAATCTGGAAACATCGGCTATAAGATTGCACAACGCTTAGGTAACTTTGAAGCTATTGGTCCGATTTTACAAGGCTTAAATAAGCCGGTTTCTGATTTGTCTCGTGGCTGTAATGAAGAAGATGTTTATAAGCTAGCAATTATTACTGCAGGACAATCATTGATGAACTAAAAAAGTATTTTTTAAAGCTGAAAAAGTTGGTTGAAGTCAGTGCCAACTCTTTTAGCTTTTTTGAATTGAAGTATCTAGGTTGCAAAATGAGGGAGTAAAACAGGCAAACACTCCCTCATTTTGCAATCTCAGGGATTAAATCAGAAATTCTTTCCCCATCTTTTCAAATATAGTCAGCATTTTAGGAAGATACTTCTTATTTTGATCAATAACGGGGAGTGTTTCGCAAAAGCCTTCCTCATGATTAACTTCTCAGGGATTAAATCATGGATTGACTCCCCATGTTTGAAAACATAGATAGTCAATTAAAATTTCACTCCCCATCTTTTTGTAATTATGTTTTTTTACTGCTTAACAGAAGACTGTAAAATCTTTGCCATTTTTTATTAAAGCAGCTATACTAGCCATTGATTGAAAGGAAGTGAAAAGGGTGATCACTTTACAAGACCTACAAGCTACAGAAGAATTTGCTACAATCATTGGTGAAGTAGCCGAAGAGGGCGATAATTTAATCTTGACCGGAGACTTAGGCGCCGGTAAAACGACCTTAACTAAGGGGATTGCTAAGGGTTTGGGAATCAAACAAACGATTAAAAGTCCTACTTATACAATTATTCGAGAATATTCGAACGGGAGACTGCCTTTGTATCATATGGATGTCTATCGAATTGATTCAGGTGCTTGGGATTTAGGCTTAGATGAATATTTTGAAGACGATGGCCTTTGCGTAATCGAATGGGGAAAACAGTTAGAAGATGCTGCGCCGTTGGATTATTTAGAACTTACTATTGAAAAAAATTCGGTTGATGAAAATAAACGTGAAGTAGTATTGCAGGCATTTGGTAAACAAGCTGAAGATTTCAAAAAAAGAATTGAGAAAAGATGGGAGCTATAAAATGTCTGAAGAAATAAACGTTAATATCCGAGAAGCATTAGCCGAAGATGCCGAGCAAATAGTAAAAGTTTCGCAAATTATCGGCAAACAAACGGAATTTTTAGTCATGGACGAACATGGTATGGACTTGCCGATTAATCTATTAGAAAACCAGCTTGAAACCATTCACGATAGCGATGATCAATTACTTTTGGTGGCAGAAGTAGATGGGCAAATTGTAGGAACTGCTTCTGTCAGAACAAGTGAAGAAAAACGCATCTCCCATATTGGAGAAGTAGGTATCTCAATTTTACAGGATTACTGGGGCATAGGCTTAGGTAGTGTTTTATTAGAAGAATTGATCGATTGGTCCCAACAAACAGGACAGATTCGTCGCTTAGAGTTAACCGTACAAAAACAAAATAACCGCGCAAGCCACCTTTATGAAAAATATGGTTTTCAAACTGAAGCTGTATTAGAGCGCGGTGCTATGGGTGACGATGGACGCTTTTTGGATGTTTTGCTGATGAGTAAGATGATCGATTGATCCAGCAAGCTAAATTGAATAGAGAAGTATCGTTTTCTTTACTCAAAAATTTGATAATGAGTAAAAGGTCGCCAGAAGCTTCCTCAATCATAGAATATCAAGTAAAGATTGTTTAATCTTTTACCCAATTTTGTGGCTAACAGGCAATAAAACAGCTGTTAAACTGATATTTGGCAAATAACGAATAAGGGATAAGCATTTCTTTACTCAAAACTACCAAAACAAGTAAAGAAATATTGATTCCTTCCTCAAAACACTATAATAAAACGCTAGAGCCCAGTAATGGGTTCTTTCTGAAATTTTGGTATAGCACAAAAAAGTGGATATAAAAATAGCTGCTGCTGAAAAAGTCAAACGACCATTACGGATGCGAGCCATACATCTGCTAGATACAAAATTTGCCATTAAATGACTACGTAACTACAGCAAAAAGCTCAGAAAAAACATCTGTCAACTTCATCCAGAAGTATAAGAAGCTATACCTGTTAAAATAATAGCTATGACTATCAAGCTAAAAAAATGTTCAAGAATTGTTAAAACGAATCAATGAACGTTCTAACATTTTGGCGACACAGACTTAGAAATCGGTGATATTTTAAATCAGATTATGCCTGGGTTACTTTTCTTACTTTTACTCTTTTTCATGATGTATTTAATTAAAAAGGGAGTAAAGCCGATTTACCTAGTTATAGGTGTGTTAGTAATTAGCGTTATATTAGGTGCAGTTGGTGTATGTTAATATAAAATGATATTGGGAAACTCTTAATTTTAATTAGGAAGTGCTAGTAATGATAAGCGATCTACAATTTATTGAAGTAAAATCTGATGCCTCTTATGAGCAAGGAAAACAATACGGTAAACAAGCCAAAAAAGTCATTCAAAGTATAGGAAACTATAAAAAGTTATTTTCAGAAACTGTCGAACAAACATGGCAGCAAATCTTAGTTTATGCCAGTTCTTATTCTGAACTAGCTTTGTATCTACATTAGATGTAGTTATTTGAAGTATAATAATTTTAAAGAAAAAAAGATTAACTAATCAGCTAAAGATTAGTTAATCTTTTTTTCTTTATATTTAACTCTGGTCAAAGAAAGAGAAAAGGGATATTTCTTAGGTTTAAAGTATTAAGTGATAATGTTTAGGATAAATGCTTGACTTTAATAAATAGTCATTGATATTTAAAATATTGCATTCGCTAATCTTTAATAAACCTTTACGTAAACCATACATAAATATGGTTCGTTTTTTACAAAGAAAAGTTATAGTGAAATTAGTTGGAACTCTTAAAAGCTCATTACGAAAAAAAGAGTTAGGAACCAAAATTTTCACTTAGGAGGAACATATGCCAAAATTTTTAAGAAAGGAAGCCATTTCATTACGGAAGTTTATTGTTCATTTAGAACCTACATCAAAATTTTCCAAAATATTACTTGTTGTAGCATATAAGTTCGTTTTGATTCTTTTTGGACGTTACAAAAAGAGAAAACGAAGTGCGGTAAGAGTGATTAAAAATAATCTTTCTCCAGAAGAAGCTTTAAACAAGAAAATAGTAAATAAAAAATATAATGAAATTTTATACTGCCGGTTTATGTATCAGATCAATGCCAAGGAATATTTTACTTATCAATTTGAGAAACTGTCTCATGCAGGTAGAAAAATGTACATTACAAGAGGAAACAAGTATCAATTCTATCGTAAATTTAACAATCCTAACTATTTAGGCTATTTCAATATGAAGACAGAGACTTATCGGAAGTTTAAAGACTATTACAAACGAGACGTCGTGGCACTTTATGGCGAACAAGATTATCCTGCTTTTTTAGCGTTTGTGCGTAAGCATAGGAGTTTTGTTTATAAACCTTCGGATGATTACGGCGGACGTGGGGTAGCGATTTATCATGTGGATGAGTATGAAAGCCTAGAAGATCTATTTCTTATCATTATTTACAACGGATATTGCCTTCTTGAAGAATTGATCAAACAATCGGAAGATATAGCTAAAATTCATCCGCAATCTGTAAATACGACACGGGTCGTTGCTTTCCGAAAACAGGACGGAGAGGTAGCAATCCAGTGGGCGTTCTTTCGTATGGGAATGGGTGGAAGCCACACGGATAACATGAGTGGAGGCGGACTTGGCTCCATGGTGGACCCCGCAACAGGAATCCTATATGAAGAAGGACGAGACTATCTAGAGAAATCTCATTTATTTCATCCAGATACAGGGGTAAAAATTATCGGCTTTATGTTGCCTGAGTGGGACAAATTATTGGCTTTGGTCAAAGAACTAGCGAATGTCATCCCAGAAGTCAGGCTTGTGGGATGGGATTTTGCTTATGGCGAGAAAGGCTGGGATTTTGTTGAGGCCAACTCGCGTCCACAATGTTTGACTGCACAAATTACGACGATTAACGGTCGTTTGAAACAATATCAGGAAATAGAACAATTAATGGAGCGGGAGATTTTAGAAAATGCAGGATGAAACAAAAATTACTTTTACTGGAGATATGTCCTTTAGTGCGTTCTTTCAAAAAGGGTATCAAAAGGATGACTTGATTACGCCTTCAGTCTTACAGTTTTGTGAAAATAGTGATGCAACAGTGATTAACTACGAAAGTCCGATTACCCCCCTTAGATACACAAAAAAGAAACGCTTGGCGCATAGAACGGACCCTGAAGCCTTAGATTTTATTAAAAATAAATTTAGTCGTCCAATTCTTTCTTTTGCCAATAATCATATGATGGACTACAAAGCAATCGGTATGATTGATTCGATGGACGAAACAAAAAAAAGAGAAATTGAATTTATTGGTGCTGGTCGAAATCGAGAGGAAGCATCCCGATATGTCATAATTGGCGATCAGGTGAAGGTAGGCGTTTTAAGCGTACAATATAAGATGCTTCGCAAGTTAACTAAAAATTTTATGGGACCTCTACATGAGTCTATGATAGAAGATATTCAAAACAGGCTTGTGGAATTAAGGCCACAAGTGGATTGGATAGTACTTGTGTACCATGGTGGGGATGAATTTTTAAATGCACCGATGCCTTACACTCGTAAGTTGATCAAAAAATTTCTTAAGCTGGACATTGATGTTATTGTCGCGCATCATCCTCATGTCGTTCAAGGGTATGAACGATTGAATAATAAACTTGTTTTTTATTCTTTGGGGAATTTCATTTTTGATAGTACTTATCAACGTGTACAACTAGGAACAAACCATGGAATGTTAGTTCAGTTGTCTTTTAACAAGAAAAAAATAGCTTTTAAACATTACCCAATCAAAATAAATAGAGAGCAATTCCTCATTGAAAAAGATGAAGAAAACCCATTTTTTATTGAACTTAATCCACAAAATTACAAAAAGATTTGGAGTTATGAGTCTACACGAAAACCACAAATTTTAGAAAATGCAAAAGAACTCAGATATAAGGAAAGAAAGCAGCTGA
>ENA-OWLX01000401-OWLX01000401.1-metagenome-genome-assembly--contig:-NODE-401-length-15565-cov-15.698388_pt1 | contig 15565 bp, 13 predicted proteins | sample MGYA00245351_ERZ651106 | MGnify/ENA primary metagenome ERZ651106 (study PRJEB26857, sample SAMEA4031768) | metagenome | biome: human; feature: oral; material: saliva | place: Philippines | collected 2014... | reverse complement strand
TTGATTTATAATCTTGTCTATGATATAATTAAATTATCAAAAGGAGGACAGAGCTATGAAACAATTAGGGGATAAGATAAGAGAATTAAGAGAAAGAAAAAACATGACACAGACAGAACTTTCTGAAATTCTAAATATGAAAACATATACAACTGTCTCAAAGTGGGAGAAAAATGAAAATTTTCCAAAAGGGAAAGACTTGAAGAAACTAGCAGAAATTTTCAATGTTACATCTGATTACCTCCTAGGTCTAGCAGATGAAGAAAAAGAAAAATATCATACTGAAAGAAACCCTGAGATTTTAACAATCTTTAAGCAATTAGACAAAGATAGACAATCAAATGTAATAGATTACGCCACTAGCCAATTAAATGAGCAAGTTAGCACAAAAAGCACTACTATCCTAGATAAGTACAAAAATGATGACTATATTATAGACTATGTTGAGGGTTTAGTTGCTGCAGGCCATGGAACTTTTCAAGAGGACAACTTACACATGGAAGTCAAACTTAGAGCTGATGATGTCCCTGATAACTATGACACCATAGCTAAGGTTGCAGGCGATAGCATGGAGCCTCTTATAGATGATAATGACCTACTTTTCATCAAGGTCACTAGTCAGATTGATGTCAACTCTATTGGTATTTTTCAAGTAAATGGCAAGAATTTTGTCAAAAAGCTAAAAAGAGATTATGATGGCTCTTGGTACTTACAAAGTCTAAATAATAGCTATGAAGAAATCCATCTTACAGAAAACGATGACATCCGTACTATTGGAGAGGTTGTAGAAATTTATAAAGGTTAAAAAAATATGTGCAATCACTGAACCACATTAAAAGCTGGGAGGTAATTTCATGAAAAAATTATTGTCTTTAGGCTTGTTAAGCCTTTCTGTTATCGCCCTTGTGGCATGTTCTCAAGGTAAGAGCTCATCTTCTGAGGCTGGCTCAACAGAGGTTAAAACTGAGCAGTCAACTGAGAAGAAAGTGCCTACTGAGTACAAAACAGCTGTGACTAAAGCTAAGCAGTATGCTGAAACTATACACATGTCTAAAGAGGCGATACGTTCTCAATTAGTAGGATATGATAAATACTCTCAAGAGGCTGCGGACTATGCTGTAGATAACTCTGATATTGACTACAACAAACAAGCTCTTGAAAAAGCTAAGCAATATCAGGAAACTATGGCCATGTCTCCAGAGGCCATCCGTGACCAACTTGTAAAATATGAGAAATTTACGCAGGAAGAGGCAGACAGCGCTGTTTCTAATCTAAACTAATAAAAAAAGACCTCACGCTCACAAAGTTTGGCGACTCTGAGCATGAGGCATATGACAGGAAAAAATCGTCATGGAGATAACCTCTCATGATGTCTTTTCTTGTACCTATTTTATCAAAAAGGGGGTACAAAATCAATGAAATCAATAAACAAGGTGGCTATTTATGTCAGGGTATCCACTACCTCACAGGCTGAGGAGGGCTACTCTATAGAGGAGCAGATAGACAAGCTGGAGTCTTATTGTAAAATAAAAGACTGGAGTGTCTACAAAGTCTATACTGATGGAGGATTTTCAGGTTCTAATACTGAGAGACCTGCACTAGAGAGGCTTATCAAAGACGCTGACAGAAAGAAATTTGATACAGTCCTAGTCTATAAGTTAGACCGTCTTAGCCGTAGTCAGAAAGATACACTATTCTTGATTGAGGATGTATTCATCAAGAATGGGATTGAGTTTTTGAGCTTACAAGAGAATTTTGACACCTCCACGCCTTTTGGAAAAGCTATGATAGGACTTTTAAGTGTCTTTGCTCAGCTTGAGAGGGAGCAGATAAAAGAACGTATGCAACTAGGAAAGTTAGGGCGTGCTAAGGCTGGAAAATCCATGATGTGGGCTAAGACCTCTTACGGCTATGACTATCACAAAGACACAGGCACTATGACCATCAATCCAGTACAGTCACTAGTTGTCAAATTCATCTTCGAGAGCTATCTATCAGGTAGGTCTATCACTAAGCTCAGGGATGACCTTAATGAGAAATTCCCAAAAGAAAAGCCCTGGAACTACAGAGCGGTCAGAGTGATATTAGATAACCCTGTCTATTGTGGGTATAACCAATTCATGGGAGAAATATACAAAGGCAATCATGAGCCTATTATCTCTAAAGAGGTCTATGATAAGACTCAAAAAGAACTCAAAATCAGGCAAAGGACTGCAGCTGAGAATGTCAACCCTAGACCATTCCAGGCTAAGTACATGCTCTCAGGTATCGCTCAGTGTGGCTACTGTCTAGCGCCTCTAAAAATACTAATGGGGATGTATCGTAAAGATGGGACTAGGCTTGTAAAATATGAGTGTCATCAGAGGCACCCTAGAAAAATGAGAGGAGTCACTACCTACAATGATAACAAGAAATGTGACTCAGGCTTTTATCTCAAGGATGAGCTTGAGGCCTTTGTCTTGCAAGAGGTCAATAAGCTGCAACATGACTCTGAATACTTAGAGACAATCTTCTCAGATAATCACAAAGAGTCCATAGACCGTGAAAGCTATCAGAAACAGATTAGAGAGCTATCTAAGAAACTGAGCAGGCTTAATGACCTCTACATAGATGACAGGATTACCCTAGAAGAACTACAGAGCAAGTCAAGCGAATTTCTAAGCATGAGAGCCTTACTAGAAAAAGAGCTAGAGAATGACCAAACTCTTAAACAAGATGAGGCTAAGAATACAGTCAAGCGTGAATTGAGCAAGGGAGACATCTCAAAGATGGACTATGAGTCTCAAAAAGCCATAGTCAGAGCCTTAATCAAGAAAGTACAAGTCACAGCTGATAGCATTGTTATTAAGTGGAGGATATAGAGAGAGTTTTACTATCCCTCATTTCAATCAAGGATACTAAAATTACTTATAAAAGTACTTTCAGAGAAACAAAAAAAGACCGCTCAAAATCTGAGCGGTTTTGTTGTAATTAAATTTTGAAAGTCTTTCTATATTTTATTTTTTTATTTTGCTGTAATAAGCCCATCGGGCTCTACTGTAAATTCAGGCTTGTCTGCCATTCTACCATCAGGTAAGAGCAGATACCAGCCATCATTATATTTGATGAAGCAGTCAGATTTCATGTCTCCATTTTGAGCGTCAAGATAATACCACTTATCGTAATATTTGACCCAGCCAGTGACCATAGCGCCATCTCTGCTGAAATAGTACCACTTGTCAGCAATCTTATTCCAGTCAGTGGCCATTTCGCCTGATTTGTCAAAGTAGTACCAGGTGCCATCAGGGCGTTGTTTCCATTTGTCTGAGAGAATATAGCCATTTTCATCAAAGTAGTACCAAGTGCCATCAATTTTTTCAAATTCATCTTTAGGATATGAGCCATTAGCTCTAGCGTACCAGTAGCCCTCATTGTCCTCTTGCCAGCCTTTTTTAGGTGCCTCAGGCTCAGCGTTTGGATTGGTTAGGCGATAGATATAAAAATATGGTTGACCAGCAAGAGCCCATATATAGTCATGGCTATTGACTGTGATACCGTTGTAGCGATAATTACAGTGGATAATATTTTCAGAGTCTACAAAGATACCTGTGTGACCTCCAGCACCAGCTGAGGCTCCTTTACGCCCCCATATAAAGACATCTCCACGTTGAGCCTCACACTCAGTATTTTCAGCAATAAGCTCATAGCCATTCTTAATGAGCCAGTCATGCTCATACTCGGTATTTACAGCCCATCCTGCTGATACTGCGCCAGCGCTCCTTAAAGCGTAGTAGACAGAGCTTGAGCAATCATAAGAGTCATCTCCATCTCTATAGTCCATGCTATAAGAGACTAGCCCTTGTCTAGCTCTCATCCATGCAATAGCATTTTCAATGTTAATAGTCATTTATTTTTCCTTTCAAATTATGGTAAAACGCCAGGCCAAGGCTCACTAGTCAAGTAAGAGATTGAGCTTACCCGAATATCTCCGATATCACGGTCTGTTGGTACAGGGTCAGTAAACTGGAAGCGTAGCATGTTGCTATCACCAGCACCCCCTAAATACCATGTTCCATACGGGACACCTTTATCGTTGTAAATGCTGCCAATCAAACTAGCCTCAGACCTGAAACCTTGAGGGACTCCACTCAATCCTAAAATATAGCAATTTCGTTCTTTGTCACTACCTTGTGCCTCGTATCCTACGCCACCTCTGCGAACAACACCGAACCAACCCCACGAAAGACCGCCAAATTGGTAAGTAACTAAATCATTTTTTCGTCTAACTTTCAAGAATGAGTTTCCGAGTTTAGATTTAATGTTTAAAGTTCTCCAACCAGTATCGCCAGTCAGCACTTCCCAGCCCTGATTGTTTGTCCCGCTTCTTTTTATCCATTTAAGAGCGCCATTAGTCACAGCGGTATCAACATAGGTTGTACCGACTGGTGCGGTAACCTTTCCATTAGGCATACCAGTACCGTGTATCTCATACTCATTGACTTGTCCACTTGTATTGGCTGGAGAGCTTGGTAAGACAATGCTGCCACCTCCGCCAGACAAGCTAAGAGTGTTGCCGTTAAGATTGAGCCTTTGAGGCTCTTTTTGTTCAATGAGAGAAAGCCTTTGCTTGACTCCACTATCATTATACGGTTGAGGGATTTCAGATTTTTTAGCGTACTCCTCAAGGTTTTGGTGCTGAGTTAGATAACCCTTACTTGCAAGAGTCTCCTCTGTCACGAATTTTGAGGTATCTACTCCAGGCTTATTCTCAAGCCGTCCCACTCGTTCCTTGAGCTCTGTGTCATTGTATGGCTCAGGGAGCTCTGAGTGTTTAACGTAGCCGTCCAGGCTCTGATGTTGAGTCAAGTACCCTTTACTATCTAGCTCTGACTTAGTGACTAGGCTACTATTGTCTACACTTGGCTTATTCTCTAAAGCCTCTACACGCCCTACAAGAGGCTTGTCATTATAGATGGTGTCATTGTCAGGTTTAGCCTTTAAAGTCTCAATATCGTCCAAAATATGAGCGATTTCACTCTGATTAGCCTTGGTTGCTAACTCAGCTCTTAGCTCGCTATCATCATAGGCTGTGCCTGGAGCGTTATTTTTAGGCAATAAGCTCTCAAGCTCATCCTTTGTCACAATATCCTTGATATCTATGACACGCTTTGTCTGAGACTCCATGACAGGTGCCTGAGAGGCTTTGTCAATTTCAGAGATTTTGACACAAAAAGAAAAAGCATACACATCAGCTGCTTTCTCAACTTTCTCAAAATAGATGTATCCTGTGACTGTCTCACTGGCAATTATCATAGAATTATCAAATTTAACTGTAAAGCTATTGCCGTCTATCGTAGCCTCTACCTCTTTATAGCGCTTTGTACCCTTAAAGTGAAAGAGACAGATGACTTTCTCAGCGGTCAGCTCGTTCATCGTGAAATGAAACTCAGCTACATTTTTATCTTTACTGTAGAGCTCATGATGGAGCTTATCAATCCCTCTGATATTGCTTGTCAGCTCTATCTTTTTGCTGATAATTTTTTCCAATTTTTGCCCTCCTTTCTAAAAAAAGAGAGCCTAGTAGGCTCTCTGTGTTTAATCTTCGCTAGGCTCTGTATATGTTAGAGCTCGCTCACTGTCTGAAATCCCTGCTGTAGTAGGGTCAGGAACAATGTTTAGGGCGCTAACGATTGATAAACCAATAAGATAAGGGTTTGATAAGAATTTCAAGAACAACTCATAAACCCCAGCCCAGCTAGTCAAATCCTCAAATTTTAATCCAAAGTAGGTCAAAATTGGTAGGATGATAGCAAGCAATAGGCGGATGACAAAAGCTCTGTTTTTAAAACGTACCAGCCAGTTAATTTTCATGTTAATTCCTCACTTCTAATTGTATGTATTTATTGTAGAGGCTATCTATGTATCCATTGCCTCCAAGTTTCTTATAACTTCCATGCATTTTATGCACAATGTCAGACTCATGAACCGTGGTATATCCACGATTGATTGCCGTAGTCATGTCTCTCTCAAGTCTCAGATACATTGTGACCAGATGAGCCTCATCATGTACTACTAGTTTATCGTTGACCTCACTTATTTTTTTGTTGTTATCCTCTCCAACCTCTCTGATGTCATTGACTGATGACTGGATAGTCCCTAGTTCATCTTTGAGCTCATGAAATTGCTGTTTATTCAAGTTGGCTGACTTGCTTGCTGTAAGTCCGAACCATCCAGTAGCAATAACACCAACAGTAGGGGCTAGATGTGCTATTAAATCTGATATAGTCACGCTTGCCCCTCCTTTCTTATTGTGGCACTGCCTCAGTATTCAGCTCTGTTCTTGATGTTGAGGTGTTTTCTTTTGGTGGTTCCCACTTCCAAATGCCTAGCTTGCCATTTTTATCAAGCTCTTTTAGTTCTTCCAGTGTTTGGCCTTGATAAGTAAACGCCTCATTTACTTGTGCCATGACACGCTTGCCCTCTTGGAACATTTCGCTATGCTCAGGGTTCTCAATCGTAAAGATGTCTTGAGCTTGGTAGGTTTTACCATTTTGAGCAAGGTCTACCAATTCAAGACCACGCTTGAATACTGTAGGGTCTAGTGGATTGTCAACATCTGTCACTCTTGCAAGTACAGCCCAGTTAGCAATGGCTTTGACAGCGTTAATAGCGTTGTCTTTCTCCTCAAGTTTCTTGTCATAAGTTTGCTCTTGGGTTTTTAATTCCTCTTGCAGCTGTTTGACTCCATCCGCTGGGTTAAACTCTGTAGCTACAACTCCAAGCACAGCCTCAATCAGTACATTATCAGGCTCATTTGTACGGTCACCAGTTAATACACGGTCAAAGGCCGTATAAGGTGACTCTTTGCGGATAGCTACTAATGTTCTATTCCCATCTTGCAAATATTTGCTAATTACTTTAAATTCCATATATATTATCCTTTCTCAAATTGTTTTTCTTTAACTTCTTCATAGAGATTTTTAAGCCGTTCATCAGATTGTAAAATCTCATTGATTTTTTCAAAACTTGCCTTGATATTTTTAAAGTCAGCAAGCGCCTCATCACGCTCAGCCTTGACTTGTTGCAATTCAGCAAGCGCCTCATCACGCTCAGTAAGAGTAAAAGCCTCTGAGATAGTTTTATTAGCTAGTTGAATACCTAAATTATTAATCACTTTATCTGTTGTGTCCATAGTTTTCCTTTCTGCCCTTAAATTGATATTTTATAACGTCCAGGCCTTCCAAGCTTGTTAATTTGGAAATGTCTTTCAATGCCTTCAAAATTCTTATTTATTAAATCAAATAATTGTACTAGATTTGTTCCTTTTATCCAAATTGTATTATTTATATTCAATGTCTCAACATTTCTAATTTCATTTTTGATATTGTCGAAAATGATACCTTTAGGGTCATTGGCGTTATACATCATAGCTATTTCATCACCATATAAGTTGACGGCTGTTGTATTGTCGTTTGTATTCCATATTTGAATACCAGCAGAGCCATCATCCATGTTTATCCTACCATTTGAATTAGACATTAGAGCGGTATATGAACCAGGTTTATCGGAAATTGCACCAGCACCGAAAACAAGGTATTGAATAGGTCTGCCTACGAAATGGTTTACAATACCTACACCTTCCCTGTTCATCTCAATCCATCCAGTTTGCAAATCAAAATCTGTAACACCGTTTAGAGATGATAGCTTACCGCCTTTAATGATGTTTGCCGTCAATCCATCTGCGACAATGTTTTTAGCTGAAATATTGATAATCCTAGCTTGGTTTGCGTCAATTTCTCCGATGTGAGATGTTCCGATTTGAGCGTTGCCAATCATTCCGCTCTTGATAACACCGTCTTTAATATAAGTTTTCTCTCCAATTGAGATTAGACCCTCGTTGATTTTAACTGAGCCGTCAGGGTTTAGGTTGATAGCACCCAGTACATCACTAGCGCTGTTCAGAGTTCTAACAGACCATGAGTTAGATAACAGTGCCATTTGTGCCCGTGTAGCCTCTGAGGTTTTTTTTGCCTCCTCAGCCTTTTCAGCCACTTTAATTGCCTGTATTTGAGCATTTTCTGCTAGTTCTTTAGCCTCTTTTGTTTGTTTGTAGGCGTCATCAAACTGGCTAGGCTTGTAAGTCCCTGTTCTACTACCTCTAACTAAAATAGGTTCCTTAAACTCAATCCACCCATTTTTAACAAGATAAATGTAAAATGGATAATTTTTATCCTCGCCAAAGGTAAAATCTTCCTGGATTGTGAAGGTTTTTTGAAACTCTTGCCACTCGTTTAGAGTTGGACTCTCTTTACCAATGTCAGAATAAAGCAAAATCTTGTTCAGACCGTGATTTTTGATATTGAAAGCAAAATTGTGGTCTGGATAAGTTTTGAACCGATATTTAAAACCTAGGGTGTAAGTCTCACCGTTATAAATTTTCTTTACATAAATAGGCAAGGTAAAACCGCTAAAATTATAACTTGTTAACCCTTGAGCTTTGATTGAAAATACTCCATCATTAACAAAGACCTCAACACCTTGTCTTGAAGCATTGACAATTGTGTTTGTTGACATAGTTAATGAATTGACAATCAAGTTGTTATCATCTGTTACATACTTTCCAACTTCCGTCTGGAATATCTCGCTACTCATGACAAGCCGTGATAGTTTGTCAGGTGCTCCTGTCTCGGTTGTTCCTAAGATACGCTCATGGAGTTGGGCTGTTTCTCTTAAATGTTGAAAGTCCGACAGAGAAACCTTGCCATTTAGGTCAGTCCTTAAATTAGCAATTAAATTAGAGGTTTCTAAAGCCGTTTGATTGGCCTTATTTAAAGCCTGTCCTGCCTTACCGTCAATTTGAGCGGTCTGAGTTTTCAAAATAGATAAATTTTGTTCATTATCTTGCCTGTATAGTGATAACTCTTGACCTGTTGAGTTAGAGGTGTTTATAGCCTCTTGAGCAAGTCTCTTAGAGACCTCAGCTAATTCTTGAGTAGCATTTGACTTTTCTAGTAAATCAGAAACTTTCTTGTTAGTTTTATCATTTAAAACCTCCATTTTAGCGTTGACAGACTCAAGTTCTTGCTCTACCTCTCTCTGAACACGGGCAACATCCTCAGTGTCAAGCCGTTTTTCCCACATGCTACCATTCCAGATATACATCCGTTGATATTGGCCATTCTTCTCAAACCACGTATCACCTATTTTGTGCTCAACATTTTTAGCTGGTGTTTCATGCCAGATTTTATTACCAGTTCCACTGATGAGATATTGAGGTAGAGTACTCTCAATAGAGGCTTGTCTCTCCTCAACTACTGATAAACGGTCAGCAATTCCTGCAGTCATGCTAGATGATAGTGACTGTCCGATAGTGCCAAGTGTTATCTCCTCATTAGAGTCAGTGTAGACATCATAGACCACCTTGACTACTTTCTCAGTAGTCGTAGTGATGTCAAATTGTGGATAGTAGAGAGGGATGATGTCACATAGCTCAACTTCCTCCATGACTCCAAAATCTTGATAGTCCAAAGTCTGTGACAAATCCACATAAGAGACCTCTGTAGAGATTTTAGGAGCACCAATATTATTGCTCTTGATGTAAGACTGAGCTAGTGACCTCAATTTTTCAGCTGTTGGAGGGTGTTTGTCATCAAATTTTCCTGAGAAATCCACCAGAGATATTCTTCTCTGAGCGTATAGTCTCAAGTAAGAGCTATCTATGATGTGCTCTGGTAATGTGACTAATACCTCTTTTGACTCCTCACTTGACCCATTATTTGATGGTGTGTAACGTGCAAAAGGATAGATTGAGGTGTAATTCCCATTTAAAAGCCTTTCCTCCTCAACACTAAGGAGGTTGCGGCCATACTCTAGCACTGTTGGAGCTTTACGCCCCATCTGCTGATGGAGAATGATGAGGTTGTTGTCAAATTCATACTCACCACCGAAAATATCAAGGATAGAACCTGAGACCCCACCCAATGCTTTCCTAGCACTTCCAACCTTATCTACTTCCCATGAGATATTACCTGTAGTTTGGATGTCTGAGCTAACATCAAATACATCATCACCTACTAGGTTATCTTTCCAAAGTCTAAGAGCTGCCTCAGCGGTAATATTTGAGGCTTTCACAATAGGTTTTAAGGCAATATCTGAGGTTCTCATAGAGATATGACGGGCATAAATTTCAATATGTTCACTACTATTCTTGACTATACGGTTAATCTCAAATGTTTGCCATTTAGTTCTCTTACCAGCGTCTGACTTGATTTTCATTTCCTCTTTAAATACAGAGGCAAAACGGCCATTGACTGGATATTTGATGTATAGGTCATAGTTACCATTCCTCTCTCTAGTAACAGTGCCCTTATAAGCGTCTGAAATCTCACCGAGCCCAAAAGTTCTAAATGAGCGTTCATCAGCTCTATATAATACTGGGTTCATAGTTTAACCCCCCAATTTGGCACGGCTGTCATTGTAAAATTTCCAGTCCATGAAATCATATTATCTCCAACATCAAATAGAGGCATTCTGTGCTTGCCGTTCCTTGTAATTTTATCCCAGGCTGACAGATTGCCACTATATACTAGATGTTTTTGCATATCTATTGTGAGCTCATTTTGGACGCTCTCAAGTGATAACTGGTAGCCGTTGATGGTCAAAATACCATCGCCATTGCCTCTAATCTTAATTAGTGGCTTAGATTGTACGTTTCCAAGATTTTTAAGGGTCATCCCGTTTGTCAAAGGGATTTCATTGCGCCCAGTTTTTAAGAATTTGATAGGGTGAATTAAAAAATTCAATTTCACCTCACCAAAATTCCTAAGTAATTCCTTAACGCTAAATGACTCAATAAATGTAGCAAGATAGATATAATCAGGCTCCCATGAGAACTCTAACTCTTTCCATCCTTTAACATTGAGCCAGTCACTTATAGCCACCTCTGATGTTGTTAATCTCTCCACTGTGTGGAATTTCATAGGAAACTCACGCTTTACAGGTTTAAGTCTTTGATTGTCTTTCAAAAGCACCCCATCACGCCCTGGCACCTCAATAGTCTCAACATCATAGGAGGTAGAGCTAAATTCAATATCATTTATAATTTTTAACCCAAAATCACTAGATTTCTTGCCATCAAATTTAATAAATGTGCTCATCAAATACCTCCTAATCTCTCTTGTTCTCTATTTGTGTACCATGCCATCTCTTTCATGAGGCGTTGTATGTCACGTTTTTCAGTCTCATCTACCTTGTTACCATGGTAGTTAAAAGTGTACTGGTTGTTAATTTCTGCATTAGTCCCTGAGTCAGATTTTTCAGTCTTAGCTTGCGCAAGTCCAAGGCTCATCTTTAAAGATTGGCTTAATGTGTTATTACCAAGACCAAGCAAGTCCTCAGCGTCAAATTTAAAGGCTGACATCTCTTTCTGGACATAGGCAAGACTATCAGTGACATCTGAGGTATTTTCTTCAATACCTACAGCGATACCTTGAGCGATATAGCGCCCTACATTATCTCTAAATAGCCTTGATGGTGAGTGTATTCTAGCTCTAGCTCTTGCAGCTCTCTCAGCTTGAGCAACAATGGCATTAGCTGCAGCTGTCACAGCCCCTAAAGCTGAATACATACCACTTGCTAACCCTTGACTAATCATAGAGCCTACATAGCGCATAGTGGATACGCCTCTCATCCCTGCTGATTGTATTGAGTTGACCATTGATGACATTGCTGATGTAGCTGAGCCAATCCCTGAGCGTATACCATTTGTTATACCTGTTGATACTCCACGCCCTGCCTGTTGACCTGCTTGAGTCATTTGACTTGCTGATTGTCTTACCACATTAGTCATCTGTTGCATACTTGAGCTCATCTGTGAGACAGCTTGCGCCATTGCTGAACTAATCACTGAATTAAGCTGAGACATAGCTGATACAGCAGAGCTAGAGATGTTAGCAAAACTAGAGGCTACTGTAGGAGCTGATGTAGCTAATTGCATGATAGATGTGTTAGCTGTCATGGCTGAGGTTGAAATAGCTGAGAATAGGCTAGGGATTGTGCCTAGCACCCCACCTAAAACGCTAATGACTCCATTTACTACTGAGAAACCTAAGGCCATTGCTGATGTAGCTGACATAGTGGCCATCAAGGCACTTGATAATGCTACAAGGGCGCTCTGTAAGACAGTAATGCCTGGAACAGCAACAGATAAGCTACTGAATGAGGCTACTGCTAATGTAGTGAATGTGCTTATTGCTGCCCCTGCTGTTGTCAGAGAGCTTGGTAGTTGGTTAATGCTTGTGCTCAATGAGCTTAATGCTGTTGGTAGTGTCTGAATAGATACGCTTGCAAGTTGAGCGGATGTAGCTATCAACATTAGGCCTGTTCCTGCTTGTTGCAAACCATCTCCAGCCCCAACTATACCCGAGTGAGCTATAGCAAATAGCCCTGCAGCAAGAGCTGTTAAAGTTCCTGCAAGGTCAGCTAAATTGAGGCCTACAAGTAACATAATACCCTCAGCCATTGATTTTAAGCCTAGTCCTGCATTTTTAGCAGCATTCCCAACAGACTCAAATACATTGGCAATCCCATCTAAAATTGCTCTAATTGCGTCCCCTGTGGATGTAATCACAGTAGAAATCCCATTAAATACCGTTTCAATACCCTTACCGATACCTTGGACAGCCGTAGAGATTGACTCTCCTACAGATGTAAAGACGGTAGCGATACCTTGTAGAGCAATATTGATGGATGTGCCTACAGAGCTGATAACCGTTGAAACGCCATTTAATGCACTTTCAACACCAATACCGATACCTTGAGCGGCTGTAGAGATTGACTCTCCTACTGACCTAAAAACATCAGCAATGCCTTGTAGAGCAATATTAATGGCTGTACCAACTGAGATGATGATGTTAGCTATACCATCCATAGCTGAGTGAATACCATCAGCGATAGCCTGAATGATACTGATAATCTGAGGCGCATTGCTTGAAATTGTATTGACAATAAGAGCAAAACCATTGGCAATAGCGTCAACCAGTACGGCTATAGCTAGTGTAGCAACTGCGACACCTGCTCCAACCATCAAGACTGTAGCTCCAAAAGCTAAGAGTCCGATGGCTCCAGCTGTTAATGCAGCACCTAGTGCAGCAGCACCCACGGCAAGCAAGGCAATCCCTGCCACAATACCTACAAGAGCGATAGCAGCACCAGCTCCAGCTGATGATAATTGTATAGCAGCTTGTACTAGAACATAGACACCAGCAGCTGCTAGTAAGACCCCAGCTCCTACCATAAGTGCAGCAACTCCCAACTGCATAACTGAGCCAGCGCTTGCACCTGCTGTGGTACCGACTGCTGTATTTCCTGCACTCATTGCAGCACTTGCGCCAGCGTTTGCAGCTTGAGCAGCGGTCAGCCCTAGGATGTTGCCAATCAATGAAATAAGATTTTTCCCAAAATCAAAAGCTGACTTGAGCTCTTTAGCGATTGTGACTCCAACCTGAATACCTTTCAAAGCAACAGCCATGGTCACTAGAGCTGTAGCTACACTTCTAATAGTGTTAGCGTCCAGCCCTTTGATAAAATTAGCAAAAGAACTTGCCATCTGTGATACAAAGTTGACAATTTTACCCGCTGACTCTCCGATAGTTTCCCATGGGATGAGGTCTGATAGTTTGTCATAGAGGTCAAGTGCTGCCTCTGATAAATCTTTAAAGGCTTGATAAGCGTTTTTGATTGCTCCAGTATTAGAGAAAGCCTCAAGGGCAAACTGAATACCTGCAGCTAGGTCTTGAATGACCTTATTTACAAAGATGATGACATTCCCAATGCCCTCAGTCAAATTGTCAAATCTATTGATGTGACTTGTCAGCTCGCTAAAGACTGACATAGCTGTCACTCCTATATCTCTGATAGTATCTGAAATATATTCGAAGACTCCAATCTTGTTAAAGACTGCAAAGAACTCTGAGACAGTCTCTCCAGCTTTGGCAAAGGCACCTGTAATAGTTGAGATAAACCCATCAATGTCAATGCCCTCTAAGAATGCCCCTAGCTTATCAGCTACGCTGTCAAAATTGATTTTGTCTAAAGCGTCTGAAATCGCATTGACTGCCTTGATACCAAACGAATTGAGTTTATCAAAGGCTGGCATAAGCTTATTAGAGAGGCTTTCTTTAGCACCGTCTATAGCTTGGTCTACCGTTTTAAACTCTGTGGCCATTTTTTGGAAAGCGTCTGAGTTCCCTGCTTTGTTCATGGCGTCAAAGAAATCCTCAGTCTTAACTTTCCCATCTTGGACAGCCTTTACAAGGTCAGCTGTGGACATTCCCATCTCTTTTGCGACTGCAGCCATACCAGCTGGAGCCTGTTCCATCATAATCTTAAAGTCCATCCAAGCTACTTTTGGCTTACTTGCCATCTGTGTTGCTTGTGTAGACAATGATTTCATGGCTTGGGCTGGGTTTTCTGCTGAGGCTGCAAGTCCACCAAAGGCCTTAACTAAGCTACCTACATTTTTTACACCTACAGCGTCAAGCTGTGAGTAAGTATTAGCCATGTCAGAGGCTGAGTAGATGGTCTTGGTTGCAAAATCTTGCATTTCAGTCTTAGCTGCCTTGATTTCCTCAGATGAGCGACCAAAGGCTTGGAGGTTCCCCTCAAATGTTTTCCAGGCTTTTTGGGAGCTGTTCAATTCTGAGGCCATATCACGGATACCACCAGTGATTGCACCTACCCCACTTGATAAGGCTGAGCCAATCAAATTAGCTCCAAGTACAGACTTAAATACAGAGCCTACTTTTTGCCCTGTACTCTCAAGGCCACCAAACATAGATTTTAGCTTACTAATACCTGATTGAGCATTAGAGCCATCCATGTCAACCTTGATGGTTACTGAACCATCTGCCATTGTGTACCTCCTTTCTTTTAGTAGTCAAAATCTTTAGGTAGGGCATACTCTTTTTTTAACTTCCTCATGCTTTCTTTGTACTGCTTACTGTCCCCTTTTTGAGGCTTATAAGAGCGGATTTTGAGCACCTCAGAGAATTTTGTATCACTAGGGAGCCCATTAAGGAGGGCGTTGAATTTCTTCCAGTGTAGGCTGTTTTGAGCGTCTATGAGGTCAATGCCGTAAGCCTGAAAGAATGATGAGTAAATATACTCAGCGTCATATTTCAAGCTAAAGAGCCTTTCAGTACTCTCTGATTGACTCTTAGAGCGAATTTTGCTCTTGATAGGATTGCCTGCTAGGTCTAGCACTGGTGCCGTGTCTTTGGCTGGTATGACCCTGATGTGTTCCTCAAATATCATCTTAAAGATTGCCGTGGCTTGCTCAGGTGTTAGTGCCTGTGTGAAATCTACATCAGTAAATATCTGTATAGCAAGATAAGGCTTATAGATTTCCTCAACATCGTCATCATTAATAAGCTCAATGACTTTCAAGACTCTATTGAATGAGATATTCATGGGGTACACATCCTCATCAAGGACTAACTCATCAGTCAATTTCCTTGATAAATCTAGCATATTAGTCTCCTAGATATTTCTTGAGAGCGTCTGTGTTGTTACGTTTCTCCCATTCTGA
>ENA-OWLX01000399-OWLX01000399.1-metagenome-genome-assembly--contig:-NODE-399-length-15591-cov-6.645855_pt1 | contig 15591 bp, 8 predicted proteins | sample MGYA00245351_ERZ651106 | MGnify/ENA primary metagenome ERZ651106 (study PRJEB26857, sample SAMEA4031768) | metagenome | biome: human; feature: oral; material: saliva | place: Philippines | collected 2014 | study... | reverse complement strand
CCCTTCACATTGAAGGAGAAACGCCCGGGACCATAACCGCGAAGCTTTGCCTCAGGGACTTCAGCAAAGAGCTTACGAATTTGATCCCAGACTCCCGTGTAGGTGGCCGGATTCGACCGCGGTGTACGACCGATAGGCGATTGGTCAACATGCACGACCTTATCAAGGCCATCAGTTCCGACAATGGAACGATGGCGTCCCGGAACAAGACGTGCTCCGTTCAAACGGCTAGCCAAGGATCGATAAAGAATTTGATTAACCAGGGTAGATTTACCCGAGCCAGATACGCCCGTCACCGCGGTAAAAGTCGAAAGAGGGAAGGACACCGTAACGTCTTTGAGATTGTTTTCGCGCGCGCCCTTCACCGTAATCTGGCGCTTGGGATCACGCTCCCGGCGAGATTGAGGCACAACAATCGAACGCTTCCCACTGAGATATTGACCGGTCAAAGAGCGTTTATTCTCTTTTAATTCCTCTAGAGTTCCACTGTGAACGATCCAGCCACCGTTTTCACCGGCTCCCGGGCCCACATCAACGATCCAGTCAGCAGCCTCGATGGTCTCTTCATCATGTTCGACAACAATCAGGGTATTTCCGAGGTCACGTAGGTGTTCCAAGGTCGTGATGAGCTTGCGGTTATCACGTTGATGAAGGCCAATCGAAGGCTCATCGAGGACATACAAAACTCCGACAAGGCCGGAGCCAATTTGGGTTGCCAAACGAATTCGTTGAGCCTCTCCTCCAGAAAGAGTTGCAGCTCCGCGGGAGAGCGTCAGGTAAGACAGTCCAACATCGACCAAGAAGTTCAATCGCGCTTGAATTTCCGTAAGAATCGGTGCGGCGATGACAGAAGAACGTTCTTCCAAGGTAACGCTGTCGAGGAAGTCTTTTGCGTCTTTAATCGACAAATCCGAAAGCTGTGCGATTGAGAGATCACCGATAGTAACTGCCAAGACCTCGGGACGTAATCTGGCTCCATGGCACGCGCTACAGGGGACTTCGCGCATGTACGAATCCATACGATCAACGACCAGCTGTGATTCAGTCTCTTCTTTTTTTCGCTGGATATAGGTGAGCGCGCCCTCGAAACCCGTCGTATACGAACGTTCCCGCCCCCACCGGTTACGGAATTTAACTTTTACTTCGTAGTTTCGACCGTTGAGGATTGCATCCTTAACCTTCTTGGGAAGATCTTTCCACGGTGTGTCCATGGAAAAACCGAGCTCTTTTGCCAAGGCTTCCAGAAGATGTCGGTGATACTTAAAATTCGAGTTCCAAACAATCACGGCGCCTTGGTTGAGCGAGAGTTCCTCGTCCGGCACAACAAGTTCAGGATCAACTTCAAGTTTCGAGCCCAAGCCCGAGCACTCGGGACACGCACCGTAGGGGGCGTTAAAGGAGAACGTTCGCGGTTCGATTTCATCCAATGTCAAGGGATGGTCGTTGGGGCACGAACGCTTTTCAGAGTATTTGCGTCGACGATCAGGATCTGACTCATCCAAATCAATGCAGTCGATGATCACCAACCCGTCGGAAAGACGAAGTGCTGTTTCAACGGAGTCGGTCAACCGCTGACGGATGCCCTCACGTACAATAAGACGATCAACAACGACTTCAATCGTGTGCTTGAGCTTCTTCTCTAGCGGCGGGACATCTTCAAGTCGAAGTAATTCACCATCGACGATTGCTCGCACATAACCAGATGCCTTGAGTTCCTCAAGAAGGTCCTGATATTCCCCCTTGCGGCCCCGAACAACAGGCGACAGGACCTGGAAGCGGGTTCCTTCAGGAAGCGAGCGAACACGGTCAACAATCTGCTGAGGAGTCTGAGCTTGGATACGGGCTCCACACACTGGACAGTGGGCTACCCCAGCGCGCGCAAACAATAGGCGCAAGTAGTCATGGATTTCGGTAATCGTACCGACTGTCGAACGCGGATTACGAGAAGTTGACTTCTGGTCGATTGACACTGCTGGAGAGAGCCCCTCGATGAAATCAACATCAGGCTTATCCATCTGTCCCAAAAACTGACGCGCATATGAGGACAGTGATTCAACGTATCGCCTTTGACCTTCGGCAAAAATCGTGTCAAAGGCAAGAGACGACTTACCCGATCCCGATAGACCGGTGAAAACAATCATCGAGCCACGGGGAAGATCAAGGTCGACACCCTTGAGATTATGCTCGCGGGCTCCACGGACAATTAACTGATCATGCACTCCACTAGTTTACGTGTTGACGCATTGCTTTGGTCGAACATGTGTTCTTTTATGCTTCGCTTCACGTTTAGTCTATGGAATGGCCTTCTAACTCTGCTTCGCGAAGCTTACCCATGTAAAGTACCCGCGAGGATGCCTCGATGACGAGGCCGGCAGCAAGTCCTGATCCGATAATCGCCAACCACAACGGGGCCGCGGGCCATTGGAAGGCAAAGAAGGCTCGCGCAAAGGGAAGGAGAACACCTAAAACTCCCGCTACAGCCATAGCGCAGATCAAAACTACGCGCCACGGTACCAGCGGTCGTGCTGTGATCGACAAAAGCCACAATCCGCCAATCAGAACCGTCATTGCGGCCGCGGTAGAGCCGAGTACCGTACCGTTGCCGACTGAAGAATAGATAGCAAGAGCCGCAACTCCCAGAACGATGCCGCTGGGAATTGCAAGCGACAAAGTTCGAGACAAAAAACCAGGGACATAACGACGATTGTTGGGACCTAAGGCAATGAAGAACGCGGGAACACCAATAGTCAGAGTGTCGACGTAGGTAAAATGTCTCGGCAAGAAAGGATAACGCCACGCAAAAATTGCACTGAGAATGACAAAAAGTGTCGCGTAGGTCGTCTTTGCCAGGAAAAGCGATGACACGCGTTCCATATTGGCCATGATGCGACGCCCCTCGGCCAAGACACTGGGGAGTACCGAAAACTTTTGATCAACCAAAACCAACTGTGAAACGGCCTTGGTTGCTGCTGCGCCATTGCCCATCGCAATACCCAAATCAGCATCTTTGAGTGCGAGAGCATCATTGACACCATCACCCGTCATGGCAACGCAGTGCTTTTGAGTTTGCAGAGCCTTAACCAACGCACGTTTCTGTTCGGGAGTAACACGTCCGAAAACATCTGTCGCCTCAACGATAGAGAGGAATTCAGCAGACGTTGGATCCTGAGGGAGATTCCGAGCATCAAATGCGTGAGGAGCGTCGCCACTAGGTGAACGCAGCCCGACCTGTGCGGCTAGTGCGGCAACCGTAGTCGGACTATCACCCGAAATGATGCGTACACGCACACCTTGGCGGCGGAAGTAAGCGAGGGTTTCGGTAGCATCATCACGCAAGTCTTCTTCCAAAACCAGGAGGGCGAGAGCCGATGGATTTGCCGGAAGGGTGTGGTCTTCAATGGCCTCGTCATAGCGAACGACGACTAATACTCTCAAGCCCTCACTCGCATATGAACGAATATCAGCTCGAAGACTTGCGAGGTTTTCAACGTGGTCAATAAGCATTTCGGGGGCGCCCATGACGATTGATGCACTTTGTGTAACCCACGCTGCCCACTTACGTTCAGAGGAGAAGGGAATAGTTCGCGACGGTTCAGTATCTTCCTGCGGAAGCTCTTCCCTATTGAGCAAATAGTCTTTGATCGCTCTCGCGGTTGCATTTGTTTCATCGTCGTTGAGCACCAATAGCGCGCGGAAAAGCTCATCTTCTCGCTGTCGATCAAGGATCTCCAAGGAACGCAATCGAATTCCACCGGTTGTGAGCGTACCGGTTTTATCCAGACACAGTGCGTCAACACGAGCCAGCACTTCAACTGCGGGAAGCTCCTGAACAAGAGCGCCTTTCCGCGCCAAAGTCGCGGAACCGATCGCGAAGTTCATGGAAGTGAGGAGCACCAGTCCCTGTGGAATCATTCCGACAACGCTTGCAACAGCAAGAACCAATGCGTGTTGCCACGCGTAGGGGGTAGCTTCTCCTGCAATTCGCGTTTGCGACCAGAGTGTCAAAAGAATAATCGGAGGAAGGGCAATCGAGATAACGCGCAGAATCTTATTAATACCCTGTTGAATCTCAGAAGTGGCAAGAGAGAAAGTCCGCGCATGACGCGCAATCCCCTGCGCGTACAGATCCGAACCCACTGCTTGCACATGCATCACACCAGAGCCAGAAACGACGGATGTACCGGCAAGAAGACGATCACCGAGCTGCTTAAGAACCGGGCGAGATTCGCCAGTGAGCATCGATTCGTCAATTTCCAAACCAGAAACTTCTACGACCTCGCCGTCAGCCGCAATTTGATCGCCGAGTGAAAGCTCGACAATATCGTCGAGAACAATACGTTGAACGTCAATCTGCTCGGTGCGCCCATCGCGTCGAACCTTCGCCCGAGGGGCGTCAACGATTGCAAGATCGTCCAGTGTTTTCTTCGCACGAAGTTCGGAAAAAATTCCAATAACCGCATTAATGATCATGATCGCACCGAAAACGGCATCCTGCCAGGATCCGAAGATGATCACAATGACCATTGCGATGCTCAAGATCGCATTAAAAAGCGTCAAGACATTAGCGCGGATAATCGATGCCAGCGATCGCGATGAAGGGAGCTTAGTGATGTTCAGCTTGCCTGCTTCTTCGCGGATCTTTACTTCGGATCCAGTAAGTCCTTGAGCACGATTAGGAGCTTGTGCAGCAAAGGTCATCGGCCGTTAGTCCTCGAGGAATCGCGCTTCGAATAAATAAGCGAGGCGAGAACTGTCGTGATGAGTGTCCCTGCAATGACAGCAAGCGAGACCGGGATTCCGATTTCCGGAATTCCATGAATAGGCTCGCCCCCGTTAAGGAAGGGCAATGAGTTTTCGTGGAGTGCATGAAGAATCAGCTTCACCCCGATGAAGCCCAAGATCACTGCAAGTCCGTAGTTGAGGAAAACGAGTCTTTCAAGAAGGCCATCGATAAGGAAGAAAAGCTGTCGTAGTCCTAGCAATGCAAAAGCGTTGCACGCAAAGACCAAATACTCCTCTTGAGTAAGTCCAAGGATCGCAGGAATCGAATCGAGCGCAAACATAAGATCCGCGGATCCAAGCGCCAAAACAACAAGGAACAAGGGGGTGATCGATGTCTGACCATTATGGCGGTAGAAGAAACGGTCTCCCATGTATCCATCGGTCACGGGAAGGATACGTCGGACAAATCGAACAAACGCATTCTCTTGAATTTCCTCAACTTCTTCCCCTTCATCAGATGCGCCTTCGCGCACCTGCGAATATGCCGTCCACAGAAGCCACGCGCCAAAGAAGAAGAACATCCACGTGAAACGGTTGACTAAGGTGACACCGACGATGATGAAAAATGTTCTAAATATCAGGGCAATGATAATTCCTGCTAAAAGTGCTTTCTGCTGAAACTGCCTTGGCACTTTGAAGGACGACATGATGATGACGAAGACAAAGAGGTTGTCCAGCGAAAGCGACCACTCCATCAGGTATCCGCTATAGAACTGGATAGCGTAGGTTCCTCCGTAGATCACCCAAATCGCTAGGCCAAACATCACCGCAAGACCAACGTAACCCAGTGTCCACGCTGTTGCTTCTTTCATAGAAGGCGGGTGGGGCTTACGCACGTGTCCAATGATGTCAGTGGAAATTAAGACAATAACAGCGACGGCCAAGCCGATCCAGCCGAGGATATGTACGTCCACGAATGACCTTTCAGGCTGAGATTTGAGGTCTCTTCCCACCCAAAATTGGGCAGCAACACCGGGTATCTGGGAGATACCGCGTTGACGATGGTGCTCTTTTTGGGATTACTCCCCTCGCGACTAGCGTAACAAACGATCCCGCTCACATTCTCAATCAGATCACAAGTCGTTAAGAGCTTCACACGCAAGTGCTTTAGACTCAACAGAGTGAGTGTTCAAAATCGTGCAGCCCAAGTTTCCCGACTGCGTCGCCTGAAGGAGACCCTTCTCGGGTCGACCCGGGCACCTTTTGAACTCCCAGTCGTCCAATCCTGTGCTTTCGATACAACAAATCTCGCGCATACTGCCGGTGTTTCCAGACTTGCCGAATTGGGACGTCGTGAGGTTCGTGAACTCACACCACAGGTATTGTCGACAACCGATAATTTTTACTCTGAAGTACGAGATGCTTTAGAGCACCGAGCTTTGATCTGGTTGATTGGCCCTATTGACACTGAGCGACTGAAAGAACTCGCTGGTCCACTATTCGGTCTCTTCGTGAACGTCGGTGCAGAACATTCTGAGACGCAGACTGTCTTCGGACTACGGGTCAGCGATGTTGTTCATCAGTTACTTCCCGATGCAAGCTTCAGGGCGGCATTAGAAGGAATGAACGCAACACAAACTCCGCGCGGCCTCGCCCATCAAATTGAGGCAGCGGGGGTAAAGGTTTTCAAACGTTCCCTGATCACGCGAGTTCTCAAAGACCCACGTTTCTGGGTTTACGCGGTTGTCTTCGTGTACTCATCACTTCGGGCACTTCCAGTCATCTTTGTTCCACAATTTCACGGCTCTGTGTTGGTCTTATGGGCAATCGACGTACTGACCGCAATCCCGTATACCTGGGGAATTCTCGCGATGCTGACGGCGTCAAGACCATTGGAACGCTACGCCGGCGCAATTGTCGCATTAGCAACGTTCACGGCGCCCTACGTTTATTTCTGGGTACACGGACGCGGATACCCAGGCTCAGTCATCATCATTGTGGGCCTTATGATTGCGGCGTCTCTTGCTACTGAGGTTTGGCGCGGGATTCAGAACACCCGTCTTGTCAAGCGTTACTCTGCGTCACGAAATTCTTGAGGAATTCCCTGAATCGAACGCACAGCGCTCACGACAAGAATCCAGATCCCCGCAACCCACCAAATGCCTGTAAGGATAAATGGGCGCAGGGGTGCATATGCGACAAGTAGAGCCGTTGCCGCAACCCATACCAATGCTGCGACGATGTTAAGAACACGCAAACGACCGACCCTGAAGGGGTGGACAAAAGCAATCGGAGCAACCGTAAGGATCGCCAAAATTACGGTCGCAATAAAGTTAAAAAGAGCTCCGGTTTGGAAAATCCACATAATTGCTGCAACCACATTCCATGCAGCTGGAAAACCCATAAAGTAGTGGTCTGGTGTCTTCAAGGAAACATTGCAATAACAGAACATTGAGGAGAGACAGACAATTAAGGCCGCAGCGATGCCTAGCCCGCGGGATCCAAACGGCAGATAGAAGACCATGAACAGTGCCGGAATGAAGGTCCAGGTCAGGTAATCGACAATATTGTCCAACGTCGCTCCGTCAAAACCGGGAGCGTATTCAGTAACGCGAACAGCACGCGCGAAACTACCGTCAAATGCATCAACAAGAAGTGCGATTCCCAACCACATCCACATCTGGCGGATATGCCCCTCGTACAGAGCAATTGTCGCCAAAGACGCCCACAGCACACCGGTTAGTGTGAAGAGGTGAGCAGACCAAGCAAGGGCGCGTTTTGAAAAAGGAACGGGACGGGCTTGCGTATGCGCCATCGTAGACACAGTCGACTCCCAGCATTGAGAACTTAGAACACCACTATCTTAGTGCCTTTACTCAAAGGTACTCACCACTTTCCACAAAGATTAGTTTGCTGCTTTCATTGCACGAAGTTCTTTCTTGAGTTCAGCGAGCTCATCACGTAGGCGAGCAGCAAGCTCAAACTGGAGGTTCTCTGCAGCTTCCATCATTCGAGAACTCAACTGGGCAATAAGAGCCTCAAGGTCATTTTGCGCCATATTGGCAAGTTCTTCCCTGCTCCTTGGCACATCCTCTATAGCCTCCGAGGCCATCGCATCTGCGCGAATGTCTGTAGCCGGCCGCTCGCGGCGGTATCCTCCTTCGAGGAGTTCTGCAGTATCGACTTCTTCGCGAGCCAGCATGTCAGTAACGTCCGCGATCTTCTTTCGCAGCGGTTTGGGATCAATCCCGTGCTCATGGTTATAGGCCAGCTGGATCTCACGGCGTCGCTCGGTTTCATCTATTGCTGCGCGCATCGAGTCAGTGATGTTATCAGCGTACATGTGCACTTCACCCGACACATTACGCGCGGCTCGGCCAATGGTCTGAATCAGCGATCGGGTTGAGCGTAGAAAACCTTCTTTATCGGCATCCAAAATTGACACCAGTGAAACCTCAGGCAGGTCCAGTCCCTCACGAAGCAGGTTAATTCCTACCAAAACATCAAAGACACCAAGGCGAAGTTCACGAAGTAATTCAACGCGCCTTAAGGTGTCGACATCAGAGTGCAGGTATTCGACCTTCACTCCCCTCTCACCCAAGTAGGTAGTCAGATCTTCAGCCATCTTCTTGGTGAGAGTCGTGACCAAAACACGCTCGTCACGCTGAGTACGCTCACGAATCTGTTCGAGCAAGTCATCAACCTGCCCTTGAGTTGGTTTGACAATAACTTGAGGGTCCACAAGGCCAGTCGGACGAATGATCTGTTCGACTACACCGTCAGAACGATCCAGCTCATACTGCCCCGGTGTTGCTGAAAGATAGACAGTTTGACCAATGCGCTGTGTAAACTCGTCCCATTTCAGTGGACGATTATCCATTGCCGAAGGGAGACGGAAACCGTAATCAACCAGAGTGCGCTTTCGTGACATGTCGCCTTCAAACATCGCCCCAATTTGTGGAACCGTCACGTGGGATTCATCAATGACCAGAACAAAATCATCGGGGAAATAATCGAGCAGCGTATTCGGAGGTGTTCCCGGACCACGTCCATCAATATGACGTGAATAGTTCTCGACTCCAGCACACGTACCTATTTCCTTGAGCATTTCGAGGTCGTAGGTTGTTCGCATCCGAAGACGCTGAGCTTCAAGCAGTTTTCCTTGGGATTCAAACCACTCAAGGCGTTCTTCGAGTTCCTCCTCGATGGAAGCGATCGCGCGTTTCATTCGTTCTTCGCCGGCAACGTAGTGCGAGGCCGGGAAGAGGTAGACATGATCAACTTCCTCGATAACATTTCCGGTCACGGGGTGGAGTACTGCCAAGGAATCAATCTCATCACCGAACATTTCAATCCGGATGGCCAGTTCCTCATACACCGGAATGATCTCAATCGTGTCTCCACGAACCCTAAAGGTTCCGCGGGTAAATCCAATATCATTTCGCGTGTACTGCATACCGATGAAGGCGCGCAGGAGATCGTCACGCTCAATACACATTCCGCGGCTTAGCTCGATCATCCGTGCAACGTACTCTTCTGGTGTACCCAAACCATAGATACATGAGACAGAGGAAACAACAACCGTATCTCGCCGAGTTAAAAGCGAGTTTGTTGCACTGTGGCGCAGCCTCTCGACTTCATCGTTGATCGACGAGTCCTTCTCAATAAAGGTATCGGTTTGAGGAACGTAAGCTTCAGGCTGATAGTAGTCGTAGTAAGACACGAAGTACTCAACAGCATTATTGGGCAGTAGCTGACGAAACTCCGCTGCCAGCTGCGCTGCCAAAGTTTTATTGGGCTCAAGCACCAAGGCTGGACGTTGAACTTCTTCGATCAGCCAAGCAGTTGTTGCGCTCTTACCGGTTCCTGTCGCACCGAGAAGAACAATGTCTTGTTCACCCGCGCGTAAGCGTTCTGCAAGCTCATGAATCGCCTTCGGTTGGTCACCGGATGGTGTGTATTCAGAAATAACCTCAAAGGGGTGTTCCGCACGAATGATAGGGCTTTGGCTCACCCTTTAACGCTACGTCATTTCACACACGAACGCGCCGTGAACGGGTACCTCTGTAAGTGTTGGTAGCTCATTTACCTGAGCTCACGCACCTCGTGGGTACACGTTCACGGCGCAAATCGCAGTGAACGGCTTAATACCGAGCGGATCCTGGCGATTACTCCTTCACACGACGCTGCGAGGCAATCATCGCGACACCGCCAACAGCAAGCACTCCTGCGAGAGCTAACGACCAGAAGGAGCCACCTGTTTGAGCCAAGGCACGAACAATTGCGGGCTTTTGCTCGATTGCCTGTGCGGTCGATGCAACAGATGCAGCATTTCCGACAGTCAAAGTGTTACCAATGCTCTCAGCTTCTGAGGCGCGATCACGTACCTGGTCCTGTGGGTCCTCAGAGATCTGCGATGACGAATCACTTGGAGCAGAAGGCTCCGCAGTGCTTGGGGAAGCCGAAACATCATTACTCGGGGTCGAGACAGCACTGGTTGTCTCCGTTGCTACCGGGCTTGGCTCCGTCTCAGTAGAGCGACGAACTCGCCTGCGGGAATTGGCATTTGAGTCGGAAGTTGGCTTGGGTGCCTCGGTTGTCGCGGGCGGAGCAACGGGCTGAGGTGCGACAGCATTTGTGTTCGGAACCGGCGTTGTTGCAACAGGATCCGGGGTGCTTTCAGTTGGCACAACCGGCTGGGGCGCGACAACTGTCGGTTGCGCCGTCGGTGCTACGGGCGCTTCGGAAGTGGGGCTAGGAACAACCGGTTTTGGTGCAACAATGGGAGCTTTGGGTGTCGGGGATACAGGAGTCTCAACTGTCGCGCTAGGAGTTACCGGAGAGGGAGCCTGAGTAGTTGCCTCCGGTGTCGGTGTCGGTGTCGGTGTCGTCACTTCAGGTGCACTTGTCGTAGGAGTCGGTTCAGGAACGCTTCTTGTTGCCGGCCCCTTCTTCCATACACGCACGTAATCGACGAGCATGTCGGAACCATTTCCCTTGTACGCATCGATGTACTTCGTAGCATCCGTATAGGTTGTATCGCCCTTGTCGGACGCAAGGAATGTTCCACCAACCATCTGATTCAGGCGCAAGATCATACCGTTAGCGTCATTCACGAAGGGGTTGCTCCCCTTCACTTGGTCATAAGTAACGGTATGCGCTTTACGTCCGTCCAGGTAGAAAGTAATCGCCCGACCGTTTTTCTCAACGCCATAGGTGTGGAACTGACTTTGTGACGAGCCGTCACCGCCCAGCTGTCCCATATGTTGTTCGGTCTTCTGTGGGTTACCGACGCGAGGTGTATGGACATTTGCCTGGAGGAAGTTCGGATCCCAGCCCTTTGCCTCAACTACGTCAATCTCGCCGTGTGCGGGGAAGCTAATTGGATCTGTACCCGTCATCCAGAATGCAGGCCATGATGCGACTGCTGTGGGAAGTTTGATTCGAGCTTCAGCGTAGAAGTCGCCGTAGGCAGCCCACTTCACTCCCTTGTTATCGCGAGTTTGAACCATCGCAGAGGTAAATGGAGCCTTGTAAGAATCAGTCTGTCCGTTAGAGGTACGTTTGCATTCGCGGTCAACGGTGACCATGGAATGCGTATTACGATCCCACTTCTGCGTCTTTGGCTCATAACGTGCGGTCAGGTGAAGAACGCCACCTGAAACGCTGACGTTTTCCTTGGCATCGGAGTATTGGGCTTGAGAGTGAGCATTCGGATCGAAGCATCCTAGTGCCAAACCCCACTTCGAGGTGTCAAGCTCGCTCCCGTTAAATTCATCCTGAAAGGTCAGGGTGTTGTATCCCAGTGCACGTACTTCATCAGGTCCGGGCACTTCATCGCCAGCCCACGCAAGCGAGAGACCGCCCAAAGTCATTCCTGCGCCAAGGGTCAGTGCACCAAGACTGCGCACCGCCCTACTTCCAACAAAAGTACGCTTCGTCTTCAACAGCGCCATTTATCCTCATCTCTGCGGTAAATGTCGGCTGGCCTGTTCGCTATCCGATGCAGAAGCTCTTCGTTGCCCCCACGAGGAAGACGGTTATCATCGCCACAAGCGACTTTTGCGATATCCGACTTCAAGCGTCCCAGTCACAACCGGTCTAGTTTCTCGTTCAGATAAATTTTTACGTATCAAACTGGTTGTTTCTGGGTGTTTTCCGGGTTATTAATTGAGCGTTACCCGTTGAATTCATGTGAAAGCTGAAGAAATACTGAAGAAGTTTGAACAACTAGTGCACACGTGTCAACCAGCACGAATAGAGCTGCTTGGAAACATCGGCAAGGTCTTCTCGATTCCCGAGGTTCTCAACCCAGATACTTGCTAACTTCCGGCGCTCGCTATCCGAAATTTGCGAGCGTATGCGAGCTCGAGCATCTTCTTCGCTCAGACCTCGAGATATTAGCCGCTCAACGCGCAATTCCTCTGGTGCACTGACCATAATCACTACATCAAAAAGTGAGGCATCTTCATAGGTCGTCAGAAGTGGAACATCATAGAGTGCACAACCACCTTGGGGGGCAGATTTCAGTCGTTCCCAAGCAAGAGCTGAAATCGCAGGATGCGTGAGCAAGTTCAGCAGCGAAGTCGATTCAGGTGAAGAGAAGGCTCTCTGCGCAAGAAGGCGCCGGTCAAGTGAGCCATCCGGGAATGCAAGATCGGCTCCAAAGTGAGCCAGCACGGCCTCGTACACGGGATGGAAAGGCGAAAGAACTTCGCGTGCCAGTTGGTCCGCGTCCACGACAAAGACACCGAGGCCGCGCAACACATGAGCAATCGTGGACTTTCCCGCACCGATTCCTCCACTGAGTGCAAGAAAAAGTGCCGGTCCTTGAGTGCGCGCAGGCGGTATCGAGCGAAGAAGATAGGCGCTCGCGCCTCCGGATTGAATGACTGTCTTCACATCTGAAGACTAGAACAGCGAACACAGCTTGGCACAACAGGCACGAAGTGAAAGAATCGCGATAGAAATAATTACTTCTACGGCTAGAAGCAGAATAGTGACTGAATCAGCAACAACGCAGACGAAGCGTCCCCAAGGAATGGGACTGCTGATCGCAACCTCCCTCACCTTGTTCTCAATGTTTTTTGGTGCGGGAAACTTGATCTTCCCGCCCATCATGGGCGCCAATTCCGGATCAAACTTTAACCCAGCCATGATCGGTTTCCTGATCGGAGGTGTCGCTCTGCCTGTCATTGCGATTATCGCAATCGCATTGTCAGGAACTGATCTGCGGGACCTTTCTGGACGAGGCGGAAAGGCATTTGGAATCGCATTCTCATGCATGGTCTATCTGTCGATCGGGGCATTCTACGCACTTCCACGTACGGGTGCTGTTTCTTTCTCGACCGCAATTGCACCGATCATTCATTCGACTTCATTCATGAGCTCAATGATCTTTAATGCATGCTTTTTCGGGCTTGCGCTGTTTCTTTCGTGGAATCCTCGTCAAATCGTCAACCACCTCGGCAAAATCCTGACGCCTGTCCTTCTGGTTCTCCTTGTTCTTTTGGTTTTCCTGTCGCTGGCAAAACTTCCACCCTCTGATGCTGCTCCCGTCGGACAGTACGTCCACGCGCCATTAACAGCTGGTTTGCTCGACGGATATATGACCATGGATTCGATTGCTGCACTTGCATTCGGCATCATTGTCGTCGCTTCATTTGATCAAGGAGAAGGAGGAATCAGCGGCGCAAAGCTCATTCGTCGAACCAGTGCGGCAGGCCTTATCGCGGGTATTTTGCTTGGTTTGGTCTATGTCGGTCTGGGTTTGATTGGACACGTTATTCCTGGTGGGCAAGACTACACCGATGGAGCTACACTCCTTGCCGATGCTTCTCACATAACGATGGGGACGGCTGGACAGCTTGTATTTGGACTCATTGTGCTTACCGCATGTATGACAACTGCTGTCGGCTTACTCGCTGCAACTTCAGAATTCTTTGAAAGACTGCTTCCTAAGATCACCTACAAAATGTGGCTTGTCGGCTTCACGATTATCTCCTTCGTACTGGCATCCGCTGGACTCTCAACGGTTCTTAAGGTGGCGGTTCCAATCATTACTTTCCTCTACCCCATCGCCATTAGCATCGTTTTCATTACGATCCTCACCCACCCCCTTCACTACTCAATGCAGGTTCGCTGGACCTTCCGTCTTGGCGTGTGGCTTGCAAGTATCTGGTCACTTCTCACGACAGTGATTTCCTTTGGGGTACTGGACTTCGTTGCGCCTTTGATGGCTTGGAGTCCCGGTCAAGACCTTCAAATCGGTTGGATATTACCGACCGTCATCGCAGCGTTGATCGGCTTCGCAATCGATCTGGTCGTTTCCAAGCGAATCCAGGCCTAGCATCTATTGCCTATGACGATGGCCCGTCTCGTTGCAGACGGGCCATCACTCTTAGCCTCGATAATCTGAAGCGATGATTCCCTAGACCTCAGAGGGCCATCAAGATCCAAAACCTGATCTATTCGATATCGGCCCCAACCATTGCGCCAGTTAAACAATGACAAAAACTGAGGCCCCGGTTTTCACCGGGGCCTCAGAACTGACTATGAGCGCTTAGGCGCTGTGATTCAGTTGTTGGTCAGCTTCTCACGAAGTGCTGCAAGCGCCTCATCGGAGGCGAGGGTGCCTTCGGAGTCGACAGGGGTCGAGTACGAAGCCTGCTCTTCGACTGCGGGAGCTGCTTCGGCGTCCTCTTCAAGGGCCTTTGCAACCTGAGCCTTGTGAGCTTCCCAGCGAGCCTGGGCCTGTGCGTACTGAGCTTCCCAAGCCTCACGCTGAGCTTCGTAGCCTTCCATCCATTCCTGGGTTTCGGGATCGAAGCCTTCGGGGTACTTGTAGTTGCCCTCTTCGTCGTACTCGGCAGCCATACCGTAAAGCGAAGGATCAAACTCTTCAGAGTTGGGATCGACACGCTCGTTAGCCTGCTTCAGGGACAGCGAGATACGACGACGCTCGAGGTCGATATCGATGACCTTGACGAAGACCTCGTCGCCAACCTTAACGACCTGCTCGGGCAGCTCGACGTGACGCTGAGCAAGTTCGGAGATGTGAACCAGGCCTTCAATTCCGTCTTCAACACGCACGAATGCGCCGAAGGGAACGAGCTTGGTAACCTTGCCGGGCACGACCTGGCCGATGGCGTGAGTACGTGCGAAGGTCTGCCACGGATCTTCCTGGGTGGCCTTCAGCGACAGCGACACGCGCTCGCGGTCCATATCGACATCCAGCACCTCGACGGTGACTTCCTGGCCAACCTCGACGACCTCTGAGGGGTGATCGATGTGCTTCCAAGACAGCTCGGAGACGTGAACCAGACCGTCGACCCCACCGAGGTCAACGAAGGCACCAAAGTTAACGATGGAGGACACGACACCGCTGCGAACCTGGCCCTTCTGGAGGGTGTGCAGGAAGTTGGTGCGAACCTCAGACTGAGTCTGCTCAAGCCATGCGCGGCGGGACAGAACAACGTTGTTACGGTTCTTATCCAGCTCAATGATCTTGGCTTCGATCTCACGACCGATGTAAGGTGCGAGATCGCGAACGCGACGCATCTCGACGAGGGATGCGGGAAGGAAGCCACGCAGGCCGATGTCCAGGATCAGGCCACCCTTGACGACCTCGATGACGGTACCGGTAACAACGCCGTCTTCTTCCTTGACCTTCTCGATCTGTCCCCATGCGCGCTCGTACTGTGCACGCTTCTTGGACAGGAGCAGGCGGCCTTCCTTGTCCTCCTTCTGGAGAACCAGGGCCTCGATCTGATCACCAACGGCAACCACATCATCCGGGTTGACATCGTGCTTGATGGAAAGCTCGCGAGAGAGGATGACACCCTCGGTCTTGTAGCCAATGTCAAGAAG
>ENA-OWLX01000397-OWLX01000397.1-metagenome-genome-assembly--contig:-NODE-397-length-15599-cov-7.448147_pt1 | contig 15599 bp, 10 predicted proteins | sample MGYA00245351_ERZ651106 | MGnify/ENA primary metagenome ERZ651106 (study PRJEB26857, sample SAMEA4031768) | metagenome | biome: human; feature: oral; material: saliva | place: Philippines | collected 2014... | reverse complement strand
TATGAATAAAATACTATTTTTCGATATTGATGGGACTCTTATTTCAGATAGAACCTATAAAATACCACCAAGTGCCATTGATGCCATTTCTAAAGCAAAAAAGAATGGTCACTTATGTTTCCTATGCACAGGAAGAAGCTACGCTATGACAAAAGAAGTCAGCACAGCAGGCATTGATAATGCTATTATTACCAATGGGATGGGAATCATTTTAAACAAGCAACCTATTATTCTTCATACTATTGATAAATTAATTGTTAGTAAAACTCTTCAGCTTATTGAAGAGATGAATGGAGGCTATCAAATAATTGACTGGCAATATGGCTATCAGAATGCTTATAACTACGCTCATTCTAAAAAAGCATTTCTTGATCGTTTTCCGGATATAGATCCGCTTTATTTCTTTAATCAGAAAGGAATGAAATCACTGACAGAATATCCTGAATCAGATATTCTTAAAATAGATGTTACTCTTAATTCAGAAGAAGATGCAAAAAGATTTAATCAGGAACTTGATCCTTCCCTTGAAATGACATGGGCAGGAGGATACACCAATCATACTGCTAATGCCGGTGAACTTGTTTCTAAAGGATATAATAAAGGAACCGGTATTAAAGAACTTATTAATTATCTACATATGGATATTAAAGATACAATTGCTTTTGGAGACTCATCTAACGATAAAGAAATGCTTAAAACAGTTAATACTGCTGTAGTTATGGGGAATGGCAGTGACGATATTAAGCAATATGCTGATTTTATTACTGACGATATTGATAATGATGGTCTTGCTAAAGCAATGGAGCATTTAAACCTTATCTAATTTATAAAAATAATTGTTGAGCAATGAAACATTACTATATATAATGCCTGAGTACAAGAGGTATGAATTGATATGAAAATAAATAAAAAATATCGACAGACATATCATGCCAATGTTCCTTCAGCGTGGTCAAACGATCCCAATGGCATGATCTTTTATAAAGGAAAAGCACATATGTTTTTCCAGCATTATCCCCATGCTGCAAAATGGGGTATTATGCACTGGGGGCATTTTGTCTCAGATGATTTCATTAAATGGAAAACTCTCCCTATTGCTTTATATCCTGATCAGGAATACGAAAAAGAATGTGGATGCTGCAGCGGTACTGCTATTGAAGCAGATGGCATTCTCTATATCATCTATACAGCTGCCCAGATCAATCATCAAAGTCAATGCTTAGCTTATTCAGAAGATGGCATTCATTTTACTAAATATGAAATGAATCCTATTATGACTGCTGAAGATTTATCTGATGAGATTTCTCCAAGAGATTTCAGAGACCCTAAAATTTTTAAAAAAGACAATATGTATTACTGTATTGCAGGTACAAGACTTTTAGATGAGGAAGATAAGCTGAAGCTTAAATCTTTTAAGGATCTGCCTCATTCCTCTGATATTAATATTAACAATGTTGCCGGAAGCAATGCTTATGTACATGGTTATGGTAATCTCATATTATTAAAATCAGATGATCTCAAGCACTGGAGCTATATAGGACCTCTTTTACGTCTGCAAAAAGAAATAAGAGAAGCTTTCTTCAAATTAAATGGAGTCTTTGAATGTCCGGATTATTTTGAAATAGATGGACAGGAAATTTTATTAGCTTCACCGCAGAATTATCCTTCAGCAGGGCATAGTTTCAATAATCTGCATTCATGTATTTATGCGGCAGGTCATCTTAATTTACAAACAGGAAATTTTGTTGTTCATAAAACCGATGAAATTGATCATGGTTTTGACTTCTATGCACCTCAGACTTTAAAAACTGATGACGGACGTATTATTCTCATTGCCTGGAAAGAAATGTGGGATCGTACTTATCCTACTGAAACTGATCAATGGATTGGAAGCTATACTCTTCCTAGAGAACTCTATTATAAAAATGATCATCTCTACCAGTCACCTGTAAGAGAAATTATGAACTATCGGAAGAATAAAAAAGAAGTGAAAGATATTACTTTAACTAATGGTTCTATTTCATTTAAAGATATTGAAGGTAATAAGATAGAGCTTATTGCAGATATTGACTTAGGATCTTCTATGCGTACAGGCTTTAAGCTCATGCATTCAAAAGAACATGCTGTCTATATTTATTATGATAGAAGTGAAAAAGTTCTTGTCTTTGATAGAAGTAATTCCGGTTATGAAATTTTTGGCAGAGAAGATGAAACAGCTATTAGAAAATGTGACATTTATGATAGTCACTATCTTAATCTTCATATTTTTATTGATGTTTCTTCTATTGAAGTCTTCATCAATAATGGTATTGATACAATGACCGGCAATATTTATGGTGATCCAAAAAAAGATATAGGTATTACTTTTTTTGCAGATAACGGAACAACAACATTGGACTCATTGATTAAATATGATATTGTAGTGGAATAAATTATTCCACTTTTTTCATACTTACTCAATTTTATTGTTTAAATAACTTAGATTGGTTATACTTATTAAAAAGAGGTGAAAGATAATGAAAGAATTTACACAAGAAGAACGCTATCGTGTCTTAAAAAGTCCTGATGAAATTAAAGATCTTCATCAGCGTAATGCTCAATCAATCTACCGCCAGACTTATCATGTACAGCCGGTCACCGGCCTATCCAGTGATCCTAATGGATTTGTCTATCATAATAATTTATGGCATCTATTTTATCAGTGGACACCATGGGGAGCTGTCCATGGCTTAAAATATTGGTATCATGTTACTTCTAAAGATCTTGTTCATTGGTCAAATAGAGGAATCGGTCTTTCTCCGGGAGATACATTTGATAATAAAGGCTGTCATTCGGGATCCGGAATAGCTTTAAAAAATGATCTTTATCTCTTCTATACAGGCAATCATCGTGATGAAAACTGGATTAGGACACCTTATACTTGTGCTGCTAGAATGGATGAAAATGGAAAACTACATAAACTAAAAGAACCTCTCTTTGGACCAAGACCTGATTATGCAGAGCATCAACGTGATCCTAAAGTCATTTATCATAAACAAAAGGATATGTATTATATATTTATTGGTGCAATGACACTTGATAAAAGAGGAACAGTCTTAATTTATCAGTCAAAAGATCTATTATCAGGATGGCAGTTTTCCGGAGAATTAAAAGTACCCGGCTATGAAAACTTTGGCGGTATGTGGGAATGCCCTTGTATTGAAAATCTTAATGGACAGGATATTCTGATTTTCTCTCCACAGTATACAAAACTTCCTGAAAGAGGAAATAGTACAAATCATAATGTTTATTTAACCGGACAAATGGACTATGATACACTTACCTTTACTCCATCAGGACCTTATCATTATCTTGATTACGGTTTTGATTTCTATGCTGCTCAGTTTGCTGCCAACGTCAATAACAATGACCATGCTATCATGATCAGTTGGATCGGTCTTCCCGACAATCATTATCCCAGTGCTGAAGATGAATGGGAAGGCACAATGACTATCCCTAGGGTCGTATCTCTAAAGGATGGATATCTATATCAACAGCCTCCGGAAGAAATGAAACTATTAAGAAAAGAACCTATTCCTACTGAAGGACATCTTCCTGATACCTGTGAAATAGAAGCCTTATTTGATGGAGAAAATACTGATTTTAATCTCTTTACAAGTCAAGACAGTCATGGATTAAAAATTCATTATCAATCAGATACTCATACCTTGACTTTTGATAAAAGTCATATGAAGCTCCGCTTTAACCAACAAGTATTTGAAATATTGAATATAAAACTGGCGGAAGACTTAAAAAATATGCAGATATTTATTGATAAATGTTCTTTAGAAATATTTATTAATGATGGAAAATATACTTTCACAGCACGTCTTTTCCCAGTTAAAGAAGAACATAATTATGTATCAGATCATCATGTAAAACTAACTATATATCCTTTAAAAGAATCTGTACAAGATGATTTTATATTATAAAAAGATATGCACAATGCATATCTTTTTTAAGTTTATTCTTTATTTGCAGAAATAAATTCTTCGGGTTCATTAAAGAAGCTATCTTCAGGATTATAGTTTTCTGACATTTCTTCAGACTTTTCTAAAGCTTCCATCTTTCTAGCTATTTCTTTTTCATGAGCTAAAGTTTCTTTGGATTTTAGAGGTCCTCTTAATCCGGTACCTGCCGGAAGCAGATGTCCGATAATAACATTTTCCTTTAATCCCTTAAGTGTATCCACCTTTCCTTTGATAGAAGCATCCGTAAGAATACGTGTTGTTTCCTGGAATGATGCTGCAGATAGCCATGAATCAGTGTCTAATGATGCCTTAGTAATACCTAGCAGAATTGGTCTTGCCACTGCCGGATGTTTTCCCTCTTTAAGAACTTCTTTATTAAGCTTTGTAAATTGCTGAACAGTTAAATGTTCACCGGGAAGTGCATGTGTATCTCCGCCTTCAATAATTCTCATACGCTTAAGCATTTGAGAAATAATAATAGCAATATGTTTGTCAGAAATTTCAATACCCTGCATTCTATAAACTTTCTGTACTTCTTTTAAAATATAGTTTTCAACAGCATGACTGTCAGCTACTTCTAAAAGTTCTTTAGGATCTATTGATCCTTCCGTAATCTTATCCCCGACATGAATTTCCTTACCTGCTGTTACTCTCAACTTATCATTCTTCTTAGCAAGATAAGTCTTAGATTCAAGTTCATTAGTAATTGTTACTTCTGGTCTTTCATCTTTATTTAAAGTAATACTTGTAACTGTCCCATCAATTTCAGAAATTACTGATCTTGACTTAGGATTACGAGCCTCAAATAATTCCTGAATACGAGGCAGACCTTGCGTGATATCTTCTCCGCCGGCAACACCGCCCATATGGAAAGTACGCATAGTCAGCTGAGTACCGGGCTCACCAATTGACTGAGCAGCCATAATACCTACTGTCTCTCCAATTAACACTTCCTGCCCTGTCGCTAAATTACGTCCATAACATTTCTGACAAAGACCATCTTCAGCACGACAGCCAAAGATAGATCTGATTTCTACATCTTTAATACCGGCATCAACAACATCCTGTGCCAAATATTCATCCATCATTTCATTAGCATGAACAATAACTTCACCTGTTTCCGGATGAATAATATCCTTTACTGAATAGCGTCCAACAAGTCTATCATATAATGGTACAATAACATTATTATCAGCCGTATTAACTAATTCAGAAACAATAAAACCGCGATCTGTTCCACAATCTTCTTCAGTAATAATAACCTGCTGTGCAACATCTACTAAACGTCTTGTCAGATAACCGGAGTCAGCTGTTTTCAAAGCAGTATCTGTAGAACCTTTACGAGCTCCATGAGTAGAGATAAAGAATTCTGATGCAGTCAAGCCCTCTCTTAAAGCAGATTTAATTGGTAATTCAATAGTTTCACCTTTAGGATTACTCATCAGTCCACGCATACCAACCAGCTGCGTGAAGTTAGAAATATTACCTCTGGCTCCTGAATCAGACATAATAAAGATTGGATTGCTTCGATCAGATTCAAACTCTACCTTAACAACATCAGTAACTTTATTCTTAGTCAGTTCCCATAAATCAATAACTGCTTTATAACGTTCTGATTCTGTCAGTTTACCTTTAGAATAAAGCTTTCTGATAACTTCAATCTTAGTATCAGCTTCATCAAATAATTTAAATTTATCATTAGGAATCTGAATATCAGCTGCTGATACGGTAATACCGGCAATCGTTGAATAATGATATCCCTGATTCTTCATCTTATCAAGCATAGTTGATATATGTGCCTGTGACATATGAGACTTCTTATAAGCTTCATTAATAATTGATTCAAGAGTCTTTTTACCAAAAGGCAATAATGGTTCCTGAGCTGCAATATGTGCCTTAATATCAGTTCCATAAGGAACAAAATATCGATCCGGAGTAGCAGTTAAATTATCTCTGCCGGTATCATTAATAAACGGGAATTCCCCTTCAAAAATCAAATTAAAGATAATCTTACCAACAGATGTAATTAAAAAACTATTATTCTGCTTTTCAGTAAATGTCTCATTATGCAATGAAGCTCCTCTAATCGCAATTCTAGTATGCAAATGTACAGTCTTAGCATCATAAGCCATTAATACTTCATTCACATCAGTAAAAACTGTTCCTTCACCAATTTTACCGGCAACTTCAGTTGTCAGATAATAATTACCCAAAACCATGTCCTGAGATGGAGTAACAATAGGCTTACCATCCTTAGGACCTAAGATGTTATTAGAACCAAGCATTAACTGTCTGGCCTCTTCAATCGCTTCCTCACCTAAGGGAACATGAACAGCCATCTGGTCACCATCAAAGTCAGCATTAAAAGCCGGACACATTAATGGATGTAAACGAATAGCACGTCCTTCAACAAGCTTAGGCTCAAAAGCCTGAATACCTAATCTATGTAATGTAGGAGCACGATTTAATAATACCGGATGCTGTTTAATAACTTCTTCAACAACAGCCCATATTCTATCATCCATCTTATCAATCATTCTTTCAGCAGCTTTAATATTAGTTGCTAATTCATGTTTAACAAGACCGGAGATAATAAATGGTTTAAATAAATTAACCGCCATCTCTCTTGGAATACCACACTGATACATTTTTAAATCAGGTCCAACCGCAATAACTGAACGTCCTGAATAATCAACACGCTTACCAAGCAAGTTCTGTCTAAACCGTCCCTGTTTACCTTTAAGAGTATGAGAAAGAGATTTTAATGCTCGTCCGCCGGCACCGGTAATAGGTTTGCTTCTTCTACCATTATCAATTAAAGCATCTACAGCTTCCTGAAGCATACGCTTTTCATTCTGTACAATAATTGATGGAGTTCCTAATTCCAATAATTTCTTTAAACGATTATTTCTCGTAATAACACGTCTATATAAATCATTGAGATCACTAGTCGCAAAGCGTCCGCCATCTAACTGAAGCATTGGTCTTAAATCAGGCGGTATAACCGGAAGAACATCCATAATCATCCATTCCGGCTGATTCATAGAAGCTCTGAATGATTCAATCGCATCCAACCTCTTTAAAAGCTTTGCACGTTTTTGACCCTGTGCTTCTTTTAATTCTTTATTAATCTCCTCATATTCTCTATCAAGATCAACTTTCTGAAGTAATACCTTAATCGCTTCAGCACCAATTTTAGCTTCAAACTGATTACCAAACTTATTATAGCAATCACGATAATCTTTTTCAGATAATACCTGCTTATATTCAAGAGGTGTTGTTCCTTTATCAGTAACAACATAACTTACAAAATAAATAATCTCTTCCAGCTGCTTAGCAGACATATCAAGAATCAGTCCCATACGAGATGGAATACCCTTTAAATACCAAATATGGGCAACAGGTGTAGCTAATTCAATATGACCCATTCTTTCACGACGAACAGAAGATCTTGTTACTTCAACACCGCATCGGTCACAAACGACACCCTTGTATCTAATTTTTTTATACTTTCCACAACTGCATTCCCAATCCTTCATCGGACCAAAAATTTTTTCACAGAATAATCCGTCTTTTTCAGGTTTTTGAGAACGATAGTTAATTGTCTCAGGCTTTCTAACTTCCCCATGAGACCATTCACGGATCTTATCAGGAGAGGCTAAGCCAATCTGAATTGATGAAAAATTAGTACTCATTATTCTTCCTCCTCATCCGCAAATGCTTCATTTTCCAGATTTTCATCTGTTATGCCTTCCTCGTCATATAACATAGAATTATCTTCAAAAGTTTCTTCAGATTCAGTGCCTTCAGCAGCAGAGTCTTCCTTTCTTTCCTCCGGTTTCTTCTCATTATCAAAACTGCGAGGGAAACGGCGTTCTTCATCTTCAATATTACTCATATATACTTCTTCACCATCGTTATCTAATAAACGAACATCTAAAGCAAGTGCCTGTAACTCTTTGACCAGTACTCGGAATGATTCAGGAATCCCCGGCTCCGGCAACTGCTGTCCCTTAACAATAGCTTCATAAGTCTTTACACGTCCAACCACATCATCAGATTTCACTGTTAACATTTCTCTTAATGTATAGGCAGCCCCATAAGCTTCAAGTGCCCAAACTTCCATTTCACCAAATCTCTGACCGCCATTTTGAGCTTTACCGCCTAATGGCTGCTGAGTAACTAATGAATAAGGACCAACGCTTCTCGCATGTAATTTATCATCAACCATATGACATAGCTTAATAAAATACATAACACCAACACAGATAGGATTATCAAAATATTCACCGGTTAATCCTGAAATAACACGTTGTTTGCCATCCATAGGCACATTGGCTTCTTTCATAATATCACTTAAATCATCCGGTCTGATACCATCAAAAGCTGGAGTAGCAAAATACTGTCCGCCTAATTCTCTGGCAGCATATCCTAAATGTAATTCTAATACCTGACCGATATTCATACGTGATGGTACACCTAATGGATTTAACATAATATCTAACGGTGTTCCATCCTCTAAATGAGGCATATCTTCAATTGGCAGAATTTTAGAAATAACACCTTTGTTTCCATGTCTTCCGGACATCTTATCACCTTCAGAAATCTTACGTTTCTGAATAATGTAAACCTTAATGACACGATTAACACCCGGCTGCATTTCATCACCGTTTTCACGTTCAAAAACTTTAATATCATGCACAATTCCGGCACCGCCATGTGGAACTCTTAATGAGTTATCTTTAACTTCTCTGGACTTTTCACCAAAGATAGCTAATAAAAGTTTTTCTTCTGCCGATAATTCAGCCTGTCCTTTCGGAGTTACTTTACCAACAAGAATATCCCCTTCTTTTACTTCAGCACCAATACGGATAATACCTTCAGCACTTAAGTTAGAACGAGCTTCTTCACCGACGTTAGGAATATCTCTTGTGATTTCTTCCGGACCAAGCTTAGTCTCACGACATTCAATCGCATACTCTACAATATGAATAGAAGTATATAAATCTTCCTTAACAAGACGTTCACTCATTATAACAGCATCTTCATAATTATAACCGTTCCATGTCATAAATCCTACCAAGACATTCTGTCCTAATGCAAGCTCTCCCTGTTCCATTGAAGGCCCGTCAGCTAAAACATCACCTTTTAATACATGTTCACCCACTTTAACAATAGGCTTGTGGTTAATACAAGTACCGGCATTAGAAATAGTGAATTTAAGCATTCTATAAGAACGTTCCTGCCCTGTTTCATCACTTCTGACAGTTACTTTTTTAGCATCTACATAACTAACAGTCCCTGCTTCTTTAGAAACGACAGCAGCTCCGGAATCTCTAGCTGCCTGATATTCCATACCGGTTCCTACATAAGGAGCATGAGGATTTAATAGAGGCACAGCCTGTCTTTGCATATTACATCCCATCAAAGCACGTGTTGCATCATCATTTTCTAAGAATGGAATACATGATGAAGCAACCGATACAATCTGTTTTGGAGAAATATCAATAAAATCTATTTCTTCCGGCTTAGCCATTACGTTTTCACCTAAATGACGAGAAATCACCTGTTTATCTAATATTTTTCTATTTTCATCTAATTCAACCTTAGCCTGTGCAATGACATAATTTCTCTCTTCGTCAGCAGTTAAATAACGAATATCATTTTCATCAATAATACAATTATTCACTTTTCTATATGGTGTTTCAATAAAGCCATATTTATTCACCTTAGCATAACTTGCTAAAGTAGAAATCAAGCCAATGTTAGGACCTTCAGGTGTTTCAATCGGACAAATTCTTCCATAGTGTGAAGTATGTACATCTCGTACTTCATAACCGGCACGATCTCTTGATAATCCGCCTGGTCCTAAGGCTGATAAACGTCTCTTATTTGTAAGCTCAGCTAATGGATTAATCTGATCCATAAACTGAGATAATTGAGAACTTGAAAAGAATTCTTTAATAGCAGCTGTTAATGGTCTGATATTAGTTAAAGACTGAGGAGTAACACTCTCAATTTCAGAAAGTGACATTCTCTCACGAACAACTCTTTCCATTCTAGATAAACCGATTCTAAACTGATTCTGGACAAGCTCACCTACAGTACGTACACGTCGATTCCCTAAATGATCAATATCATCTAATAAACCGGCACGACTCATTAAATTAACACGGTCAGCATCCTGTAAATCAATAGAATCAAAAATATCTACTAAATTAAGCATATATGAATAAGAAGCAAGCATATCAGAAACAGTAATATACTTACATGTTAATGATAAATCTGTCCCAATCACTCTCATCTTCTTCTGTTTTGTCTCATCTAAATAAACATCCAGTACCTGGATAATACTATGAGAATCCATAGCAGAATTGATTTTAATCTCTCTTGTATGAGCACCGGCTTCAAATACCTTACGCAAAATATCAATTTTATCTTTAGATATTAATGTCCCTTCTTTCATAACAATATTGCCATCAATATCAATAACATCCTCTGCTAATACTCTATTCATAATACGATCAAGCAGACTTAATTTTTTGCTTAACTTAAAACGACCTGCTTTTGCTAAATCATATCTCTTCGGATCAAAGAAACGTGTATAAAGCAAAGTATTTGCACCTTCTAAAGTAGCAGGTTCTCCCGGTCTTAACTTATTGTAAATCTCAGTTAAGGCACTATTCATATCTTCAGTTGTATCTTTTTCAAAAGTATTTCTCAGGAATTCATGATCACCGAAAACATCAATGATTTCTTCATTACTCGAAAGTCCTAAAGCTCTTAATAAAATTGTTCCCGGAATTTTCTTTTGTCTATCAATACGAACATTTAATACATTTTTAGTATCATTTTCAAACTCAAGCCAAGTTCCTCTACTAGGAATAACCTGTCCTGAAAATACTGTTTTACCAATTTTATCAGTTCCATCAGCAAAATATGCACCTGGAGAACGCACTAACTGTGATACAATTACACGTTCAGCACCATTAATAACGAATGTCCCAGAGTCCGTCATTAAAGGGAAGTCTCCCATAAAGACTTCATTTTCCTTAATTTCACCGGTCTGATTATTAACCAATCTTAGAGTAGCACGTAATGGTGCAGCGTAAATCGCATCTCTATCCTTTGATTCATCAGCATCATATTTCGGTTCATCAAAACGACAATCAACAAACTCTAATGAAAGAGTATCATTGAAACTTTTAATAGGATAAATATCCTCAAAAACCTCTTTGATTCCTTCTTCCTGGAACCATTTAAAAGAATCAGTCTGAATTTCTACTAGATTTGGGAGATCTAATGATCCAGTAATTCGTGAATAATTACGTCGATGAATTCGACTTTCTAAATGTGGTACATTCTTTTCCAAGTTCTGATTCACTCCTTTTATATTCTCTATCTATATAAAAAGTAGCTAAAAAACGCTGCTTTTACATATGAGTAGGCATCTTAGAATGCTAGCATACACTAGTTCTAAAGTCAATAATTATTTATAAAAAAATAATTTTTTATCTCATTAGCAGCGTGCATTTATCTTTGTGAACAAAGAATATAATATCCCTTATCTCTTTTTAATATCTCACAAAAGCCATAGGTTTCTTCCATCAGCCTTTTAGCACTGGGTGCCCCTTGTTTCTTCTGAATAACAATCACCAGTTTCCCCTGATTATTCAAATGATCATAGCTGTCTTTAATAATCTTTCCAACAACTTGCTTTCCTGCCCTGATAGGAGGATTAGAAATAATAATATCAAAGCTATTCTTTACTTCCTCAAGACAATAACTATTATAAGCAATAATATTATTGAGATGATTTAAACGAATATTCTCCTGAGCTAAAGATAATGCTCGATTATTTATATCAATCATCTCTACATATAAAGAGGGATAAGCTCTTTTTAAGCTTATTCCCATAGCCCCATAGCCACATCCTATATCAAGCAATGATTTTTCATCATTAATTTCAATAGCTTCTAATAAAACATGACTGCCATAGTCTACCCGATCTTTTGAAAATACACCATGATCTGTAATGAAAGAAATAGAATGATTATGATAATAGAATTCTATCTGTTTCTTTTGTGAAATAAGATCTACATTGTCCGTATAATAATGATTCATAATTTTATAAAAAAAGCCCAAAAGGGCTTTTTCTGTCAAAGATTATTTTACTTCTACAGTTGCACCGGCAGCTTCTAATTCTTCTTTGATTTTAGCTGCTTCATCAGCCGGGATATTTTCTTTGATTGGTGAAGGTGCCTTATCAACTAAGCCTTTAGCTTCTACTAAGCCTAAGCCGGTAATTCCTCTTACAGCTTTGATAACCTGAACTTTTGAAGCACCGATATCAGTTAAAGTAACTGTAACACTCTTAGGTCCTTCATCTTCCTGAGCTGCACCGGCAGCAGCCACAGCAACTGGAGCAGCAGCTGTAACATCAAATTTTTCCTCGATTGCTTTTACTAAATCATTTAATTCTAAGATTGTAGCTTCCTCTAAATAAGCTAAGATATCTTCATGTGTTAATTTTGCCATTGTATTTTCCTCCAAATATTTTTTTATTCAGCAGCAACTTCTGCTGCTTCTTCTTTCTCCGGTCCTGCGACAGCAGACCCTTCAGCAGGCTTAGCATCCGCTACAGCCTGTACTGCTCTAGCAAACTTTGCGACAGGAGCCTGTAATGTACCAAGCAACATTGAGTACATACCCTTTCTGTCCGGTAATGCTGAGATTGCCTTAACTTCATCAACATTTAATAACTTACCTTCAACAATTGCTGATTTGATTACCAAATTCTTATGCTTTTTAGCAAACTTTGCCAGTACTCTTGCCGGAGCAACTGCATCATCAGTACCAAAAGCCATTGCATTAGGTCCAACAAGGTATTCATTCAATTCAGTCTTTCCTGTAGCTTCTGTTGCGCGCTTTACCAGCTTATTCTTATAGATTTTTAAATCTACATTTTCTGCTCTTAAAGCACGGCGCAATTCAGTAACTTCAGCAACAGATAAACCACGATATTCAGCAACTACTACAGACGCTGAATTATTAAGCTTATCAGTGACTTCATCAATGATTGCCTGTTTCTGTGCTAATACTTCTTCTTTAGCCATTCTTGCACCTCCATAAAATTTATCGCAACAATATACACGCTATATAAAAACGCTCCTAACCATAGAGGAGCGTTGTCATCAAATGACAATACTACCTCGGTAACATATTAAGCATTAAGCTGTTACTGTCTACGGTATATTGATTGCATCAATTAAATTGGGATTTTATCCCTGAATTCTGATTGCAGGTCCCATAGTAGCTGAGATTGCAATATTTTTAATATAAGTTCCCTTAGTAGCTGACGGTTTAACTCTTACAATTAAGTCATGGATCGCATTATAGTTTTCTGCTAACTGCTGAGCACTAAATGAAACACGTCCCATAGGTATATGTACATTTCCATCTTTATCAGTTCTGTAGTTAACCTTACCGCCTTTTGAATCCTTTACTGCCTGTTCGATATCCATAGTAACTGTACCAGTCTTAGGGTTAGGCATTAATCCTCTAGGACCTAAAATTCTACCTAATTTACCTAAGCCGGCCATCATGTTTGGTGTTGCAATTACAACATCAAAATCAAGCCATCCGCCGGCAATCTTATCTAATAAATCCTGAGATCCTACATAATCTGCACCGGCAGCTGTAGCTTCATCAGCTTTTGCTCCTTCAGCAATAACTAAAACAGTCTTTGTTTTCCCTGTTCCATGTGGTAGTACTAAAGCTCCACGCAACTGCTGTTCTGCATGTCTGGTATCTAAGTTTAAATTAAATACTGCATCAACAGACTCATCAAATTTTGCTGTAGATGTCTTTTTTACTAATTCAACTGCTTCCTCTATTGAATAAGCTTTATCTTTTTCAATTAATTGAGCAGCTTCTAAATATTTTTTACTTTTTTTCTTAGCCATATTTTCCTCCTTAAGTGGTCTTAACGGATTGACCTCCCACTGTAATGACGGAATCTTATCCATCAAAGCATTACTTACTTTTAATTAAGCATCAATACCTTCGCATTTAACACCCATATTGCGAGCTGTTCCAGCAACAATCTTCATTGCAGCTTCAAGATCATTCGCATTCAAATCAGGCATCTTGTATTCAGCGATTTCTTTTAACTTATCAGCACTTAATGTAGCAACAGTCTGTTTTGAATCACTAGCTGCTTTCTTTAAATTACATGCCTTCTTAATTAATTCTGATGCCGGGCTAGTCTTACATACAAAGTCAAAGCTCTTATCTTCATAAACAGTTAAGACAACAGGTACTGTTTCACCAGCACGTTCCTTAGTCTGATCATTGAAAGCTGTACAAAACTTTGGCATCTGAATACCGGCACCTGCTAATGCGGGACCCGGTTTAGCTCCACCAGCCGGAAATTGAATCTTCATCACTCTTACAACTTTTTTGCTCACGCGACACACCTCCTATTAAATTTTGTTCGCGCCGTGGTACAAAAGAACATAGTCCTCCCACGCCTAGATACATCCGTATCGACAACATTATATATGATTATTTATAAAATGCAATAATAAAGTTAAAAAAACATTCTTCTTAAAGATAAAAGTAAGACATAAAAAATTCAGATAAAACATTCTCTCTACCTGACTGTGATAACTTAAAAATCTCCTTTAAAGAAAATTCAATTTATTTTTATCTCCAAATAAAGTATCAATAACATTATTTTGTAAAGAATAGATAAAAAAAGATAGATGATTCATCATCCATCTAAACTTCTACTTTTTCCATACTGATCAAATCAGTATCAACAGGTGTTAAATTACCAAAGAATTCTACAAGAACAACTCCTGTTTCTTTTTCTTTGTCAATAGAATCAACTTTTCCGGTCTTACCGGCAAACGGTCCGGAAAGAAGCTTAACTTCATCACCAATATCAAAGTTAATCTCAACAGCTGAAGTATGAATACCCATCTTCTTTAAAATAGGATCTATTTCATGTTTGGCAAGAGGGAACGGCTTAGCACCACCTCCACTTGAGCCAATAAATCCGGTAACACCCGGAGTATTTCTAACAACATACCAGGCTTCATCTGTCATAATCATCTCTACTAAAACATAACCGGGCCAGATGTTTTTCTCCTTATTAACTTTCTTACCATCTTTAATTTCAGTTTCTATATGAGTAGGAATCAAAATATTAAATACAAGATCCTGTAATCCCATAGATTCAATTCTTTTCTCAAGATTATCTTTTACTTTATTTTCATGTCCGGAATATGTATTAACAACATACCACATTCTGCCTTCATCATTCATGTCTGCCATTTTAATTCATCCCCAATGCTTTCAATATAAATGCAATAATAGCATCACTTGCATAAAAAAATACGCCAAGAACAATAGTAAATAATAAAACTACCCCTGCATCAACAGCAAGCTCTTTTCCTCTAGGCCAATGAACATTCTTTAATTCATCTCTAATACCTCTTAAAGAGAACCATTCTTTAAACTTTAAAGGATTCTGATCAATAGTATCTTCCATATATTTTTTTCTCTCAAGTTTTTTTGCTTTAC
>ENA-OWLX01000390-OWLX01000390.1-metagenome-genome-assembly--contig:-NODE-390-length-15717-cov-22.979696_pt1 | contig 15717 bp, 13 predicted proteins | sample MGYA00245351_ERZ651106 | MGnify/ENA primary metagenome ERZ651106 (study PRJEB26857, sample SAMEA4031768) | metagenome | biome: human; feature: oral; material: saliva | place: Philippines | collected 2014... | reverse complement strand
CTCAAACAATCTCAGTGACTGCTTCAAAAGAAGCCGCTAAAACAAGCGGGCCTGGACAAGGTGGACCTGGCGGAGGCCCTGGACGCTAAGACTAGAACTATAAAAATGCATTTGACTGGGGGTTCCACTTTACGCAAGCGACACTTAACTCTTATTTCTTAAATCATCCTTAATGGAACAAACGCGTAAAGTTGCGAATCAAATAAACCCTTGCAGTATCTGCCTTTGGAACATTTTCTTCCAAAGGCAGATGTTTTTTTACAAAACTTTTTTGTTTTAAGTTCATTTTAAGTTTGTTCCGTATACTAAAACCATCAAGAAAAGGAATCGAGGAAAACGAGATGGAAAAGAAAAGACAATGGTTATTAACAACAACGTTATTTATCTCTCTAGGGTTGGCTGCTTGTGGATCACAAAGTGTATTAAGCCAAACCGAGGCAAATACTCAAACAACAACAAAGACATCAACGAATTCAACAGCAGCAACAACAGGGACTTCCACTTATTTTGAAGCAAGCGACTTAACAGCAACTTACGACGAAAGTAAGGCTTCGAAAATCTCGCTTCAAGGAACGACCGCTACTGTTTCAGGTGAAGGGGTAACCGTCAATGGAAGTACGGTAGAAATTACAAAAGCTGGAACTTATATCGTTGAAGGAACAGCGACGAGCGTTCAATTAAAAGTTGCAGCAGGAGAAGAAGACGAAGTACAAATTGTCTTCAAAAATGCGACCTTAAAAAATACAGAAGCTCCGTTATTAGTCGACACAGCTAAAAAAGTGATTTTAACATTAGCTGATGGAACGAAAAATGAAGTATCTGATGAATCAACATCAACGGTTAAAGGCGCAATCTACACAGATAGCGACTTGACGATTAACGGAAAAGGATCATTGACGGTAAACGGAAATGCCAGCAATGCGATTAAATCAAAAGATGGCATTCGTATCGTGGATGCAACTGTTACAACAACCGCTAAAAAACACGGTATAGCAGCAAACGACTTCGTCAATGTTACTGGAGCAACGTTAAATCTAACAGCGGATGAAGATGGTATTCACTCAGACAATGAAGATGATGTATTGTTAGGAAATATTTACTTAACGAATACGAACATCACAGTGAACGCTGGAGACGATGGTATCAACGCTTCGAATACAATGCTCATCGACGAAGGTGCAACGATCGACGTACAAAAGAGTGAAGAGGGGCTTGAGGCTCGCTTGATTCACCAAGTCGGTGGAACGATTACCGTAAAATCTTCTGATGATGGCTTGAATGCGAAAGATTGGACATTAGAATCTTCTGATGAACAAGGGCCAGGGCAACAAACGAAGACGGTGAAAGCCGAAGCTGCAAATGCGAAGAACTTAGACCAAGCCGGAGACGTGAAAATCGTAATCGATGGCGGGACGTTAACTGTAGATGCAGACGGAGATGGTTTAGACGCTAATGGTTCAATTGAAATTAATGGCGGAACAGTCATCGTCAACGGTCCAAGTACTGGAGCGAATGGAGCTTTAGACTATGATGACACTGCAACTTTAAATGGAGGGACAGTTCTCTTCGTTGATGGTGGAGTAATGACTTCAGGTTTCAGTAATACTTCAAGCCAAGCATTCTTAATGGCAAGTATTCAAGGAACATCAGGATCTACAGTAGAAGTTGTGGATTCTTCAGGAAAAACAGTTACTAGCTTAACCGCTTCTAAAACGTTCTCTACAGTATTAATTAGTAGTCCAGACTTAAAAGAGGGCGAAAAATATACGATTAAAGTAGGGTCAAACTCAACAACAGCGACAGCTTCTAAACAAGCAGCTAATGTTGGTGGCGGACCTGGACAAGGAGGCCCTGGGGGTGGCGGACAACCAGGTCAAGGAGGTCCAGGAGGACAACCAGGCCAAGGAGGTCCAGGAGGCAGATAAGGCAGATAAGAATTTCTAGGAAATCGTGAAAGGGGTGAGTCCACCAGAATATGAAGATGAATGATGAAATTGAGATGAACACTTTAAAAAGTGAGGTGGAACACCATGAAATAAAGATGATTCAAAAAGATAAATAGCAGTTAGACAAAAAAGGGGTGAGTCCACCAAAATATGAAGAAGAATAATGAAATTGAGCTAAACACTTTAAAAAACGAGGTGGAGCACCATGAAATGAAGATGATTCAAAAAGATAAATAGCAGTTAGACAAAAAGGGGTGAGTCCACCAAAATACGAATCCTGAGAGAGGCTTAGATTCGCAAACGAACAATAGGAAGTCGAATTTGTAACAAAAGCTCTCAAAAAAATAACAAAAACTACAGCACACAAAACCAAAAAACAGGGTGTTATCTCAGAAGCCGAAAGCTCAACTGAGACAACACCCTGTTTTCATGTTATATTATATAACATAAGAGGTAAGGGCAGTTTTGACAAAAGATGAGACCATTATTTACAATAACCCTATAAAGGAGGAAGGCAGATGGGTGAAAAGGAATTACGACGTTCACTAGCCGTCTTTCCAATCGGAACAGTGATGAAGCTGACCGATTTATCTGCACGACAAATTCGATATTATGAAGAACAGCGCCTGGTCATCCCAGAACGTTCGGAGACGAATCGCCGTATGTATTCTTTGAACGATGTCGATCGTTTATTAGAAATTAAAGACTATTTAGCCGATGGGTTAACCATTATGGCTATTCAGAAGATTTTTAATAAGAATACAAATTCCCTAGCGAAGGAAAGTGTAAAAGAGGCGTTGACGGATGAGGATGTAAGGAGAATCTTCTACGACGAAATTATGCATATTAGCCGCTACTCTGGCGGAGAAAAATGGAACTTATAGGAGGAAACCAATGATTACACATGAAGAAATTAGAAGACAGGTAGAAGAGAAAGATGTTCGTTACTTACGATTAATCTTCACGGATATTTTAGGAACCATTAAAAATGTGGAAGTGCCCATTACACAATTAGACAAAGTATTGGCCAATAAAATGATGTTTGACGGTTCATCGATTGAAGGATTCGTTCGTATCGAAGAAAGTGATATGTACTTATATCCAGACCTTTCTACTTGGGTCGTATTCCCATGGAGCAGCAAACACGGTACAATCGCACGTTTAATCTGCGATGTATACAAACCAGATGGAACACCATTTGCGGGAGACCCTCGTTCAAACTTAAAACGTGTGTTAAATGAAATGAAAGAATTAGGTTTCTCAAACTTCAACTTAGGACCAGAGCCAGAGTTCTTCTTATTCAAATTGGACGAAAACGGCGAACCAACGCTTGAAGGAAACGACCAAGGAAGTTACTTCGACTTAGCGCCAATCGACCTTGGGGAAGAATGCCGTCGTGAAATCGTTCTTGAGTTAGAAAAGATTGGATTCGATATCGAAGCGAGTCACCACGAAGTAGCGCCAGGGCAACACGAAATCGACTGGAAATACTCAGATGCGGTTGCGGCTTGCGATAACATCCAAACGTTCAAATTGGTAGTAAAAACAATTGCGCGTAAACATGGCTTACATGCAACGTTTATGCCAAAACCAGTATTTGGAATTGCGGGTAGCGGAATGCACTTCAACTTATCCTTATTTGATAAAGACGGAAACAATGCGTTCTTCGACGAAAATGGCGACCAACGTTTAAGCGACACTTGCCGTCATTTTATCGCTGGGGTGATGAAACATGCAAAAGCGTTAACGGCCGTATGTAACCCAACGGTAAACTCCTATAAACGTTTAGTTCCAGGATACGAAGCGCCTGTATATATTGCATGGTCAGCTAGAAACCGTTCACCGCTAATTCGTATTCCAGAATCTCGTGGAATTTCAACTCGTATCGAATTACGTAGCGTGGACCCAGCAGCAAACCCATATTTAGCGATGGCTGCGATTTTAACAGCAGGTCTTGAAGGGGTTAAGGAGAAAATGGAAGTTCCTGCTCCAGTCGATCGTAACATCTACTCAATGTCTTCTCGTGAACGTAAGGAAGCAGGAATTGATGATTTACCAGGAACATTGAATGAAGCGATTGAATACTTGAAACAAGACGAAACAGTAAAATCTGCGTTAGGAAGCCATATCTTAGATAACTTCATCGAAGCCAAACGTTTCGAATGGGCTGCTTACCGTAGTCAAGTAACGCAATGGGAATTAGACCAATACTTGAAACTATTCTAAAAAGATTACCAAAGAGTGCACTCACAAGGTGCGCTCTTTTTATATGGCATTTTATTCTCTAAGAAATAGCCCGTCTTCTGTTGATACGTAAAGCTTTTTCTTTGTTAAAGTTTTGACATATTTTACTGAAAATGTAATACTGGTAAGGAAATGAAAAAGGAAAGAGAGTGCTCACATGTATATCAAAGAGATGTCGAATGCGTTAGAAGAGTATCATGCTTTTATGGAAACTCAAGCCAACAGAACGGTTTTCCAAACGCCTGAATGGGGCGAAGTGAAGGCGGATGGTTCATGGACAAAAGATGTACTTCTTGTCTTGTCCGATAATCATGAACCTGTTGCGGCTGCGATGATTCTTTACCGTAAATTACCTGCTGTGAATCAATACTTAGCGTATGCACCGCGCGGAATCGTAACGGATTATACAAATGCAGAACAATTAAAATCGGTGTTTGCGACTTTAAAAGTGTATTTGAAATCTAAAAATGCATTTGGATTAAAGATTGACCCAGAATTACAATGGCGTGAATGGACAAACAAGTTCGAAATGGTGGAAGGTGGATTCAATAACGAAGAATACCGCAAAAACATTTTAGCCGCTGGATTTGTAGAACGCCCAATGGACTTAGGGTTTGATGGGATTCAACCACGCTTAACAATGATTTTACCGTTGAAAGATGAGGGAAAAGGCATCGTCGAAACGTTCAATAAGAAAGAACGTTATAAAGTGAATGTGGCAAAGAAACAAGGGGTTGTTTGCTACAAGGGAACGCTTGAAGATATGCCAATCTATGATGAGTTAAATAAAATTACGGCTGAGCGTGATCAATATGTGGCGCGAAGTATCGAGTATTTAACAACAATGTATCAACACCTTCACCCTAAAGGAATGGTGGATTTATACTTTGCGAAAGTGGACTACAATGTGCAATTAGCGTTTGCGACAAATCGCTTAGAAACAGCGCAAAAAGAGTTCGATAAGTTAACGGGACAGTTGGAAACATTAAACAATCCAAAACGTATCGAGAATGTACAAAAGCAAATGGATTCGTTGAAAGTCAATATTGCTAAATACGAAAAAGAAATTGAACGCGTAAAAGGCGACTTAGAACAGTATCCAGAAGGGAAAGTAGTCAGCGGAGCGTTCGTCGTAACGTACTTAGATAAAGCGTACTACTTATACGGAGCGAACATCACAGACGATGGTGGTTTGAATGCGAACAAGGCGCTTGTATCTTGGATTATGCAAACTCTTTACGATGAAAAAGGCATCCGTTCGTTTGACTTCTTCGGAGTTTCTGAAGACCAAGAACATCACGGCGGGATTAACGGATTCAAGCAATCGTTTGATCCAGAGTTAGTGGAATATATCGGTGAATTTGATATGCCAATTTCTAAGTTCTGGTTTGAACTGTTCCATACATGGGCACCAAAAGCCGTGAGCTTGAAGAATAAATTATTAGTAAGACGTAAAAAATAGCAAAAAGAGGCTGGACGAGTTTCCGGCCTTTTTTAGAAAATAGGAAAGGAGAATGGAATGCAAAAAAATAGCAATCTTAGAAAACTTGTCTTTATCGCATTATTAACAGCACAAGGAATTATCCTTGGATTACTTGAACAAGCCATTCCGTTTCCTTTTGCATTTGCGCCAGGGGCAAAGCTCGGGTTGGCCAATATCATAACGCTGATTAGTTTATACACACTATCCTTTAAAGAAGTTGTTTTAGTTGTCGTGATGAAGACATTGATGACGACCGTTCTTGGTGGAACGTTCTCAACCTTCCTCTATAGTGGAATGGGGGCGCTCGTGAGCTTTGTTGGAATGTATCTTGTGAAGCAGCTTGGAGAGGAACGCGTGAGCATGATTGGGGTTAGTGCCACAGGTGGAATTTTGCACAATGTCGGTCAATTAATGGTCGCAAGCTGGATGGCAAAATCGTGGACCGTGCTCTTATATTTACCTGCGATGTCTATCGTCGGAATCTTTGCAGGGGTAGCCATTGGGATTGCGGCAAACTATGCGTTAACACATGTAAAACTTCTCAAAAAATACTCAGACCAAAAAGTCGGAGAAAGTTCGTGAAACAACAGACAATCAATGGACAAAAAGTGCAGAATAGAATATACTACTAAAGTGAGAAAATTCAAGGAGGATTTGCAATGACAAAAACAAACATCGTAGTTATCGGTGCCGGATTTGCCGGAGTAGCCGCTACAAAGACGTTGTCACATAAGTTGAAAAAGAATAAAGATGTCACAATTACATTAATTGATAAACATCCTTACTTAACTTACATGACGGAATTACACGAGGTAGCTGGGGGACGTGTTGAGCCAGATGCGATTCAATACGACTTACAAAAAATCTTCGCACGTTCTAAAAACGTAAACTTAGTAACAGATACGGTTACAAGTCTTGATAAAGAAAATAAAGTGGTTCGCACAAAACATGGCGAATTCTCTTATGATTATTTAGTGATTGGTATGGGTGGAGAAGCCAATGACTTTGGCGTTCCGGGTGTTAAAGAACATGGATTTACGTTATGGTCAATGGAAGACGCAGTGAAAATGCGTAAACATATTCTTAGCTGTGTAGAAAAAGCGGCGAAAGAACATGACCCTCAAAAGCGTAAAGCGTTATTAACGTTTGCGGTTTGTGGTGCTGGATTTACTGGAGTTGAATTAGTCGGCGAATTAATGGACTGGATTCCAGTGTTAGCACATGAATACAATTTAGATAAAGACGACTTTGAGTTATACATTATCGAAGCCGTTCCAACCATCTTAAACATGTTAGATAAAAGAGATGCGGATAAAGCAGAAGCCTTCATGGTAAAACGCGGCATCAAAGTGATTAAAGGAAATGGAATTTCTGAAGTGAAGCAAAACAGCATCCGTTTAGCTGACGGCACAGTCATTCCAACGTACTCACTATTCTGGACAGCTGGGGTTAAAGCCAATTCGGAAGCAGAAGTGTTTGGGTTTAAAGCAGCTCGTGCAGGACGTTTAGTCGTAAACGAAAACATGTTAGTCGATGGCGAAACAGATATTTTTGCAATCGGTGACTTAGCTTACTACGAAGAACCGGATAAAGGAAATGCTCCACATCCACAAATCGTACAAGCCGCTGAACAAACTGGTAAAACAGCAGCAAAAAATATTATCGCTTCTATTAATAACACGGAAAAAGTAGCCTATAAAGGTAAATACGATGGATTCATGGTTTCTATCGGTTCTCATTATGGCGTTGCTTTCTTAATGGGCAAATGGCACTTAAGTGGTTTCTTTGCAATGTTGATGAAACATCTCGTAAACATCAAGTATTTCTTAGAAATCTTCTCGCTATACTACGCAATTCAATACGTGTTCCACGAGTTCTTCCATATTAAGAACCGTCGTAACATCTTCCGTGGTCACTTATCACGCTACGGTAACGTATTATGGTCTTTACCACTTCGTTTATTCTACGGTGGTATGTGGACAATCGAAGGGTTGAAGAAAATCTTCGGTTTATGGGGCGCAAGTAGCTGGATTGATGGAAGTCATTTAGCATTCCCATTCCCTTGGTTAACAGAAGCAACAAGTGCAGCAAGTGGTGCAGCGGAAACTGTTTCTGCAGCAAGCGGCGCGACAGAAACTGCAGCGCAAACAGCAACACAAGTCGTTTCATTCGGTTTCAACTATTCATACGGTGAACAACCAGCGATGGTATTAGAAAAAATGCCAGACTGGTTCGCATCTATCATGCAAATCATGATTCCAAACGTTGAAGTCGCTCACTTAATGCAAAAAGTGATGTCATTCGTAGAATTAGCTATCGGTTTAGCAATTATGGCTGGTTTCTTAACATGGATCGTCAACGCAGTCACAATCGGTTTAGTCGCAACATTCTGCTTATCGGGTATGTTCTACTGGGTAAACATGTGGTTTGTTCCTGCAGCAATTGCGTTAATGAACGGTTCAGGTCGTGCGTTTGGTCTTGATTACTACGTGATTCCATGGTTCCAAAGAACTGCGGGTAACTGGTGGTATGGTAAGTCTAAAGCGATTTATGGATTCGATAAACAAGGAAACCAACTCGTTAAATAAGATATGTTATAATGAAGTCGACATTTGTTGTCGGCTTCTTTTTTTAAAAAGGTCGGCTAGAAGGAGAAAACTATGACAATCGTACATCCAATGTGGACGGAGTATCCCGAATTACATGAAGAATTAAAACAAGTAAAAGCACGGATGCATGACGCCGTCACAATCGAAAATGAAAAGATTCGAGAGGCTATTTGGGCTGTCTTTGAATCCGGCGGTAAAATGGTGCGGCCTGCTTATTTGATTTTATTCTCGATGTGGAATGAAAATCGGCCGAAGGAAGAAGTCCATGCTGTGGCTGCGGCTCTTGAATTACTTCATGTGGCAACATTATTACATGACGATGTAATCGATGAAGCTGAGACGAGAAGAGGACAAGAGACGATTAGTGCTCGATTTGGGAATCGTGTGGCTATTTATGCAGGGGACTACTTATTGACAGTAGCCTATCAGTTGCTTTCAAAATATAGTCAAGATTTAGCGGGAATCCAAATCCCAACAGAAAGCATCATGCGTGTTGTTGAAGGGGAATTGTCACAAATGGAAGAAAACTACAAAACCGATGTGACGATTCAAGATTACTTGAAGCGAATTGATGGAAAGACGGCGCAACTCTTTATGCTCAGTTGTATGATGGGGGAACGTTTCGCTGGGATTGATGAAATGGAACGCGCAAGACATATCGGAAATTCGATTGGACTGGCTTTTCAATTGTTAGACGATATTCTCGATTATGAAGCAACTTCTTCTGAATTTGGAAAACCCGTGTTAGAAGACGTGGCGCAAGGAATTTACACAATGCCCTTGATTGCGTCTTTACCAAAGTGTGAAAAAGAATTGCTTCCACTGTTGAAAAAGAAAGATCAGTTAACCGAGGCAGATCGACTAGCGATTCAAAAGTTGGTCGTAAAAGCAGGTGGTGTTGAAACTGCAAAAGGTTTTGCGGCGAAATATACTATGAAAGCAATCCATCAAATCGAGAAGTTGCCTGAAGCGGATGCGAAGGCTATGCTTTTAAAAATCACAAGTCAGTTATTACGACGAAAATCATAAAACAAAACAATTCACAAGGATGGCGTTTTCTGAAAAAGAATCGCCATTTTTATTGTGTTTTCCCAAGTGAAAAAGGGAACGTTTTTTTGGAAAAGACCTAGACTTTTATCCGAAATATGCTATAATAGAATGTACAGAATTAATTAATTCTAAAAACTATAGAAAAGGATGGGTCAATACATGACTTTCAAAAAATCATTATCTGCAGCAGCAGTATTATTATCATCTGCATTTGTATTAGCAGCGTGTGGCGGAAACAGCAAAACTGATTCAAGCGCAACAACACAAGCAACGACAACACAAGCAGCTACAACACAAACTGCAACTACACAAGCAGCAGCACAAAATACTGAGGCAGCTTTAAAAGATGGTACTTACAAATTAGTATCAGAAGCTGACAAACGTGGATGGCACGTAGAATTCACGATTACTGTTGAAAATGGCAAAATCACTAAATCTGATTTTGACAACTTCAACGAGAAAGGTGAACGTAAATCAGCTAACGCAGAATACGAAAAAGCAATGAAAGAAAAAGTGGGTACTGGGCCAGCAGAATTCTTCAAAGCTTACAACGAAGGTTTAGTAGCGAAACAAAATCCTTCAGACGTTGAAGTTGTTGCAGGTGCTACTAATACGCATACTGCATTCGTTGAATATGCAAACAAATTGATCGAAGCTGCTAAAAAAGGAGATACTACTGTAATCAAAGTAGAAGCTCCACAAAGCTAATTCGTTTTAAAATAACAAGTTTCGACTCCTGTACTATTGGTACGGGAGTTTTTTACTTTTAGATAGATGATGGTTAGAGGTTTCGTTTTTTCGTGAAATAAGGTACAATACTAAAGAATGATTTTTAAAAGGAGAGAACTATGAAAGCTAAATGGATGAAATGGGGCCTTTTGGCAGTGATGTCTACAACGGTTTTGGTAGCTTGCCAAACTCAACCAAAGAATGAAGCCGACACTGTTTCAGGCGCATCGATTAAAACTCCAAGAGAAATTATTAAATCACCTGTGAAGAAAACAGACTTCCTATTAGGAACAGCCGTTGCCTTATCGGTCTACCATCCAAATACAGAAGAAGTCATCACGAATGCTTTAGAAATGATTAAAGACTTAGAAAAACGTATTACCGTGAATGCTTCTGGTTCTGAAGTAGATGAAGTAAATTTGGCCGCTGGAGAAAAGCCAGTTAAGGTTAGTGCGGATGTGTACGAGTTAATCAAACTGGGATTGAAATACAGCGAAGAGTTTGACGGGGCTTTCGATATTACGGTTGGACCATTGACGGCGTTATGGCATATCGGGTTCGATGATGCGAAGAAACCAACGCAAGAAGAAATCGATGCCGTGTTACCACTTGTAAACTATAAAGACGTGGAATTAAACGATGCGGAACAAACGGTTTTCTTAAAGAAAAAAGGAATGCAGCTGGACCTTGGAGGAATCGCCAAAGGATATATCGCCGATAAGGTTTGGGAATATTTTGCAAAAGAAGGAATCACAACAGCGGTAATTGACCTTGGCGGAAATATCGTTGTAATGGGCGGTTCACCTGCAAGAGACGGTGTTGCGTGGAATGTTGGGATTCAAGATCCAGATGCTTCTCGCGGAACAACGCTCGGCACCATTTTAGAAAAAGACAAAACGATTGTAACGTCCGGAATTTATGAGCGTTACTTAACCGTGGATGGTCAAACTTACCACCATATTTTAAATCCGAAAACAGGATATCCTTATGACAACAATGTGGAAGGTGTTTCGGTCATTGTGGATAGTTCGACAAAAGGGGATGCTCTTTCGACATCGATGTTCTCTGTGGGAGCAAAGGCTGGAATCGAGTATGCGAATCGTCATGACGGAGTAGATGTTATTTTTGTAACGAAAGATAAAAAAGTGTATGTGTCGAATTCGATTAAAGATACGTTCAAATTAACAAATACGAATCTTGAGTTAAAGGAGACTGTTGAATAATGACGAAAAAAGAGTTTATCGAACTAGTCGAATTGCGTACGAAAATCGCGAGTGTGTTCCCGTTTGTCATTGCGTTTCTTTATTCGTTTGTTTTATTTAAACAAGTGAATGTTTTGAATATGCTGTTGTTCTTTATCGGGATGATTTGTTTTGATATGGCGACAACCGTGATGAACAATTTGATGGACTACGTCAAAGCGAAAAACTCCGATTACCGTGATAATCATAATGTGATTGGAACGAGTAGTATTACTGTGAAGAAAGCATGGCAAGTCTTCGGTGGGCTATTTGCAGTTGCAGCAGTTGTTGGAATCATCCTTGTAGCGCGTACGAATATTCTTTTACTCATTGTCGGTGCGATTTGTTTCTTCATCGGTGTGTTTTATACATTTGGACCAATCCCGATTTCTCGAATGCCTCTTGGGGAAGTGTTATCTGGATTTACGATGGGATTTGGGATTTTCTGGATTACGGTCTTTTTAAATGTGCCAGAAGGTGTCGTCTTTGCAGGAGTACAGTTAGATGGAAGTATTTTAACGATGCAACTGGACATCATCGCTCAGTTGAAGGTGTTCCTATTATCGTTACCGCTTGTTTGCACGATTGCCAATATCATGTTAAGTAATAATATCTGTGATTTAGAAACGGATATTACCAACCACCGTTATACATTGGTATATTATATTGGAAAGAAACAAGCCTTAGTCGTGTATCAAGTCCTTTACGGGGTTGCGTTTGGGGCGATGGTCCTTGCGGTGTTATTCGGTGTTGCGCCTTGGATTCTTCTTGGCGTGCTAGCGGCTGGCGTTCCTGTGTACAAACATATTCAACAGTTCAAAGCTCATCAAGAAAAGAAAACGACCTTTGCTTTAGCGATTAAAAACATGGTCATGATTCATTCGTTGCAAGCAGTATTGTTATTCGTTGCGGTACTTTTCTTTAACTAGTGTCTACTTGACAAAGCAGGTTCATTTCCTTATGATGGAGTAGATATGGATTTATAGAAAGTAGTGAGAATATGGCTCAGAAAAAAGCGGCGTTAGCTTGTAGCGTATGTGGTTCAAGAAACTACACGATTACGCTTGGACAAAACCGACGAGTAGAACGTCTAGAAATTAAAAAATTCTGCAAGTATTGCAACAAACAAACACTACATCGCGAAACAAAATAAAAGGAAGAGGAGATTCAGAATGCGTTTTTTATCAAGTGTTATTAAAGAGATGAAAAAAGTTACTTGGCCAACAGGTAAAGAAGTAAACAAATATACAATGACAGTAATTATGACAGTGATTGCTGCACTATGCTTCTTTGCAGTAGTGGACTATGGAATTCATCAACTCATTACATTCCTTTTAAAATAATAGTACTTTAAAGTGATTAGTGATATACTAAGAGCAGTTGAAAAAACCTTCGCTTATGAAGGTTTTTTTGTATGGAAAAATGTTGTCAACACTCAAGGAGGAGTATCAATGGAAAAAGAATGGTATGTATTGCACACTTATTCAGGTTATGAAAACAAAGTGAAATCAAATCTTTTATCACGTATCCAAAGCATGGGTATGGAAGAAAACATCTTCCGCGTGATTTCACCTGAAGAAGAGGAAGTAGAAGTAAAAGACGGTAAAACAAAAACAACGGTTGAAAAAACTTTCCCTGGTTATGTATTAGTTGAAATGGTCATGTCAGACCAAGCATGGTATGTCGTTCGTAACACTCCAGGTGTAACTGGTTTCGTTGGGTCACACGGTGCAGGTTCAAAACCATCTCCATTATTACCAGAAGAAGTAGAAGCCATCTTAGGACGCATCGGTGAAAAAGTGCATGCTCCAGTGGATTTACATGTATCTGTTGGAGACTACGTAATTATTACAGAAGGTGCCTTCAACAATATGAGTGGTAAAGTAGTAGAACTTGACCACGAAAAACAAAAAATTAAAGTGGCGATTGAAATGTTCGGTCGTGAAACCATTGCAGACTTAGAGTTCCACCAAGTGAAAGAAGATGACTCTTATTAACATGTATCCTACAATGTTAGAACGATTTATTCGATATGCGAAAATTAATACGCGTAGTGATTTGAAATCAACAACGATTCCTACGACAAAGAGTCAATGGGAATTTTTAGAGATGCTTCGAAGCGAGTTAGTGGAGTACGGCTTTACAAAAGTAGAACTCGATCCAGAGGACAGCTACTTAGTGGCGCTTCTCCCAAGTAACTTAGAAGAAGGAAGCGCGGTTCCTGCGATTGGGTTTATCGCCCACGTCGATACCGCAGATTTCAATGCTGAAAATATCAATCCGCAAATTCACGAGAATTATAACGGAGAAGATGTGGTGCTCCATGCCGAAAAGAATCTCGTAATGACGGTCAGCGAGTTTCCAAGCTTGAAGAACTACATTGGAGAAACGTTAATTACAACAGATGGAACGACATTACTGGGCGCCGATGATAAGGCGGGGCTCGTGTCGGTATTAGAAGCGTGCTTGTATTTAATGGCGCATCCAGAAATTCCGCATGGCGATATTTGGTTAGCGTTTGGTCCGGACGAAGAAATCGGAAAAGGCGCGCACCGTTTCAAGGCGCAGCGTATGCCTGCGAAATTTGCCTACACTTTAGATAGCGGAGTCGTAGGTAAGCTAGAATACGAAACATTCAATGCGGCTCGAGCAGTCGTAACGATTCATGGGACAAGTGTTCACCCAGGGCAAGCTAAAGATGTGATGGTGAATGCTTTAGCAGAAGCAGCAAAACTATTTGCACGCATGCCAGAACAGGAAGTGCCTGAACGTACGAGTGGGTACGAAGGCTACTTTATGTTATCGAAACAATCAGGCGACATCGGTAAAGTTGAATTGGAATATATTATTCGCGATCACTCGATGGAGAGATTCGAAGCAAGAAAAGCGCAGTTCCAACAAATCGTCGATGCGCAAAATGCAACGTATGATGTGCCTCGTATCGAATGCACGATTTACGATGAGTACTATAATATGTATGAAATCTTAAAAGACGATATGACTTCAGTGGAAGTAGCGATTGCGGCTTATAAAGAATGTGGCATCACGCCAGACATTCAACCATTCCGTGGAGGAACGGATGGATGTATTATTACCTATAAAGGAATTCCAACGCCGAACTTATTTACCGGAGCAGAGAACCTTCATGGGCAATACGAATTTGTGACCCTTGAAAGCATGCAAAAAGCAAGTGATGTTGTGTTGAAAATCATTGAATTAGTACAAAATAAAAAGGTCGGGTAATTACTCGGCCTTATTTTTATAGAGCTTGATTATCATGAATGCAAGATAAAAAAGACAAGAAATAGATAGTCATATGTTATAATGCAGTACAAATACTTAGAATATTGGTAAGGAAAGCTATTCAAAAGTAGGTTTAAAATGATTTTGAACAACAGAATAGGGAGATGTTTAGGATGAAAAAAGTAATGATTATTATTAATCCAACTTCTGGTGGAGAAAAAGCTTTAGATTATAAAGAGAAAATCGAAAATAAAGCGAAAGAATATTTTGATGTTGTTGAAACTAGAATAACCGAGAAAGCAAAAGACGCAACTATTTTTGCTGAAGAAGCTGTTAAAGAAAAAGCTGAAGCTGTAGTAGTGTTTGGCGGTGACGGCACCGTTAATGAAGTGATTTCAGGAATAGCTGAAAAAGAATATATTCCTAAACTAGGGATTATCCCAGGTGGGACAGGTAATTTAATTACAAAATTACTAGAAATCAGTCAAGATATTGATCAAGCAATAGAAGAACTAGATTTCGACAATACCAACGCTATTGATATTGGGAAAGCAAACAATCAATACTTTGGATATATTTTTAGTGTAGGATCCCTGCCAGAAGCCATTCACAATGTTGAGATTGAAGATAAGACAAAATATGGTGTTTTAGCCTATGCAATTAATACGATGAAATCAGTGATAAAAGATGAAGTATTTACAATTCATGTTGAAACTGAGAATGGAAACTACCATGGTGAAGCTAGTCAAGTCCTTGTTCTATTGTCCAACTATTATGCGGACAAAAAAATGTTTGATGAAAACAAAGATGGCTATGCGAATATATTGATTCTTAAAGATGCTTCTATCTTCTCAAAATTATCACTCATTCCTAATTTGCTGAAAGGCGATGTGGTTGAAAATGAGCATATTGAATATATTAAAGCAAAAGATATAAAAATTTCATCGGATTCCAAACTAGAGTCTGCAGTTGATGGCGATCAATCAGACGATCTTCCGGTTCAGATTAAAATTTTGAAAAATCACGTTTCAGTTTACTCAACTCCAAAAGAGTAGAGTGAATACTCGAACAAAAATAAATAATAAAAAGCGTTCAAGAAGATTTATTCAAACTCTTCTTGAACGCTTATTTTTAATAGATGCCGAAAACAGGGGTCGAACCTGCGACCTACG
>ENA-OWLX01000387-OWLX01000387.1-metagenome-genome-assembly--contig:-NODE-387-length-15797-cov-6.990535_pt1 | contig 15797 bp, 14 predicted proteins | sample MGYA00245351_ERZ651106 | MGnify/ENA primary metagenome ERZ651106 (study PRJEB26857, sample SAMEA4031768) | metagenome | biome: human; feature: oral; material: saliva | place: Philippines | collected 2014... | reverse complement strand
TTATCTTTTTTAATAAAACTTCACTTCATTAATAATATGTACCCTCCTTACTGGTTGTCTAGTAAAGAGGGTACATAATCATAATACAATGACTTTTTTATTTAACCACAATATTAACAATCTTATTTGTGACCACAATAATCTTCTTAATATCTTTGCCTTCTGTATGTATTTTAACATTATCTAATGCTAAGGCTGCTACTTTTACTGTTTCTTGATCTTCATCCTTATTAACAGTAATCTTACCTCTAAGCTTACCATTAACCTGAACAGCCATTTCCACTTCATCAACTACAAGCTTACTTTCATCATATACCGGCCATGGTTCATAAGCCAGAGTACTTTCATGTCCAAGTTTATTCCACATTTCTTCACCTATATGAGGCGCAATACAGCTTAACATCTTGATAATACCTTCAGCATAAGGCTTATAAACAGTTTTTGCTTTATAAGCCTCATTCACAAAAATCATCATCTGTGAAATAGAAGTATTAAAGCTTAAACTTTCAAAATCTCCGGTAACCTTCTTAACTGTAGCATGATAGATATAATCTAATGATCCGTCATTCTCATCAGTTAATTTATTTGATTCAGCAAATAATCGATAAACTCGCTCAAGCCATCTTCTAGATCCTTCAACTCCTGTTGTAGACCATGGCTTAGAGGCATCTAAAGGTCCCATAAACATTTCATAGACTCTTAATGTATCTGCTCCAAAGTTTTCTACAATTTCATCAGGATTAATAACATTACCTCTTGATTTAGACATTTTCACACCATTAGGTCCCAATATCATTCCCTGATGGAATAATTTTTGAAACGGTTCTTTAGAAGATACGACCCCTAAATCATAAAGGAACTTATGCCAAAATCTGGCATATAATAAATGAAGAACAGCATGCTCTGCACCGCCAATATATAAATCTATCGGCAACCAATGATCAGATAATTTCTTATCAGCGATCTCATTATTATTATGAGGATCAATATAACGTAAATAATACCAGCAGCTTCCTGCCCATTGAGGCATTGTATTTGTTTCTCTTTTTCCTTTTACACCGTCAATTTCTACATTTAGCCAGTCAGTACATCTTGCAAGAGGTGATTCTCCATCTTCGCTTGGAAGATAATTATCTGTTGCCGGCAATTCTAATGGAAGATCAGATAAATCTACTGTACGTGTTGTACCATCTTCCATGTGAATAATAGGAATTGGTTCTCCCCAGTATCTCTGTCTAGAGAATAGCCAGTCTCTTAATTTATATGTGATTTTCTTTTCACCGCAATGATGATCCTGAAGCCAGACAATCATCTGATGAATAGCTTCCTCTTTGCCAAGTCCATTCAAGAACTCTGAATTAATATGAAGACCATCGCCAGTATAAGCTTCCTGTTCTACATTGCCGCCTTCTAGTACCGGAATGATTGGCAAATGAAATTTCTTGGCGAATTCATAGTCTCTTGTATCATGAGCCGGAACCGCCATAATTGCTCCTGTTCCATAAGAAATTAAAACATAATCTGAAATCCAGATTGGTACTTCTTTCCCATTAACCGGATTAATTGCATATGCTCCTGTAAATACACCTGTTTTATCTTTATTTAAATCAGTTCTCTGTAAATCAGACTTTGTAGCACATTCTTTTTTATAAGCTTCAACTGCCGCTTTTTGTGCAAAAGAAGTAATCTCATCTACAAATGGATGCTCCGGAGCCATAACACAGTAAGTCGCACCAAACAATGTATCACAGCGTGTTGTAAATACAGTAAATTCCTTATTCGTATCCTTAATTTTAAATACAACATCAGCACCGATTGATTTCCCAATCCAGTTTTTCTGCATTTCTTTTGTTGACTGAGGCCAATCAACTTCATCAAGATCATCTAATAATCTTTCAGCATATTCCGTAATTTTTAAAACCCACTGTCTCATCATTTTACGATAGACAGGATAACCTCCTCTTTCACTCTTTCCATCAATAACTTCTTCATTCGCAAGAACTGTTCCTAATTCCGGACACCAGTTTACTGGCATTTCTGCAACATAGGCAAGACCGGCTTCATAAAGCTTTTTAAAGATCCATTGTGTCCATTTATAATATTCCGGATCACATGTATTAATCTGCTTATCCCAGTCGTAAGAGAATCCCAGAGACTTGATCTGACGCTTAAAGTTCTCAATATTATTATAAGTAAATTCAGCCGGATGATGCCCGGTTTTAATCGCAAATTGTTCAGCAGGCAGTCCAAAAGCATCAAATCCCATTGGATGTAAAACATTAAATCCCTGCATGCGCTTATATCTTGTCACAATATCTGTAGCTGTATAGCCTTCAGGGTGTCCGACATGGAGTCCTTGTCCGGATGGATATGGAAACATATCTAGAGTATAATACTTAGGTTTTGAAAAATCAGCTGTATCTGTCTTAAAAGTCTGATTCTCCTCCCAATAATGCTGCCATTTTGTTTCTATTTGTTTGTGGTCATATGACATGATTGATGATCCTCCTTAATAATAAAAATCTTCATAAACCTAAGGGCGAATGACCGCGGTACCACCTTAGTTCATGAAGATATCATGCTCTTATCTTCTCTTAACGCGAGTAACGTCATCTACTTTCATAGAAGCATCTCCCTAGCGAGTTCATAGCTATCTCTTCCTCATTTTCACCACCCATGAGGTCTCTATTAAGAAATAAATCTATTACTATTCCAGTTCACTGACTTTTCTTTTACCCAATCATCCTATCATAAGTCTTTTTAAGTTTCAAGTAGAACTGCCTTTTATCCCCTCAGAAATATTCATTCTTAAAATCGAAATCATCGGGATCATCCCACTTAATAATACAAGAATAAAAATAAAAGCATAAATAGAAAAAATAAGTTTGTTATTTGGTATCAGCTTGAATTGGATATGAAGTAAAGATGGTATAAGCTTTTCATTACATAAACCAAGAATCACCTGAAAACCCATATAAGCAATGCTTCCACTCAAAATAAATACAAAATCTATCAGATACATGAACATTCTTATAATCTGTGAATATCTTGCTCCAAAACACATCATGATTGAAAAGTCTCTTTTCATATTACTTATAAGCAATTTAATAATCTCATGAATCATCGCCAATGACGAAAAGACTGCCAGTAATGAAAAAATAAGCAAGATGATTTCAATCATATTCATTGTCTTATTCATTGAATTTCTGGTCTTTTCACCGACCACCTTAAACTGCATACTAGGATAAGTCTTATTAAGCATTCTTAAAACTTTATCAGTTTCATCTTGATAGTAAAGTATCCCGATATTTGAAGAAATATCTTTTTTAAACAATACTTTCAAATGCTCAATATTTGCAAATTTTTTTTGATAGAATGCATCATAATCAGGTTTCTGGCTGCTGATTCCTACAATCTTCAATGGATACCCTTTTACCTGATTCCGGTACTTATAATAGGCATAAACCGTTTTATTAATAAGTGTTTCCGGTTTCAAATTTACTGCCAGCTTTTTAGCAGTTGGATATGGGAGAACAATTTCATCATGTGACATTACCGTTTTGCCAATAATAATATTCTTAGCAGCACCAGTTTCATCATGAATATAAAGTGTGCTATTTTTTATATAATGATCAGCTTCAAATGATAACCCTAAACAAGTGTATTCATTAGGATAATAGAAAACATGTTCAATAGCTTTAGCTTCATGGAAGTCACGATATACATTACCCGTCTTAAAGCTAATCGCTGATTGTGGAAACATCGACTGAATATAACCATTCAGCATAGATCTAAATGAAAACGAACAAGTAAACATCAGCATAATAGAAATCATTGCAATAATTAAAGACAAACTCATTTCCAACAGTCTTTTCTTCATCGAGGAAATAAGATAAGCTGTTAACTTAATAATAACAGGCTGATATTTCTGCTGATAGCTGCTTTCCTTCTTTTCCTTGCAAGGATGATTTATTACTTTGTGGTCAACAATCTCTCCATCATTCATCTGATAGATTTCATCACTATACTTATCCACAAGTTCCCTGTCATGAGAAACAAAAATAATCAATCTGCTATAAGATAATCTTTTCAATTCCTTCATAACCATTTGAATATTTTCATTATCTAATGATGCAGTTGGTTCATCACATAAAATAATATCCGGCTCAAAATATAAACTTCTTAAAATCGCAATACGCTGTCTTTGTCCCAATGATAATAAAGCAGGCTTAAGATTCTTAAAAGAAGATATTCGAGATTGCTTGTTTTCCTTATAAGAACTATGATGAAAAAAATCATAAAGCCTAACATTCGCATTTGCTTTTAAAAAAGAAATCAAATGAAAAGATTGAAAAATATAAGAAGTTTTACCTTTTCTAATCAAATTATTTATCTTTTTCCCTTGATAATAAATATATCCTTGATATTCATTATCTATACCGCCAATCACATTTAGTAAACTGCTCTTCCCACATCCGCTTTCTCCTACAATAGAAACAAAGCCATAATCAGGAAATGATATGGATATATCCTTTAATACGGCAAGATTATAATATCTCTTATTAATATTCTTGATTGTAAGCATTAATCTTCCTCCCTTAAAAGCCGGACAGCATGATTATCGGTTAAGCTTTTAAACTGAACAAAAGAAATAAAAAACAATACACATAAATAGATAACAACAGTTAAAACAAAAGGAATATTAGGAGATTTTAAATAAAAATGATAATAATCATAAAGAGGGCTTAATATATTAATGGAATAAATACTCACAATACTAATTACCAAAGATAAGCCAATGATAATAATACCGATAACCATATTCTCTAAAACATGCATCATTCGTAATTTTATCCTTGAAACCCCTAAGGACAAATAAAGAGCATAACTGTGAAGATGACGAATATACCTATCTTTAAAAACAATCATCAGCAGAAGGATAGAAACAGCTAGACTAACTGTCATGAATATTCCTGCAATCATCCTTCCTATTTTAATCAGATTCAGATAGCTTTCTTTTTCATTTTCAGCATCATTATTAATGATATAATCTCTATACTGTTTCTTTACATCCCAATAGTTTCCTTCTACTTCATAAACTGACTGTGAATAGTATTGAGGATAGTTCTTAGTAAACGAAGGTGTTAAATAAATTTCCTCTTTTGAAAAAAAGGATGCTTTCAATACTCCTGTTACTTTTAAATAAATAGGCTTATCTATTTCTATTTTTAATATATTAACAGGATGCTTTTTATAATAAGCATCTGAAACTACACAGCAATCTGCTTCATTTCTGATTTTTCCTTTTGACAGTTTTATATGATTTGTATTTTCCGGAAGAATGAATATTTTTGCATCAGCTATAATAGATAAGCAATTAAAAGCAGCCCTTCCTTGAGAAAAAGAAAAAAACTTTCCATCTTTCCTTTCAATCTGGCTTATATTTTTTAACGGATGTGAACTAAAATTATCATCTATTGCCTGCTGCACTCCTTCTAACCCTGCATTCATCAGAAAAAAAGAAATCAAAATCAGACATTGAAAAAATATTAGTGACATGATATGCCGATAATCATGAATTACTTCTTTTAATATAATTGGAAAAAAGGATTGAGATGAATAAATGCTTCTTATCATCTCATGACAGGATTCCCTCATTTTTTCTCCGATAAGTTTTCCTTCCTTCATCTCTACAAGAGTCTGACAGTATTTTTTTAAAAGTGAAGATGAATGAGAAACAATAATTACTAAGCTATGCTGTGACAACTCTTTTAATAAACTCATTACCTCATGACACTGCTTTTCATGTAAAGCACCTGTTGGCTCATCACATAAAATGATAGCGGACTTTTTTAACAATGCCCGAGCAATAGAAACTCTCTTTCTTTGTCCTATTGATAATTCATAAGGATACTTTTTTAATAAATGACTGATTTCTAATCGATCAACTATTTGCTTAAATTCATTCTTATCAATCTTCAAATTATTAATTCGACAGGCAAGCTTAATATTCTCTCTAACATTTAAAGCATTTTGTAAATCATGATTCTGTAAAATAAAAGATATATGTTCTTTTAAAAATCTATGATCTATTCTTTTCCCCCGATAAGTAATTTGCCCTTCCTGCGGGCTTAGCAATCCGGCAATAAGATACAACAATGTCGTTTTTCCACATCCGCTTTTTCCTGTAATACCTATCATTCCAGTAGCAGGAAAAGAATAATTCATTTGCTCAATAATTTGAGACTCATCATAGCTGAAACTGATATCTTCAATAACTAGCATAGACTTCTCCTTTTTGTTATAATGGCAGCGAGGTGTTTTTCATGAATCCATTCCCCTATTCACTCGACAACAAACGTTATCATACATATAATTACTTTTTAAAAATGAAATACCATACCAAAGTTGCTAAAGCATCATTAAATGCTGACTTTACCTGTCCTAATAGAGATGGCAATAAAGCTTATGGAGGATGTACATTTTGCTCTTCATTGGGATCAGGTGACTTTGCCGGCGATATTAATCAGTCTTTAATGGAACAATTTCAGTCACAGAAAGTCATGATATCAAATAAATGGCCTGATTGCAGGTTCATTGCTTACTTTCAGGCATTCACTAATACTTATGCCCCTCTAGATAGTTTAAAAAAGCGCTTTGAACCATTTGCAAATTTAGATGAAGTAGCCGGCATCGCAATCGCAACAAGAGCTGACTGTGTCACTGAAGAAATAGCTTCTTATCTGGAAGAACTAGATACCCGTAAAGATGTTTATGTTGAACTAGGACTCCAGACTATTCATGATAAGACTGCTTCTCTTATTAATAGACAGGAAACATTTGAAGAATTCAAAAATGGACTTAACCTGCTTAGAAAACATCATTTACATGTCTGTGTTCACATTATCAATGGCCTACCCTATGAAACCATAAATATGATGGTAGAAACCGCAAAAGAAATAGGAAAAATGGATATACAGGCTATTAAGATTCACTCCCTTTATTTAACTTACCATTCTGTCTTATACCAGCAATATCTAAAAAATCCCTTTCCTTTACTAACTAGAGATGATTATATTCATCTGATAGTGAAGCAACTGGAATATCTTCCTGCTCATATTGTAATCGAACGATTAACAGGTGATGCTCCCGGCAATGATCTTTTTAAGCCGGAATGGTCTAGAAATAAAACAACAATCTTAAATGATATTGATAAATATATGGCTGCTCATCATATTATTCAAGGTGATCTCTTATAGCCCTTATCTTTATATTCTCAGAATTTTATGAAATTACTCACATAAAAAGAAAATAAGTCACACATTTTGTGTGACTTACTTATTTTTTTATTCAGTTTCGAGCAAGCCATAACCGCCATGAGTACGTTTATAAACTACGCTTACTTTATTTGTTTCGACATCCTCATAAACAAAGAATGAATGTCCAATTAACTCCATCTGCATAACTGCTTCTTCAAGATCCATTGGCTTAGGACTGATTGCTTTTGTCTTAACAACTTCATCTTCTTCTACTTCCGGCAGTTCACCAAGTGAAGCAACATTGAAGGCCAGCTTATTATCTTTGTTTTTTCTGCTTAGTCTTGTCTTGTTCTTTCTGATCTGTCTTTCCAGCTTGTCAATGATTAAATCAATTGCATCATAGAGATCTTCATTTGTTTCTTCAGCTCTTAGTAAAACAAGCCTGGTAGGTATTGTGACTTCTATTTTCTGTCCATACGGATACGTTCTTACTAAGACTTTAGCCTCAATCTCCTCTCCTGCAATTAAGTACTTATCAAGTTTTGAAAGCTTCTTTGTTACCTTTTCTTTAATAGAATCAGTAATCTCGATATTCTTTCCTCTTAAATTCACTTTCATAAGTACACCTCCTTTATATGTATATTATACTACACTCTCATTCATTTGATAACTCTAATAAGTGTTTTTATTAAAAAAGTTCCATAGAAAATAAATCCATGGAAACATATTACTTCTTTTGTACTTTAAGCTGTGTTAATGCAGGCATATAGCCCATTTGAGATAAAACAGACAAAATACTTTTAAAAGATTTCACTTTTAAGTCTTTTCCTGTACACATAACCTGAAAATCTACTCCTTTAAAATGAGTTTCATAATGTGATAAATGAAAATGATTCTTAAGATAAAAACGTCTTCTTCTCATTCTTAATGATTCAAATGGTGTTTTATTATCTACTTTTTCCACCTCTAAAATAAGTTGTTTATCTTTAAATAACTCTTTATAAGTATTTAATACTTCACTTCCATAACCCTGACTTTGAAATTCCTTATCAAAAGCAAGATAAAATATAAATACAGCTTCTTCATCCACTGAGATAACACTAAAGCCTATAGGACAATCCGCCACAATCTTATAAATATTTAATAGTCCTTTATCCTGAGCATCTAAAAATTCTTTTATTTCAAATCTTTCTTCTTCAGGAAAGAGAAGATTAACTTTCTCAAAGAAAGCTAAATCTTCTGCTGATGTTAACGTCTGTAAATGTATCATTTCAGATATTCCTTCAAAACATTAACTTTATCAAGATGCTCCCAAGGAACATCAATATCATCTCTGCCCATATGACCATACGCAGCTGTCTGTAGATAAATTGGCTTTCTTAAATCAAGGGTTTTTATAATACCTGCAGGCGTTAAATCAAATTCATTCTTGATAGCTTGTAATATAATATCTTTAGAGACTTTCTCTGTTCCAAATGTTTCAATATAAATAGATGTAGGCTCTTTCATTCCTATTGCATAACTGGCTTGCAATTCACATCTGGAAGCAAGCTTCGCAGCAACCAGGTTTTTAGCAATATATCTAAGCATATAAGCTGCACTTCTATCAACTTTAGTAGGATCCTTTCCAGAAAAGGCTCCACCGCCATGTCTTGCATATCCGCCATAAGTATCAACAATAATCTTACGTCCCGTCAAACCTGTATCACCATGAGGTCCGCCTATCACAAAACGTCCAGTCGGATTAATAAGAACACAAAAATCAGTATTCATACCAAATTCTTCAGCTGTTTTTTTCATGATTTCTTCTCTAATATAATTTTTAAATTCTGTTTCATTAAAATCAGGATCATGCTGAATAGACATTAAAATCGTATCAATGTAAGGGTGTTTGGGATCACTATAATCAACAGTTACCTGTGATTTCATATCAGGTCTTGCCCATTTAAATTCACCACAATGTCTCTTCTCACTGGCTCTTCTTACCAGTTCATGAGCCATATCAATGGGAAGAGGCATATAATTCTTAGTTTCATTAGAAGCATAGCCAAACATAATTCCCTGATCTCCTGCGCCGCCAGCTTCATTATTAGTCCCCATTGCAATATCAGGAGACTGAGTATCCATAACAATCTTAATTTCACAATGATTACAGTCAATACCTAAATCATTATGGATATAACCAATTTGTCTTAAAACATCTCTGGCTGTCTTTTCATAATCAACTTGTGCTGTCGTTGTAATCTCTCCACCAATAACAACCAAATTTGTAGTTGCGAAAACCTCACAGGCAACACGTGAGTTAGGATCTTGGGCAAGACAAGCATCCAAGATAGCATCACTAATTTGATCACAAACTTTGTCTGGATGCCCTTCAGATACTGATTCTGAAGTAAATAAAATTTTATTTTTCATTTCTTTCTCCTCTTTTCCAACAAAAAAAGCTTTCAAGAGGAAAGCCTAGCTTCCTCTTATTGTTCAGATAAATCTGCTTGGTTCAGGCACCTTCTTCTATGAGGGTTGCCACCACTTTAAAACGGTCCGCACCTTTGTGGTTCTTAATAAGAGCTTTTTTTATTTAATTTTTTATAATATACCACAGTCTGTACAATTATACAACTCGTACTTCTACAACACCGGGAACTTCTTCCAACATAATCTGTTCAACACCATCTTTAATAGTAACGTCAACCAGTCCACATCCCTGACATGCACCAAAAAGCTGTACATAAACAACTCCATCCTGAAGCATCACAAACTCTATATCTCCACCGTCTCTTTGTAAATAAGGTCTTATCTTACTGATAACTGTACGAGCCTGATCTTCCATACTAACTAAATTATCCATCAGCTTCACCTCTTAGACTATTATAGCACATTGATAAAAAAGTAAAAGCAATATGCTATAACAGCTTCTTGAATAAAAAGGAGGACTTCTTCACTTTGGTGTAAAATATCCTCCTGATGCATAAGATATATTTATTAGACACAAACTAATTTTTGGAGGTGTACTTCAAATTGAACTGAACCCCAAAAGTTGGACAGTTTAATTAAAGTCTACTTTTTTTACAAAATCATTTCTTACTTATTGCTTATCTCTCTTATAGCAAGAAGAAAATATCTTAATATATTATCTCTAAAATAAATGATAGTCTTTTAATCTTCCCTTAAATTTCTTCCATTCCAAAGGATTCTTAACAAAATAAAGCGGACAAAGTTTACCTGTTACATCATAATGTCTAATAACCTGATTCACTTTTAAGTGATATGTATTAATGAGTGACTGAACCAATTTAACTAATGACTGGTAAGTAGCATTTGTGAAATGACCATCACGAGATGGATGACAGCATTCAATAGAAATAGTATCTTTATTTCTGTGGTTTGAAGCATAAGACCATTCATTTAAAGGAAGACATTGAATAATTTCACCTTTAATACCAATCACAAAATGAGAAGAAGCATATGTAATATGTGTACTTTTCAGATTCTCAAAATAATCTCTATTATTCTTTGCTGATGCACCGGGATTAGCTGTATAGTGAACAACTATTCCTTCAACTCTTCTTAAAGGCTTCCCTGATCTTGAATAAGGATTTTTAGTAAGAGGCTGATAAGAAATATTTAAGCCTTCAGCACTATATTTTGTAATAGTATTATTCACCGGCCTTATCAAATAATAATAAATTCCACTTCCTGCTAAAACAATTACTGCTATAAAAATAATTACTTTTTTTAATTTTTTCATTTTAATCACCAAATTTACTATAACACATTCTGATTTTTTTGAAAAATCATAGTATATAGTAATGATTTATGCTATAATTGGGGCGATTGGAGGGTAGTAAATGGACTATCAGCAAATTCATGCAGGTGACATCATATCCGTCACAATCACTGGAATTCAGCCTTATGGAGCATTTGCATTACTGAATGATCATTCAAGCGGTCTTATTCATATTTCAGAAATATCTGATCGATTTGTTACTGATGTAAATAATTTTGTTACAGTAGGCGAAACTGTTCATGTTAAAGTATTAGATATAGATAAGGATACCGGACAGGCAAAACTATCTTTAAAAGCACTGAACAGATACAATAAGCGTCGTTTTAAGAGACATATTTCCTTTAAGCGTGCACCCATCAAAGAGACTCCTAAAGGTTTTCAGTCATTAGAAACAATATTGCCTCAATGGATCGAAAGAGGCATTAATAAGGAGGAAGACATATGATCCAATTAGATTTAACTCAGGCTAAATTATCAGAAGATCTTGCTTCATACAAAGACAAGGTCCAGGAAATTCACAACATGATTCACAATAAGACTGGAGCTGGCAGCGACTTCTTAGGATGGGTCAATTTACCTACAGACTATGATAAAGAAGAAGCCTTGAGAATCAAAAAGAAAGCAAAAGAATTATCAGAAGAAATTGATGTATTGCTGGTATGTGGCATTGGCGGAAGCTATTTAGGAGCAAGAGCGGCAATTGAAGCTATCAACGGCTTATATCCAACTAGTAATAAAGAGATTATTTATATCGGAAATACTTTCTCTTCTACATATCTTGCTCAAATTAAAGATTATGTTAAAGATAAAGAATTTGGTATTAATGTTATTTCAAAAAGCGGTACCACTACTGAAACATCAGTAGCATTCCGTATCTTTAAGACATTACTTGAAGAAATAAAAGGAAAAGAAACTGCCTCAAAAAGAATTGTTGCAACAACCGATGCTCATAAAGGCGCATTAAAAACTCTGGCTGATCAGGAAGGCTATGAAGAATTTGTAGTACCTGATGATATTGGCGGACGTTATTCAGTATTAACAGCTGTAGGACTATTCCCTATTGCTTTTGCAGGCATTGATATTGATGCTATGATGGCTGGTGCTAAAAAAGCACAGGATCAGTATAATGATGCTAATATTGAAACAAATGATGCTTATAAATACGGTGTTGCCAGACAGATTCTCCATAAAGATGGCTATAGTACAGAAATGTTTGTTACTTATGAATTACAGCTTCAGCAAACTGCTGAATGGTGGAAACAACTATTCGGTGAATCAGAAGGCAAAGAAAATAAAGGTATTTTCCCTGCTTCCGGAACTTTCTCAACAGATCTTCATTCATTAGGTCAATTTATTCAGGAAGGATCTAAAATACTTTATGAAACAGTTCTTAAAGTTAAAAAACCGGCTTTAGACTTAGATATTCCTAGTGATAAAGATAATCTTGACGGATTAAACTATCTTGCCGGTAAAACTGTAGATTATGTTAATAAAAAAGCATTAGAAGGTACAGTAGATGCTCATGCTAATGCAGGAAATGTTCCTAACATTCAGATTACTATTGATAAGATGGATGCTGAAAGCTTTGGATTTATGGTTTACTTCTTTGAGAAAGCATGTGCTTTAAGTGTTTACTTATTAGGCGTTAATCCATTTAATCAGCCGGGGGTTGAAGTTTATAAAAAGAATATGTTTAAATTGCTTGGTAAACCGGGCTATTAGAAAAACACTATCTCTTAAGTGAGATAGTGTTTTTTAACGACTGATTGTATATCCTTTTCCTAACACTGAATGAACATCCTCAATAACTACAAACGCATCAGGATCAATCTTATAGATTGATTGTTTAATCGCATTGATTTTTGAATAAGGTGCAATAGCAGCAATAACCATCATTTCTTTTCTTAAATAGCCGGTTTCACTTTTTAAATAAGTTAATCCAATATCCTGACTAAAAAGTAATTCTTCTCTGATTCTTTCATATTGATGAGAAAAAATTAATAACTTTGATTGAGCATGTCCATAAGTTAGTACTTTATTTACAATAAGGGAACAGATCATAATCACAAAAATACCATAGATTGTTTTCATTAAATTATGATATTGTAATAAGATAACTAAAGTATCACAGACATACATAATAATAGAAAGGTTAAGATTAAAATACTTATGTAAAATAACACCTAATGTGTCAAATCCTCCACAGCTGCCATTTCCTCTTAATATTAGACCCGTTCCAAGGCCTAACATTCCACCCGCAATTATTGCACTTAATAAAGGGTCACTTGCTGTTTCTTTAAAAAAAGTAATCCGGTTAAAAAACTCTAATAAGACAGGAAAGAGAAAAGAAGTGATCGCTGTCTTTAAAATAAATTCTTTAGAAATAAAGATCCATCCGCTTAGAAACAAACAGGCATTTAATAATAAAATAATTACTGATAGTTTTAAAGGAATAAAAGAACTTAATATAATACCTAAGCCGGTAATTCCTCCTGCCGCAAATTTCTGAGGAAGAATAAATAGCCCAAAACTTGCTGCTGCCAATAGACAGCCAATAATAATTTCTAAATACTGTATACTCTTTTTCATATTTTTTCAGCTCCATGTAACAAGTATAATGAAGTATGAACAATGAAACAAGCATTAATTAAAATGTTTATAGTAAAGATATCCTAATAAAAGAACTCCCAAAGAAGCAAATGATAATACTGTTGAGCGTATACCTGATAAGAATAATTGATTAATAACTACAAATAAACCGCTTATTACAGCAATAAGTGGAATAATAGGATAAAAAGGGACCTTATATTCTCTTTTAATAAATGACTTATCTTTTCTTAATTTAATAACTGCTATAAATGTTAATGTATAAAACAGCCAGCTAGAAAATACAGCTAAATCCGTAAGAAGATTAAATTGTCCGCTAACAGAATAAATAATACCTATTAAAGCAACTAGAAAAATAGAATAAAAAGGAACCTTGTCTTTATTAAGTTTAGATAAATATGAGGAAAAAGGCAGTGTTTCTTCCTGTGCCATCGCAAAAGCAACTCTGGATCCTGACATTAAAAATCCGTTACATGCACCAAATACTGAAATCATAATACCTACTGCAATAATCTTTCCTCCAATGTTTCCAAACAGCTTAATCGCAACAGCCGCTGCCGGAGCTTTTAAAAAAGCAAGTGATGAAGCAGGAATAACTTTTAAATAAGCAATATTAATAATGAGATAAATAGCCATTATAATAGAGACACCACCAATAATAGCACGAGGAAGATCTTTACCAGGATTCTTTAATTCGCCGGCAATAGCCCCTACTCCTGTCCATCCTTCAAAAGCAAATAAAACAGAAACCATCAACTGACCCAATACAACAACAGTATTAATATCTTTTCCTATCATTGGAGAAAACAAGGGCGCATCATTCTGACCCTTAATAAACCCAAAAATTATTAATAAAACAATAGGAATAAGCTTTGATACTGTAAAGATAATCTGTAATCTTCCTGCAGGCTTTGAACCAAGACTATTCATTCCTGCTAAAATAATAATACATCCTATCGCAATCACTATAATATACTGATCCGTTTTTAAAAATAATGACAGCTGATTAGAAAAAGCAACAGCTAAAGCAGAAATCATCGCCGGATAAAAAACCAGAACCTGAATCCATCCTGCTAAAAAACCTATTGTTTCACCAAATGCCTCTTTTAAATAAGTAACAATGCCCCCGGTTCTAGGAAACATAATAGCGATTTCCGCAAAAGTCAAAGCTCCGCATACACTTGCAATACCGGTAATAATCCAAGCTAAAAGTCCTAATCCCGGTGCTCCATGAGTAGCACTGTATATGGCCTGTGGTTTAAAAAAGATGCCTGATCCGATAACACATCCTACAACTATAGAAATAGCTGTTGTGATACCTAAGTTTTTCTTTAATACACTATTATTCATACCATTCCCCTTTTATAATAAACCTCAAATATTATAACATAACCTATAAGCTTATAAATATTAAATTGTTTTCTTTCATTCAATTGAAATATCATTTCAAATATGAGGTAGTTAGATTAGATATATAAATCTTAATAAGCTAATAAAGAGGAAAAATAATTATGACAAAATCATTAAGTCTTATCATGAATATTATAGGATTTGCACCCATCATCATCCTATTAATCTCTATCATATTTAATTTGGAGAAAAAGTATTGGCTTAGTCTATTTGGTATAGATATTATTATGCAATTAGGATTGATTATTTATATATAAAACAAATAATTTACATGTAGGTTCTGAATTTATACCTTTAATTATACTGATAGATGTTATTTTCATAGCACTTGCTTTTATTATTATGCATAGAAGAAATAAAGCTTAACATGACAAAAAAGTCTGGAAATTATTTGGTTCTTAGGCTTTTTATAAACTTGAATAAATTAAATATTTTATTTTCTGAGTTTTATTGCTTAGCTCGGCTTCATTATAATATTATACCTTAAATTTATACAATAGTATGAAAGACTGACCTCTTACAGCCAGTCTTAATATACACTCAAATTATTGAAATTTTTTCAATATTGTTTTCAATTCTTCAGGTTCTAAAATTTTAACTTTTGAATAAAACTGTGCAAAATATATCATTGCAAGTTTATTGTCACATTCAAAAATATAAATTCCATCCTTTTCTTCAATTAATCTTGGTCTATTTGCAAGAACTTTTTCATATAATTCAATTCCTTTTTCCGT
>ENA-OWLX01000383-OWLX01000383.1-metagenome-genome-assembly--contig:-NODE-383-length-15821-cov-12.928898_pt1 | contig 15821 bp, 13 predicted proteins | sample MGYA00245351_ERZ651106 | MGnify/ENA primary metagenome ERZ651106 (study PRJEB26857, sample SAMEA4031768) | metagenome | biome: human; feature: oral; material: saliva | place: Philippines | collected 2014... | reverse complement strand
GGGGTTTTCGGTGATGCCGACCAGCGCCTCCAGCGGGTCGACGGTGCCGCCATCAGCGGTGGTGTCTGCCGGGCGCAGCAGCGCGCGCACGTCTTCGGCAAGTTCGCGGATCAGGTCGCGTTCGGCGGGTTCGAAGGAGGCGGTGTAGCCTCCGGGGGTGCGGCGGAAGGGGCGCGCCATTAGTTTTCTACTTTCTCGAAGGTTGCCAGCAGACCCCAGGCGTGCATTGCCTGGGTGTGTTTTTCGGCGTCTTCACGCGAGCCGGTGAAGACGATTGCCTTGCCGTTGTTGTGCACCTGCAGCATGAGCTCTTCGGCGCGGGCGCGGGAATAGCCAAAGTGACTGCGGAAGACGTAGGACACGTAGGTCATGAGGTTGACGGGGTCGTTCCAGACGATGACTTTCCAGGGGGTGTCTGTGTCGAGGATGTTCTCCAGGGCGGTGTCGAGGTCGGTGTCCTCGAGGGTTCCGGTGGAGAGGGTCACGGCGGTAGTGTTCATTGGTTTCCTTTGCGGCCGGTTCCCTTTGATTATACGGGCGGGTCTGTGTTGCCCCTGTGTTACTTCTGCGTTCGTCCTGCGCTACTGAGGTGTTTATCCTGTATTGCTCCGGCACAGAGTGCTGGTAATTTGTCATACTACAGCACTTAGAGTCAAGAATACTTTATGTAGTGATTGACACGCCGACTTAAGAGGAAAAATACCCTAAGCCCCCACTACAATTAACACATGGCTACTACCTCTCTTCTCACCGACCACTACGAACTGACCATGCTCCAGGCGGCACTCGCCTCCGGCGCAGCCAACCGTAAGTGCACCTTCGAAGTCTTCACCCGCCGCCTGCCCGCAGGCCGCCGCTACGGCATCCTCGCAGGCACCGGCCGATTCCTCGAAGGCCTCGCAGACTTCCGCTTCAACGACGAAGAACTCTCCTTCCTCTCCTCCCGCAACATCGTCAACAAAGAAACCCTCTCCTACCTCGAATCCTTCACCTTCAGCGGCAACATCCGCGGCTACGCAGAAGGCGAAGCGTTCTTCCCCCACTCCCCCGTCCTGCAGGTCGAAGGCACCTTCGCCGAAGCATGCATCCTCGAAACCTACCTGCTGTCCATCCTGAACTTTGACTCCGCCGTGGCGAGCGCCGCCTCCCGCATGAGCGCAGCCGCAGGCAACCGACCCTGCCTCGAAATGGGTTCGCGCCGCGCCCACGAACGCGCCGCCGTCTCCGCTGCACGCGCCGCCGTTATCGCGGGCTTCGCGGGCACCTCCAACCTGGAGGCTGGTCTGCGCTACGGCCTGCACACCATCGGCACCAGCGCCCACGCCTTCACCCTGCTGCACGACAGCGAACGTGAAGCGTTCGAGGCGCAGCTGCGTTCCCTCGGCGCCCGCACCACCCTGCTCGTCGACACCTACAACGTGGACGATGCAGTCCGCCTCGGCGTGGAACTCGCTGGCGAAGAGCTCGGCGGCGTGCGCCTGGACTCCGGCGACCTGGTCGCCACCGCGGCCCGCGTGCGTGAACTGCTTGATTCGCTCGGTAACACTAACACCAAGATCACCGTCACGAGCGACCTGGACGAGTACGCTATCGCATCCCTGGCGGCAGCGCCCGTGGACTCCTACGGCGTGGGTACTAAGCTGGTCACCGGTTCCGGCGCGCCGACTTCCTCCATGGTGTACAAGGTTGTTGAGCGTGAGAACGCCGCCGGTGAAATGCAGCCGGTCGCCAAGGCGTCGGCTGGCAAGGCGTCCATCGGTGGCGCCAAGCGTGCGGCACGCCGACTCAACGGCATGGGCATTGCGACCGCCGAGGTTCTGGGCACCCACGAGGATCCGAGCCTGCTCGAAGACACCCGCCCGCTCATGGTGGACTTCGTCCGCAACGGCGAGCTGCTCCCCGGCTTCACCGGTGAGGAAGGCGTGCGCCGCGCAACCGCCCGCCACGCAGCTTCCCTGGCTGAGCTTCCCGAAGCTGCCCGCCGCCTCTCGGAGGGTGAGCCGATCATTCCGACCGAGTTCATCTAAACAACCCTTCTGAGATACTGTTTTCACTCGGCGAATTTCACTCGGCGAATCAGAGTGAAAACTCATTCCTACTTGTAAAGGACAGACATGTCTAAGGCACTGATTATTGTTGACGTGCAGAACGATTTCTGCGCCGGCGGCACCCTCGCCACCGAGCGTGGTGCGGACGTTGCCGCGCTGATTAGCGAATACGTGGAGAACAACCACCACCGCTACGACGCGATTGTTGCCACCCAGGACTGGCACATTGATCCGGGTTCGCACTTCTCCGACACCCCGGATTATGTTGACTCCTGGCCGGTGCACTGCGTCGCCAAGAGCGAGGGCGCGCAGATTCACGAGAACCTGGACACCGACTACATTGAGGCGTACTTCCGTAAGGGCCGCTTCGAGGCAGCGTACTCGGGTTTTGAGGGTCTTCTGGCGCCCGAGGATGAGGTCGCGACCGGCGAGCACGAGCCCGGTGTGGATGCATCCGAGGACGGCCCGCAGACTCCCCTGTCGGAGTGGCTGGATGAGCGCGGCATCGAGTTCGTCGATGTTGTCGGTATCGCCACCGATTATTGCGTGTCGGCAACCGCTCGCGATGCGGTCGATGCAGGCTACGAGACTCGCGTACTGATTGATCTGACCGCGCCCGTGCACGAGGACAAGCTTGACGACGTGGTTGCCGAGCTTGAAGATGAGGGCGTTGAGGTGGTTGAGGTTCTCTAACCTCGACCTTGAATAGACAGAGGCGGGGAGCCCGGGATGTACTATCGGATGTACTATCCCGGGCTCCCCGCCTCTTACTGTGCCGATAACTTAACCTGCCCGCGACTCGCCGAGCGTTACAACCCGTATAGCCGCGGCTACTTAGTCAGCCGGGCCGCTTACTTGAAGCGAACCTCCGCCATGCCGTTCACGCGCACGTTCGGGCCAGCCGGAGCCTCCTTAGTGCCAACGATCGCACCGTTACGCACGCTCGGCGCCAAGTAGGAGCCACCAGCACCACCGGCGCCACCCTGCTGAACGTAGCCGACCGCACGGCGCGGGTTCTTCGGGTTGTTACACCACTGCTGCGAGATGATGATTGCCGAAACCGCGTTCGCCACACCGGAGCCGCCGCCACCGTAGCCTGCGCCGCCGCCAGCAGACACCACGGTCTGGTAGCCGAAGAAGTTCTTGCTGATGGTAATGCTGGTGGTTCGTGCGGTTGCGGTGCCGGTCAGGTTCGTGGGGTCGTTCTTGTCGTACTGGTAGGCGTACGCGCCCACGCCGTCCGCACCGTTCGCGTTGAAGCCGTTGCCGCCGGTTGCGCCCGCGGTGCTGGTGCTGTGGATGACCTGCTTGTTCTGGGAGCCGAACCCAACCAGACCGTGGTCGCCGGTGGGCAGGGTGTCTGCGATTGCGCCCATGCCGCCTCGACCGTTGAATGCGCCCGCACCCGCGCGTGCGGTAATCTTCAGGTTCGCCTCGACGCTGTAGGCGTCGCTTGCGGCAGCGCCTTCATAGCCCATGGCGGCTTCTGCATTGCCGCCGGAGCCGCCGCGTACCCATTCCAGACCGCAGACCGGGCTGATGGCGTAGCTGGAGCCGGGCAGCGGTGCGGTGGAGCTGGAGTTACGCACGTGTCCGCCACCGCCACCTGCAGCGATAGCAACCACTGCGCCGTTGACCAGCAGTGCGGAGGAGCCGCCACCGGATGCGGCGTAAATGCTGCGCTTGAAGTGGGTGTGGGGTGCGCCGTCGCCAGCGGTGGGGTTGCCGTAGGTGCGGGGGTTTACCGCATCGATAATAGCCTTCGGACCTGCGGGAACGGTGACCTGAGCGGCGGAGGAGCCGCCCTTGCCGTAGCCTTCGCCGCCGGTTGCAGGCTTGGATTCGTTCCAGCTTGCGCCGTTGCGGGTGACGCGCTCAAGCACGCCGATGCCGCCGGCTGCCGCCACGATTTCTACGGTTGCGCCGGGGGTGACGCTGACGGTGCCGGTGACCTTGGCGCCGCATCCGCCCTGACTGCGTGCCATGACGGTGCCGCCCGCGCCGCCGGTGAGGGTGAAGCTGAGTTCGCGTACACCCGCCGGGACGGTGAAGGTTTTGACGGTCTTGCGGCCGTTTGCCTGTCCCTTGATGGTGTGGGAGGTGCCGGTTTGTGCGCCGTTGGCGGCGTATGCGGGCACGGCGGCGGAGGCTGCGATGATGGGCAGTGCCCATGCTGCACCGGTGAGGATGGTGCGGCGGGTGGGGTATGCGTTGTGTGACATGAGGTTTTCTTTCACGAGGGTTGAGAGGGGCGAATAATTTACACCTTTATGCACTAAGTGCAATATTCATTTTCTAGAGTATAGACACCCAAAAACATTCTCAACTCACCACGCCATGACCTCGCTCAACCCGACATTTCCGGGCGGGAAACCGGGCGCGCAAAAGCCCCGCGAGCGCACACACTCGCGGGGCTTTCACTGAGCCGGAGGTTTAATTTACCTCTGGCAAAGACGGGTTATTACCAGGGCACTTCACAGAGATACACTGTCGCGGTACCACCGGTTCCGTACTCACTATAATGGTCTGCGTTATTTGATAGAGAAATCTCACCTTCAATCACACTCGGTGCCAGGTAAGAGCCACCCGCACCTCCAGCACCCGCAACCTGCGCAGAGCTCACACTCTGTCGAATACCCTGCGGATTATTGTTCCATTTTTGAGCAATCGTAATCGCTGATTGTGAGAGAGCTGCGCCCGAACCGCCGCCGCCGTAGCCGCCGCCCCCGCCTCCAGACACAATGATCTGGGCACCGTTGAAGTATGGAGCAACTTGGTAGTAAGACAAGTATTTGTGGGTCCCGTCCGGGAGTTTAAGGGTTTCATATTCCCCGCCGTACAGACTGTGGTTGTCCAGCTGGTAGCTCACAGACATTACACCGTCACCGCCGTTCCCTTGCAAACCATTAGTGCCTGGGTTACCTGCAGTCGAAGAGCTGTAAAGAATCTGATTATTCTGGCTATCGAAGCTAAAGACATCGTTAGGGGTACCGGTCAGCACGGTTGGCTTAGCGCCGCCGGCGCCACCGATACCGTTACCGCCGCCCTTACCCCCTTCAACAGTTAGTTGAATGCTTGGGTCCTGAGCATAATACTCACGTCCGATTGTGGCGTCACCACCGCGTGCTCGTTCTCCCGACCCGCCCACACTTCGCACGGGCGGGTGAGCCTGATTTTCTGGACCGGTCATACGAACGTCCACGATTCCGGGGAAATGGTCCGGGTCAGGTTCCGTTGTGAACATTGTTGCACGGGTGGTTCCGCCGCCACCGCCTCCAGCAACGGCAATAACCTCACCGTTGATGAGCAATGCCGAGGAACCACCGCCGGAGCATCCATAGACTTCTTCCATGGGAAACTTAGGATGCGGACCGTGGTCCCAATCAGCAGCCCATGCCCAGCGTTCGCTCAGCTTTTTCATGACGTCATCGGGAATTCTAGTGTTAGGAACCCCACCACCATTACCAAAGCCTTGCCCGCCCTGGAAGCCTTCAGACCGGTACTCATCCAGAGTAGGACCGTACCCTCGGACATCGACCCTTCCTCCGCCACCTGCAATGAGCTGGATAGACGCAGGACCGGGTACCTCGACGACTCCGGTAACCTTCGCGCCGGAACCGCCTGGAGAGCTCCTATCGAAGCTTCCGCCGCCTGCGCCACCGACCAGTTCAAAACGTACCTTAATGTAGGTGTGGCGCGCGTAGAGATACTCTGTTTCTTCCCGTCGGTTGTACATGTCAGCGCTGATATCCATGTAAGGTTTTTCAGACACGGTGCAATCCGGTTTTGAAGCAGCGTAAGCTGGCACTACTGCTGAAGCCGCAATCACGGGGGTTGCCCAGGCGGCACACTTCACGACCTTACGGCGAGAAATATGAGACATCACTGTCCTTCAAAGGTTGGTGCAACTGCCCCAGTGCGCACTATCTTGGTGCGCACCATCCTGGGGTTGGTTGCATGGTGTTTCTTAGAGTTTTGATGCCCCAGCATAGACCTACATGCTGCGCATCAATGGAAAGTTCCCTAAGCCCGGCGGCCATGCCGTGTTTTCTAAAGAACTTACCCCCACTAGGCTACACGTTCTATCTCCGCGCTGCCATGATTATCGTGCCTCAGACCCAATATTTCTGCATTTTATGCATACAGAAGCCCCGCGAGCGCGTACACACTCGCAGGGCTTTTCTCTACGTTCTATCCACGTTCTAGCGTCGGCCCACGAACCAGTCCGACAGCTTATCGATACGCGCCTGAATCTGCTCAGCCGAAGCCTGCGCGACCGCCGGGCCGCCACAAATCTTACGCAGCTCATTATGAATCACGCCGTGCGGCTGACCCGAACGAATCGACCACGCCGCCACGTTCTTCGCCAGCTTATTGCGCAGCGCCTTCAACTGGCGGTGATCCACCACCGAAGGTGCCGCAGTCGCCGGGCGGCGTGCCGCGTGCTCACGCTGATGCGCGCGCAATAGCGTACCGACCTGCTCGGCATCCAGCAGACCCGGAATACCCAGGAAGTCCTGCTCCTCCTCACTACCCACGGCAAGGTTGCCGGAGGCGAACTCAGCACCGTCGAACAGCACACCGTGGAAGGACGCCTCGGAGCCGAGCGCCTCGAACTTGCCGCGTGCTAGCTGCTCGGAGGCGCGTTCCTCGCGGTTTGCTTCTTCGAGCAGGTGGTCGTCCAGGCCCTCGACCATGGGGTCGATTTCCTGGGGTGCGCCGCGGTCGAGGGCGTGGTCGCGTTCCACTTCCATGTCGTTGGCGAGGATCATCAGCTGCGGCACGGACGGCAGGAACACGGAGGCGGTTTCGCCGCGCTTGCGGGCACGCACGAAACGGCCGATAGCCTGCGCGAAGAACAGCGGGGTGCTGGTGCTGGTGGCGTACACACCCACGGCAAGGCGGGGCACGTCCACGCCTTCGGACACCATGCGCACGGCGACCATCCAGCGCTGCATGCCTTCACGGAATTCGTCAATTTTCGCGGAGGCTTCGCGGTCATCAGAGAGAATCACGGCGGGGTATTCGCCGGTGATTTTCTGAATCTGCTCGGCGTAGGCTTTGGCGTCTGCGTGGTCGGTTGCGATGACGAGCGCACCGGCGTCGGGCACGGTGCGGCGCACCTCGGTCAAGCGCTTGTCGGCCGCCGCGAGCACGGTCGGGATCCATTCGCCGTTGGGGTCGAGGGCGGTTCGCCACGCCTGGGAGGTGATGTCCTTGGTGAAGCCCTCACCGAGGTTTGCCGCCATTTCCTCACCGGCGGAGGTGCGCCAACGCATCTGGCCAGAGTACGCCATGAAGATGACCGGGCGCACCACGTGGTCCTTCAGCGCGGGGCCGTAACCGTAGGAGTAATCTGCCTTGGAGCGGCGGATACCGTCATTGTCGACCTCGTAGGTGACGAACGGAATCGGTGAGGTATCCGAACGGAACGGGGTACCCGTCAGCGCCACGCGGCGGGTTGCGTCGTCGAACGCTTCACGCAGACCGTCGCCCCAGGACAGCGAATCGCCAGCGTGGTGAATCTCGTCAAAAATCACGAGGGTTTTCGTCGCCTCGGTGTTGCGGGCGTGCAGCTGCGGCTTATTCGCCACCTGCGCGTAGGTCAGCGCCACACCCTTGTAGTGGCGGCTGATGGTCACGTCTGCGTTCTTGAAGTTCGGGTCGATGGGAATACCGACTTTCGCAGCGGCGTCTGCCCACTGCTTTTTCAGGTGGTCGGTCGGCGCCACCACAATAAGCTGGCGGACCGTGCCGCGGTTAAATAGTTCCTTGGCGAGGGTCAGCGCAAACGTGGTTTTACCCGCGCCGGGGGTTGCGACTGCCATGAAGTCGCGGGGGTTGGTTTCGAAGTACTTCTGCATGGCTTCTGCCTGCCAGGCGCGCAGGCTGACGGAAGTACCCCAGGGGGCGCGGTCGGGGTATGCTGGGGAGAGCTTCGGCTTCACCATACTGTCGAATAGTGTGGGTTCCTCTGCGGGTGCGCTCATTCTCTCCTTCTTCCTCGTCTGCCTCTGCTGGTTCCTTCCGCCGTCTCAGCGTAGGCGCTTCTGCCCCGTTTGGAGGCGGTGGGCGTCTGGCGTTCCTAGTGCTCTGGCGGTCCGGGCACAGCGAGGTTAAATTCTAGCACCACATCCGCGGGTTATTGCCGGGCTGTGGTGCAAGAATTTGGTGCTAGTCAGCACAGTCTCATGGGCGGTGTTGGGCCGTTGAGTCTCGCTGCTGCAGCGTGTTATTCAGATGTAGTTATTTCAGTCGTATTTGTCTGAGGCGTCTTGCCTGGCGCGTATTATTCGCCGGAGCCGTTGTCGCCGTCGTTGCCCGGTGCCAGGCCTTCGTAGATTTCCTTGCACTGGGGGCAGACGGGGAACTTCTGCGGGTCACGGCCGGGTACCCACATTTTGCCGCAGAGGGCGCGTACGGGTTCGCCGGTCAGCGCCGATTCGAGGATTTTTTCTTTGCGTACGTAGTGGGAGAAGCGCTCGTGGTCGCCGGGCTCAGAAAGCTGGGTTTCTTCGCGTTCGAGCAGGGCAGTGCCGCCTGCGGTTCCGGGGCCAAAGGGGTCTTCGATGCCTTCGATCGAGCTCATGTTTCTCCTTGATGATGAGGTGGGATACATAGGTGAGGGGGTGCCGCTGCACGGTGGGGTGCTCGGCGCCTTCTCTATTTTAGTAGCTGTTGGCAGGTGCTGAGCCCACGGGCGGTCAATAAGGAGGCAGACCACAGCTCAGCCATAGACTCTTAGGTGTTGCGGTAGCTTCTTTTCGCTAGAAGTTCGGGGCTAGAAGTTCAGGTGGCGCAGAAAAGGGGTTCCGTGCCAGGTTTAGTACCTAACGCGGAACCCTTCTCGTTTATTCCTGATGCGCTGGAGGATGCGTGCTGGAGCTTCGACTCTTATCAGTTTGCTTGGAAGCGTGCCACGCGCTCCAGCATCTTGGAGCTGACCTTGTCATAGCGGTGGCCGCCCCACGCCACGCCACCCACGAGCACTGCGGCACCAATCAGCAGCTGAATCAAGCCACCGTAGACGAGGGTCAGCACATCCTGCGTGCGGAAAATGTACACGACAACGGAGATACCGCCGGGCAGCGCGCTGAGCATCACCAAAACTATAGAGAGCATCAGCAGCAGTTGCTTAGCAAAGCCGTCAGTGTTCTTCGGATTCTTGAACGGGTTAGCACCGGGAGGAGCCACCGGCGGACTAATGAAGGTATCCAGTACGCATCCAATACCTGCAGCCGCAGCGAACACACCCAGCTGGTGCATCAGCACGATGGGGAAGAGTTCCAGATGTCCGTTTGCTACGCAGGCAACAAAAATCATCACCACCACGACCGGAACCATCAGGATGCTGTAACCCCAAAGACGGCCGATACGGTCGTCAATACCGCGCAGCGGGGAGAGCACGTGCAGGCTGAATGCGGTGTTGTCGTAGGAGACGAGGTAGCACATGTAGTAGCCGGTGAAGATGGTGCAGAAGTACATCCAGAATCCGAAGAGCTGCGTGACGCCGCTATTGATAATCTGGTTGGCTTCAGCCGCGTTAACACCGTTGAAATTGACCTGACTTTCGAAGGAGCCTACAGAGTTCAGGAACAGCGGCATACCCACTGTCAGCATCAGGTAAAGCATGGCGGTGCTGACGGTCAGCATCTGCAGACGGTTGTCTTTCAGGATTGAGTGCAGGGTTCGTGCCGCTACGGCACCGCGAGGAGTTGCGGGGAAGCGAGCGAACAAGCCCAGGTCACCTGCGGCGACTTCGGTTGCGCTGGCGTGGTGGGCGCCACCACCCACATTCGCCATGGAGCGTGCGAGGTTCTTACCCCACAGCCACCAGCCGCCGGCAAGGTAGACGAGGGTCAGAGCCAGGCAGCCAAGGGCGGCTCCCATATTGCCGGTCGCCATAAAGTAGGGCACGGCGAACGCGGACCCGAAGGGGGTCACGCCCAGCCACGGCAGGTAGGGCAGCATCTCATCCCAATGCTCGGTCAGGTAAATCATCGTTCCGCCGAAGATGAAGCCGGCACTCATCATCAGTAGCGCGGCAACGATCATCAGGGTGTTGGCGATGCGCGGGTTATCGTTCAGAACCATGCCCAGGCGGTTGGCGAGACGCGCCCACACCATGAGGTTCGCGAGGCCGAGCACGCAGCAGATGAGGTACACAATCAGCGCGAGCGGCTGCGATATAAACGCGATAGCACCAAGTAGCACGGCAATGATGCTGGCGATGCCGGGGATACCCACGAACCCGCCGAGGAACTGACCCTTCTGCAGGGTGGAAGGCTTGATGGGGAAGAGCACGAATCGGCTCTCGTCCAGGGTGCCGTCCAGTCCGCTAAAGAAGATGGGGACGATTGCCCAGGCGAGCGCCACAACGGTGCCCGCAAGGAGGGTGCCGAGCTGACCGTATTCGGGTACCCGAGAGTTAGCTACAGCGTATGCGGAGCCGAGGCCGAAGAGCATGCCGCCCGCGTAGAGCGCCGCAAAAATCAGGCCGATGAGCGCCCAGATGCTACGGCGGAAGGCGGCGAGCACATACTGCCACTTTAGTGAGACGAGGTGCCCAACCATGACAATCCTTCCGAGGAGGTGCGGCCGCCGACCAGCTGCACGAATCGTTCTTCAAGGCTCATGCCTGCGCGTACTTCGTCGACGGTTCCGGCGGCGAGAATACGGCCGGAGTCCATGACGGCTACGTGGTCGCACAGGCGCTGGACAAGGTCCATCACGTGCGAGGAGATGATGACGGTACCGCCGGAGGCAACGAAGCCACGCAGAATGTCCTGAATATTAGCTGCGGAAACCGGGTCGACCGCCTCGAAAGGCTCATCCAAAATCAGCACGGAGGGCGCGTGAACGAGAGCGGCGGCGAGCGCAATCTTCTTGGTCATACCGGCGGAGTAGTCGGCAACGGCACGGCCCGCAGCGTCGGTCAGGTCCATGGCCGCGAGCAGGTCCTTGACGCGGGAGGCGACGGTTTCCTTATCGATTCCGTGCAGGTAGCCGGAGTAGGTGATGAGCTGCTCGCCGGTGAGCTTGTCGAAGAGGTGCACGCCGTCGGGCAGCACACCCAGGTGTGCTTTGGCTTTGAGCGGGTCGGCCCACATGTCGATGCCGCGCACGTAGGCGGTGCCTTCGTTGGGCTTGAGCATGCCGGTGACCATGGAGATGGTGGTGGTTTTACCGGCGCCGTTGCGGCCGACCAGTCCGTAGAAGGATCCGGAGGGGATGTCGAGGTTGATGCGGTCAACGGCGACCTTCTGACCGAATGCCTTGGTGAGGCCGCGGATTTCGATGGCGGGGCGAGCGCCAGCAGCCGGTGCGGTCTGCGGGGTGACGGGTAGCTGCGGTGCTACCGATGCGGGAACTACAGCTTCAGGAGCAGCAGGCTCAGGGTTTGCAGATTCTGGAGCTACAGATTCGGGGGCTACAGCCTGGGGTACTGCCTCTGCTACGGTCTCTTGTACCGGGTTCTGCGGTGAACCTGGTTCTTGCGGGTTCGGGTCCTGGGAAATGTGACTAGTGTTCATATTCTCACCCTATCACCCCCCCTTGAGGTCTAACAGGTTTGGCGATGAAACCTGCATTATTACGTACTCACAACGCATAATATGGACATTCCGGGGTGCTATACGTAGCGTCCTGGCGCGCTATCTGACAGGTTGAGTCGCCTGCTCTCCCCCGCCTCAACCCGCATCTCAAAACCGCTAGAACCCGCGAACGCAGAACGGGCTACCGCCCACCCCACAGCACGAGTGCGTGGGTAGACGATAGCCCGCCCGTATTCAAAACTCCAGATTCAAAATTCCAGGTTCAAAGTTTCAGCGGGTTAGGCCGGCTCATGACGCTTCCCTGGAGACAGCGCTTTTTAGAACAGCGCCATGGTCAGTGCCGCACGCGCCTTCACGGTGCGTGGATCAGATGCACCCACCACGTCGAAGAGCTGCACGAGGCGCTCGCGCACGCGCCCCTTATCGTCGGGACCTACCGCACTGAACAGGCGCAGCAGACGGTTGTATGCGTCCTCCACGTGACCACCCACCAAATCCAGGTCGGCTACGTTGAATGCGGCGTCAATGTTCATGGGGTCTGCCGCAGCCGCCGCACGTTCAGTTGCCATGTCCAGGTCCTTCACGCGGGCGAGCAGTTCAACCTGCTCCAGGCCGAGCTTCGCTTCCTTATCGCCGGGGTTCTCGGTAATTGCCTTGCGGTATGCGGCGCGGGCGCCCTCCAGGTCACCGCGGTCGAGGGCGGCGACGGCTTCTGCGTGCAGGGGCGGCAGGGGCTTTTCGTCTTCGGGAACGACCGGGTCGAAGCCGCCGGGTAGCTGGTACTGTGCCGCGAGCTGCAGAACCTGGGAGAGCACATCACCGAGGTCTTCTGCACTAACCGGGCCGGTGTAAATCGGTGCCGGGCGGCCCGCCAGAACGGCAACGCCCGCAGGCACGCCGCTCACGCCGAATGCCTGGGCTGCTTCGGGGAGCTTGGTGACGTCCACGGCGGCGCAAATCATACTACCCGCGGCGGAGTCGACGAGCTTCTGCACGCCTTCGAGCATCTGCAGGGAGGAAGGCGAGTGCGGCGCGTAGAGCGCAAAAATCACGGCACCCTGGCTGGAGAGCTGCACGAACTTCTGGAACTCTTCGGGGGTGTTGACCTCGTAGCGCCAGGTCGGAGCGGAGGGGGCCTGCTCACCGGCATGTGCCGCAGTATTCTGTGCCGTGTTCTGCGCCCCGGCGTTGGGGTTCAGTTCCATGGCGTTGCGTACGGAGGCGGGAATCTCCTGCGCTGCACCGTTCTGTGTTGCGCCGTTCTGCACTACACTGCTCTGGGCAACGTTACCCTGTGCCGCGTTCTGGGATGCGCCGCGGTCTGCCGGATCAAAAATAATGCTCATCCTTAGGCTCCTTTACGTTCTGTATCTAGTGTTGCGTGCGGGCTAGATTCTTCACGCGTTCCTTCCTCTATTATCCCCGCAATGCGCCGTTGCGAGCGCGCGTTCCCTGCTGCCTACGCTCTGAGCTCATGCCGGGGATAGTGTTTGGGCTATTGCCCGAACCGCCCCGCAGATGCCTCCCCACATGCACTCCCCCGCCCTCGGGATTCGCCGTTGACGCTGTAGCAGAGTAAACCAACCGGTAGAATGGCACAGTAGAGAAAAATACCCGGAAATGTTCCGGAAAGGATGAGCATGAGCGAGAAAAAATCCTCAGCAGCTCCCGAAGAGACGACATCGTCCTCCGAGACGCGCAAGAAGGAATCCCTCACCGACCAGCTGACGGAAACTTTCAGCGAACTGACCGAAAGCATTAACCAGGTGCGTTCCAACCGCCGCCGCGCTTCCATGCCTCCTACGGATACCATTCCGGTGGTCTCCGCCACTTCTGAGGATGTGCCTCCCGCCCCGAAGGTGGTCGGTAACGGCAAGACCTCCATGATGCATAACCCGGTTGCTTTTGGTTTCCTCATGACCGTGGGTGTGGGTTTGGCGCTCCTCGCCTACTACATTTTCAACAATGTGGGTGCCCTGGTGGGTTGGGTAACCGGCGCTATTTTCATTGCTCTGGGTCTGGACCCGATTGTGCGTCGCTTGGAGTCTTGGGGCATTAAGCGCGGTGTCGGCGTGATTGCTGTGGTCGCTGGTTTTGCTGGCGCTGTGACCGGTCTGGTCATGACGATTGGCCCGATCATTAGCGAGCAGGCGTCTAAGTTTATCCAGTATGCGCCGGGTATTTATCAAAACATTATTGATTCTGATTGGTATCACGAGCTTGATCAGCGTTTTAGCATCAGCACCTGGGTGAATGAGAACGTCCCCAAGTTCCTGGAGTCGACGTTCTCTTCCTCGCAGGTCAATAGCTTTATGTCGAGCCTGGTGTCTGCCGGTTCTACCCTGGCGCAGAGCGTGACCGGCGTGATTATTGTGCTGTTCCTGTCTCTATACTTCCTCACCTCGATGGACACGATTAAGGCGTGGGGTGTGCGCCTGGCGCCGGCGTCTAAGCGTGTGCGCGTCAAGTACATTACCGACAAGATTACTGATTCGGTGGGTAACTACGTGATGGGTCAGGCGATGGTAGCCATTCTGAACGCCCTCTTCGCATTCTTCATAATGTTGTTCTTGGGCTTTAGCTTCCCGCAGTTGATGGCTTTGGTCGTCATGATTCTGGCGTTCATTCCGCTGGTTGGTGGCGTGATTGCGCTGATTTTGACCTCGCTGATTCTGCTGACTCAGGGCTGGAGTCTGGCGCTGTGGTTTGCGGTGGCGTACTTCCTGTACTTGCAGGTGGAGGCGTACCTGATTTCTCCGCGTATTATGGCTCGCGCTGTCTCGGTTCCTGCCGGTATTGCGATTATTTCGGTGGCTGCCGGTGGCGCGCTCTGGGGCGTGCTGGGCGCGCTGATTGCTATTCCGGTGGCGGCTTCCGTGCTGATTCTGGTGCGTGAGGTGTTCATTCCTCGCCAGGATCAGTTGTAGTCACCTCTCAGCTGTAGTCACCTCCAGCTTCTCTACGTGCTCGCTGCTCTTCCACTGAGCAGGCATCGCTTATAAGACAAAAGGCGGCGGCTTTGGATGTTCTATCCAAAGCCGCCGCCTTTATATTGTTTTTATGCCGAACCTTTAAAGCTCAGTGATTTCTTCTGCCACCGGGCCGCTGTACTCGGTGGGCAGTTCGGTGGGTGCGCCGGTCACAATGCTGACCACGGTGTTCAGAACCTGCTGCACGGACTTCTCGCCCACCCACAGGTGCTTGCAACCCTCAAAGGGGATCACCTGAGTACGCGGTACAGCCACGAAACGCTCACGCGCCGCCGGAGGCTGCAGGTAGTCGTCGTGCTCGGGCACCAGCGCGTACAGCGGGTTCGAGATCTTGTTCCACTCGTCCAGCTCAGCCGGGTGCACGCGGTGCAACGGCGGGGAGAGCAGAATAGCGCCGGTGAACTCGTTCGCGTATTCGGGCGCGTACTTGAGCACCAGCTCGGTGCCGAAGGACCAGCCGATGAGCCAGGGGTTCGGCAGGGCGCGCTCGCGCACAAACTTCAGGATTGCGTCGAAGTCCTTCTTCTCGGCAAAGCCGCCGTCAAAGACGCCTTCGCTGGTGCCGCGAATCGAGGAGGTACCGCGAGTGTTGAAACGCAGCACCGCAATGTTCGACAGCGCCGGCAGGCGGAAGGACGCCTTCTTGTACACGTGCGAGTCCATGTAGCCGCCGTGGGTGGGTAGCGGGTGGAAGGTCACCAGGGTTGCTTTGACTTCGCCTTCGGGCAGGGCGAGTTCACCGACGAGGCGCTTGCCGTCCGCGGTGGTGACGGTGAAGTTCTCGCGGCGTGCCGGCAGGACGGTACGTGCCTTAATGGGGGTGGGTTCAGCGGCGGTGCTGAAAACGTAGCGGGCGGGATCGAATTCCTGCTCGCGGGTGATATCGGCGGTGTTGCTCATTGCGTTCCTTCAAGAAATGGATTCGAGAATGTGGTCTTAGTCGAGAATTTGGTCTTGGGCTGCACCTTACGTGCAGTGTTCAGCCTATTTACGGCGGGTTAGCCAGCAGTGCTGATGCCAGTGCCTGCGCTCATCAATGGCGCGGTTACGGCCCATCGTGTGGCTTTCTTGCCACACCACCAGATGCGCTGTTCTGGGTGGAATCGGGCGGTAGCATTCGGGGCAGGTGTAGGTTTTTTGGGCGTTGACGGCGGGGATGTATTGCACCAGCCAGTCGCCGTATCGGTCACGTTCCAGTCGGGGCGCAGGGTCGAGGACCAGATCGGAAG
>ENA-OWLX01000374-OWLX01000374.1-metagenome-genome-assembly--contig:-NODE-374-length-15923-cov-8.046509_pt1 | contig 15923 bp, 9 predicted proteins | sample MGYA00245351_ERZ651106 | MGnify/ENA primary metagenome ERZ651106 (study PRJEB26857, sample SAMEA4031768) | metagenome | biome: human; feature: oral; material: saliva | place: Philippines | collected 2014 | study... | reverse complement strand
TGGGCCCCTCAATGCGCACGTTAACCCCTTAGGTGGAGCATGGGCAGTCATGCCCACGCTCCACCTATCGGGTTTAGCTGCGCATGGAAGGGTTAACACTGCCAATAGATGGGCCCAGCTGCCAGGACCGTGGCTGCCACTGCCCCGTGGTTTCAATCCAGCAGCAACGCTGCGCAGCCTGCCCGACGCGACCGTGCATCGACCGCCCATATGCACGCGGGCCCTTTCACTCGCGCGTTAACCCGATGACATGCGCGTGGGCAGCCCCGCCCGCATGCACATCTAGGGGTTTACGTGCGTATCAACGGGTTAACGTGCATGTTCAGGGGTTCGCGTGCGAGTATCACACCGAGATTGACACTGAATCCGCCAAAGTGCAGTCCCATTGCCTCACAATGACCATTTTTCGGTGTTTTTCGCCCAATGGGTCTGCACGTTGGCGACAACACCACCCCGAACCACGATCTCACCGCCACCAAACGGGGGGAATTACGACATTAGAACCCCGACACGCCGGCGACACGCGGACAGCCAGCTCCTAATGTAGCAAAACCCCCACCGCAGCCAGTCTGACGCGCACTGGTAGAAACGCAAGATCCAACCAGGGTTCAGTCTCGGTGTCTGTGCGCAACGGTGAGACCGGCGCGAGATAACTCTCGCATGCAATTCCCCCACGGCATGAATCAACATAAGCTTAAAAACCGCAGAATATCAACGATTAGATACCAAACACCGACATGCGCTCACGGGAATTGCATGCGGAATTACTGGTTGGCAGCCATAGCTGGGTATCAGGGCAACGCGGCAAGCAACATCAGCCGCGAAGGCCCCACAGGTGTGTAGGTCGCCGGAGGGACCGCCGGGCCTGGCTGTGGTGCACACCGGCGGCGGGGCCTGGCCGGACAGAGAGCCGACGCGCCGATCGAAGTTCGCGACGCGGACGGCTCGCGGGCGGGCCGCCTAAGGGCACACCAAGCAGCCCGGCCCCACGGCCGGGACCGGCACCCAGAAAATCCGCGGGTCCACAAGCAACAACCAACGCCACACAGCAACACGTAGCGTCCTATAACCCAGGATCAACGCGCAGACAGGACCGACGCAGCAACCGATAAGCGCAGCAACCGATAAGCGCGGCGGCCGGATCAACGCGACGGCGAGGGGCTCACCCTGCCAACAGGGTCAGTGCACCGAGTCTGCGTCGGCGTAGACGATCGTAGCTCGCCGGTCACCCATGATGACCTCGGTACCGGCGGGCACCTCGACCGCCTGTCCGCCCGTCAGCTCCATGACGCGACCGTCGGGCGTGCGAATCTGCGTGCCGTTCGCAGAGAAGGAGTCTTCGATCCATGCGCCGGAGGCCGTGGGCCCCACGCGCATGTGCGTGCGCGAGAGCGACATCGTTGCGTCGGGAACGACGACCGCACGCGATCCCTCAACGGCCGCGGGTGCGCGCCCAAGCGTCACCGGCATATCGATGAGCTCGCGCTGCCCGGAGTCGAAAATGAGCCACAGGAGCTGCGTGCGCGGCGGCGTCGCGGGCGCACCCCACTGCGACTGGCCGGCACCACCCCACTGGGATGCGCGCTGGGCAGCCTGCACGTCGCGGCGGCTCGGCGGAGGGCCGGGCACCCCGGACGCGGGAGCCGCGTACTGTCCTCCTGCGCCGTACGAGGCCTGGGCGGACTGAGGGGGTACCTGCTGGGAGGGAGCTCCCCAGCTGGGCGGAGCGGGAACCTGGGCGGGAGCGACAGGCGTCGACGGGGCGGGCACGCTGGGCACCGGAGGCACCGCGGGAGCGGCGGGCATGGACGGTGCCGCGGGACGCTGAGGCGCGGGGCGATGAGTGTCCGGCGCGCCCTGGGGCGGCGCGAGGAGCGCGTCAAACTCGTTGGGCTCGCGCGGAGCAGGCGCAGCGGACGCGGCAGGCGCAGCGGGCATGCTCGGCGCAGCCGGCATGGCAGGTGCAGCGGGCAGCGGAGAGACCGCCGGTGTTGCGGGGGCGCTGTAGTCCTCCCCGTAGGGGTCATTCGCGCGCTGACCGGGCGCGGAATAGTCCGGCACCGAGGAGGGCACGGGCGTGAGCGGCGCAGCGGGGGCACTCCACTGATCAGCTCCCTCGCGAACGCTATCGAAACCGCTGGGAGCCTGGCTCGAACGCTCGAAGCGCTCGACCTCACCGGGACCAGCCGCGAGCGCCGCGTGCTTGCGCAGGTCGACGAATCGGGTGCGGGTGGGGCCGTTCAGCCAGGTACGCCCGTCGTGGACCATCGCATACGAGGCGAGTAGACCCACGCCGGTGAGCTGGAGAAGCACAGCGAGGGCCGTGTAGCCCAGCGCCGCGCCGAGCGACGGAGTCTGCGCATCCTCCTCGTCGCGGATCAGGCATACGCGCATGAGGGCCATGCCAGGGGTCCGACCCGACGCGCCGAGCATGAGCGCGGAGGCAACCACGGCCTCGGCGGTGATCATCCCGATCGTCCACGCCGTGAAGTGCACGTACCACGTCACGCCGAGCAGGGCCCCGAGGACCGCCAGGTCGATGAGATACGCGCCGACGAGCCGGGATGCGGGCGCGTGGGCGAAAGGAGTCTTCGTCGTATCAGCCATTACAGGACTGCCCTCCAAGCAAACTCGAAGAGACCCGAGGACATGACTGCCGCGGGGAGGAGTGTAAAGATGCAGAAAGTCTGCACGAAGTCGAGGATCGTCCCTGAAAGGGCGGCATGCCCCTTGGGAACATGCAGCGTCATCCACAGTACCGTCGCAACCGCGACGATCAGCAGAATCACCAGCGGGAGCAGGGGGAACAGCGGGTACGTTTCTTCGCCGTTCCCCAGCGCCAAGGACTGCGACCACTGACCAAACAGGAACGCGCAGCCAACGCCCGCCGCGGCGATGCGAGGCAGGATTTGACCGGCATGCGTGCGGATCCCCCGAGGTGCCGTCAACAGGACCACGATGGACATGATGACGAAGATAAAGCCCCCGAGGCCTCGGCCGAACGTGATAGCGGGAGTCACCGTATACGCCAGGGGAATGCCACCCACCAGGATGAACAGCGTCGAGGCGGCCACCAGCAGCGTGTACCGAGCATCGGTATGCCCGAGGGCATCCGCCATACGGCCACCGGTCAGCGTGCTTGGCTTTTGCATGGGAGGCTGGCGAATACGCGACGCGATCGTCTGCACCGACGCGGAATCGATGAGCTGACTGTCGGGCACGCGCAGCGCAAAACGGGGCGCCATCAGGAACAGGAAGATTCCGAGGAGGAGAGCCAGCGGAGCGATGTCGATGAGGCTGAACATCGGGTACGCGCCGATCGTGACGAGCGCCGTGGCACCGATCCACGCGAACAGGGCGCTCAGCGCGGTGGGGGTCGTCGTCAGTGACACGACCGACAGCGAAACCGCGAGGGCAACCCACACGCCGATCACCGGGGCGACCGACAGCGCATGAATGCCGGCCATCGACACGAAGCCGATCGCGCTGTATCCGGCCAGCGCGGGCATCAGGAGCAGCAGGACAGGCCTCGAACGAACCGCGCGCGAAGCAAAAAGCGGGAGGACCGCAGCAGCGCAGCACACGGCGGCACACGCGCCGCGCGCCCACAGCGGGATCTTCGCGGCTTCGACGGCCCACTTCGGACCATCCTCGGGGTGAGCAAACCCGACGAGGGCCGCATCTGCGATCATCGGCAGGAGACACAGGGCGCTGACCGCACCGATCACGATGAAGCAGTAGCCGAGGAGAGCGAGGACAGGGGAAAGCCACTGGTTCTCCTGGCGTTCCGAGGCCTCGTTGACCTGCTGAGCGGACAGGACGCGACTGGACAGAGCGATCGTCGAGCCTGCGGGCAGGTCACGACCGAGGACAGCGCCGCCGTCGAGGGGACGCCCATCGGCGTAGGAAACCCGGACCGAAGGGAGGGTCAAGTCGATGGCCAGCATCGCGCACAATCCGGCGACCGTGGTCCCTTCAGGAGCAGCGAAATCAGAGGCACCATCGGAGTCGATAACGGTCACAGACACCATGGTGGCGCTCATGAAACCTCCGATCCTAGGGAAACAACAGTGCCCAGTGTAATGCACTGAGGCTAACCGCCGGTTAAAACTTGGAAGGCCACTCAGCTACACTGGGTGCAGTCGCATCGAACACGTACGCGCGCAGCGCGAGGAGACCTGATGGTTACACGCAAGAAACGGCGGACTGCCGCGGTTCCGGAGCAGCCCTCCGGCACCCTATCGATCCAGATGCCGCCGGAGAAGGCCGAGCCCGCATCGATCGGTAACGTCCTGATGATGGTCGTCCCAATGCTCGGTTCGACGGGCGTCATGGTCTTCATGGCCATGCAGTCCGAGAGCCCCCGCTCGATGCTCATGGGCGGCGGCATGCTGGTCGCCATGCTGGGCATGGTCGGCTTCAACATGTACCGCCAGTTCTCCCAGTACCGCACGCGCGTCAAGACGCAGCGCCGCGAATACCTCTCCTACCTCGCTGAGACACGAGAGTCCGTGCGCAAGGTCGCGAAGAAGCAGCGCGCCTACTACAACTGGGTCTACCCCTCCCCCGACGCCCTCGTGACGCTGGCCGCCAACGGTTCGCGCCTGTGGTCGCGCGAGGGCAACACGTACGACCTGCTGACGTTCCGTTACGGCTCGGGCACCCAGCCCCTCGGCCTCATCTTCGAGCGTCCCCCGATCGACCCGATGACGGAGATGGACGTCGTGTGCCTGTCCGCCATGGAGCGCTTCATCGGCGTCCACGACCACACGGACAACGTCGGTAAGTTCCTCTACCTGGGTGATTTCAGCCACATCGAGGTTGTCGGCGACGGCGAAAGCGCCTACGACGAAATGCGCGCCATCATGATGCACCTGGCGTGCTTCATCGACCCCTCCAAGCTCAAGATCGCGGTTCTGTGTTCGGCCGATCGACTGGGCGACTGGGAGTGGGTCAAGTGGATGCCGCAGGCCCGCTCCTCCATCGTGCGCGACGCGGTGGGCCCGGGCCGCATGATCTCGACGGACCCGCGCGAGCTCGCCGAGATGATCGGCCCCGACATCGCGATGCGCGGCGCGTACCGCCCGGGCGACGACATGCCCGAGTGGCCCCACCTCCTCCTCGTGTGCGACGGCGCCGAGTTCCCGCCCAACTCCCCCTTCGGTTCGGCGGTGGGCGTGCGCGGCGTGACGATCATGTCCCGCGCCCGCGAGTGGACGCCCATGAAGTCGCACACCGCGCTGCGCCTCGTCATCCACCCCAGCCCTGATCACAAGGGCGCGGACGTGGTCGACGTGGTCACTATGGACTCCCTGCCCGAGCAGGCGTTCGCCGACCGCCTCACCGCCGTTCAGGCCGAGGCCGTGGCCCGCCGCATGACGCCCTTCGCCACGCAGCAGAACCTGGAAGAGGCGGAGACGCCCGTGGGCCGTTCGGACGAGTCCCGCCAGATGGACCTCATGGAGCTCGTCGGCATCGGCGATATCCGCGACTTCGACCCGGAGAAGCAGTGGCGACGCCGTGAGGGGCGCGAGCGCCTCGCCGCCCCCTTCGCCGTCACGCCCGAGGGCCGCCCCGTGGTCCTGGACATCAAGGAATCCGCGCAGCAGGGTATGGGTCCGCACGGCCTGCTCATCGGCGCGACCGGTTCGGGTAAGTCCGAGGTGTTGCGTACCCTCGTGCTGGCCCTGGCGCTCACCCACTCTCCGGAGCAGCTGAACCTGGTTCTCGTCGACTTCAAGGGTGGCGCGACCTTCGCCGGCATGTCGGACCTGCCGCACGTGTCGGCCATGATCTCGAACCTGGAGTCGGAGCTCTCCCTGGTCGACCGTATGCAGGACGCCCTGCAGGGCGAGATGGTGCGCCGCCAGGAGGTTCTGCGTCAGGCGGGCAACTACGCGAACGTGTCCGACTACGAGGCGGATCGCCTCGCGGGCAAGCACGACTTCCCGCCGCTGCCGGCCCTGTTCATCGTCCTGGACGAGTTCACGGAAATGCTGATGGCCAAGCCGGAGTTCGGCGAGGTCTTCATCATGATCGGTCGTCTGGGCCGCTCCCTGTCGGTGCACCTGCTGCTCGCCTCGCAGAAGATGGACCTGGGTAAGGCGCGCGGCCTGGAGTCGCACCTGTCGTACCGCATTGCCCTGAAGACCTTCACGGAGAACGACTCTCGTGAGGTCCTGGGTATTCCCGACGCCGCGAAGCTGCCCCCGCTGCCCGGTTCGGGCTACCTGAAGGCGGGCGGCGACGGCCTCGTTCGTTTCCGCGCGTCCTACGTGGCCGCTCCCCCGCCGGCGCGTACGCTCGCGTCGATTTCCGAGGGCTCGACGGCCGGCGCTCCGACCGCGCCGATCGAGATCCTGCCGTTCACGGTCGCTCCCGTCATCACGCGCGAGGACCTGGGCGAGGAGGAAGAGGTCGACCAGAACCAGGAAGTCGTTCTGGCTGGCGACGAGGTCTGGGCGGACATGTCCGAGATGGACATCGCCGTGGCGAAGATGAAGGGCAAGGGCTACCCGGCGCACCAGGTGTGGCTGCCGCCGCTGGAGGTCCCGGATACCTTCGCGACCCTCATGCCCGACCTGCGCCCGGACCCCGAGCTCGGCTTCGTCTCGCGCGCGTGGCGCGAGTCCGGCACCCTGCGCGTGCCCCTGGGCACGGTCGACCTGCCGCTCGAGCAGCGTCGCGAGACCCTCGTCCTGGACCTGTCGGGCGCGGGCGGTAACTTCGCGCTGGTCGGCGGCCCGCAGACGGGTAAGTCGACGGCACTGCGCACGATCGTCCAGTCCCTGTCGCTGACCTACACGCCGCAGGAAGTCCAGTTCTACGTGATGGACTTCGGCGGCGGTACGTTCGCGGGCTTCGCGGGCGCTCCGCACGTGGCGGGCATCGCGACGCGCGATACCGAGGAGGTGCGCACGCGTATGATCGCCGAGATCGCGGCGATCATGGACGACCGCGAGCGCTACTTCCGCGCGCACGGCATCGACTCGATGGACACCTACCGTCGCGGGCGCCTGGAGGGACGCTACGACGACGGCTACGGCGACGTGTTCCTGGTGATCGACGGCTGGGGCGCGCTGCGCTCCGAGTTCGATGGCTTGGACCGCACGGTGACGACGATGATGAGCCGAGGCCTGTCGCTGGGCGTTCACCTCATCGTGTCGGCCGCCCGCTGGATGGACATCCGTTCGGAGGCGCAGGACATTTTCGGTTCGCGCCTGGAGCTGCACACGGCGAACCCGAAGGAGTCGATCGTCAACCGCGAGGGTGCCGCCCGTATTCCGAAGGGCCGCCCGGGTCGAGGCATCGACATGGTGGGCCACGAAATGATGATCGGCCTGCCGCGCGCAGACGACGATCCGGATCCGTCGACCGTGTCGCAGGGTGTTGCGCGCACGGTCGCAAAGATCCGCGAGTCGCTGGTCCACGGTGAGGGCCCGAAGCTGCGCCTGCTGCCCGAGAATGTCACGATCGCCGAGATCCTCACGCAGGTGCCGGATCCTCAGATCCTGCCGCGCGGCGGCGGCGACATGATCCTGGGCGTGGAGGAGTCTCGCCTGGGACCGCTCGTGTTCAACACGCGCACGGAATCGCACCTGTACCTGTTCGGCGACGGCCGGACGGGCAAGACGACGTTCCTGCGCTCGATCATTTCCGAGGTCACGCGCCTGTACTCGCCGGGCGAGGCGAAGATCCTGTCGATCGACATGCGCCGCACGCTCATGGGCGCGGTTCCGAAGGACTACCAGCTGCGCTACCTGACAAACCACGCCGAGGCGATGAAGCAGATGCGCGAGCTCGCAGCCTTCCTGCGCACGCGCCTGCCGGGTTCGGACGTGACTCCCGAGCAGATTCGCGACCGCAGCTGGTGGTCGGGCCCCGAGGTGTGGATCCTGGTCGACGACTACGACCTGGTCGCGACGTCGTCGGGCAACCCGCTCATGGAGCTCATCGATCTGCTGCCGCAGGCCGCCGACATCGGCCTGCATGTGATTATCACCCGCCGTATGGGTGGCGCGTCGCGTGCGGCCTACGAGAAGGTCCTGCAGATGATGAACGATCTGGCGGTCACCGGCATCCTCCTGTCGGGCAACCCCAGCGAGGGCGCGATCATCAACGGTGTCAAGCCCAAGCGCGCCGTTCCGGGCCGCGCGCAGGTCGTCCACCGTGAGCTCGGCGTGGTCGCCGCCCAGCTGGCGAACACCCCACCTGCATCAATCTGACCGTTTGTTGACACAGCGACCCGTTTGTCGCATATGATTGACCAGTCTGAAAGTAGGAGAAAAAATATGTCCTCTCTCGTGTCCCGTCGCGGATGTGCGGTCGCCTCGTCCGTGCTGCTCGCTGCCGTCGCGCTGTCGGGTTGCTCCCTCTTCGGCGGGGGTGGGTCTAAGTCCACCGATATCAGCAAGCTGCCCAACATTCCGCAGGGGCAGAAGCAGCAGCTGGTGCAGCAGATGCAGTCCGCGTCTGGCGACCAGAAGAAGCAGATCGCCGACAAGGCTATCGCCCTGAACAACATGGTCGGCGCGCAGCTGGTGGGCGTGGAGCCCAGCCTGATTGCTTCCCAACAGTTCAAGCTGGATCCCAAGGGACAGACCGTAGTCAACAAGAACGACACGGTCTACCAGATGATGTCGGCCACCGACTACTGGCGTCTGGGCGATGACACCTACGACCTGTGCGTGGAGCAGGACTGCGAGTACTACTCGTCCTGGACCGTGGACGTGGAGGGCTCCGGCTCTGACCTGACCTACGTGTGGACCCTGAAGATCGAGGGCCCCGACCAGCCCGACCAGCCGCTGGTCCGCCGCTTCAAGGTCGCCAAGTAAGCAACCGGGCGCATAACAGCGCTCTCTTTATCTTCCATCGATTATTAGGAGCTACAAATGGCCGGTCAAACAGGAGTCGACAGCGAAAAGCAGGAAGCGGCAACCACGAACGTCGTTGCAAGCGGGCAGGCAGTCACCTCGTCCGCGCAGGGGGCTTCTTCCCTGGGCGCTGCTCAGAAGTCCATGTTCTGGGGGCAGGAAGCTGGGCCCCGCTCCATGGGCGACAGCTCTGCCCAGCTGTTCGACACGGTGTCGGAAGTCCTTGCGAAAGAAGCAGAACTCATCACCACCTTCGAGGCTGAGATCAACGCCACCCTCAAGAGCTTTACCGGGACGGATCAGGACAACAAGCTGCAGCTTGCCCAGATTCAGGAAGCGCTGAACCGAGTCGACAAGTCCGACGCGGCAGCCGCACTTAAGGCAGCGCAACACGAGCTAGAGAAGGTCGTCGGAGGCTCAGTACTTGCACTGTCCTCTCTACTTCCCAAGCAATCGGGGACGACGCATTCAACGGCTAGCAGCGGTTCGGCCCCCACCACCACATCCGGTCCACGCGAGTACTGATCGATTTCGAGAGAGAAGGGATTTAATCATGGTGTCATCACCGATGTACGAACGCCTCAAGGTCTTCATGGAGGCCGCCCGCTCCAATCGCGATCTAGACGCGTGGGACCCCGACCACCAGCAAACGATCAAGGGCCTCGACGAGTCCATTGCGCGCCTCAAGCAGTACCGCGACTCGCAAGGATTTGTGGGCGAGACAGCCGAAGCCATGAACGCTTGGGTAGATCGGGCGGTACAACGCATCAATACTCACGCGGAAACCTATAGGAGGGGACACAACACCTACCAGGCAGGTCGCTTGGCCATGGCGGCAGCACTGAGTGAGGGACGGCTCCTCTCTGATACACTGTTGGATGCCGACACCGCAGCCATGCGCGACGACACCGTCGTTATGGTTCCCAGCTCCTCCCCCGGCGGTGGCGTTTCCGTGTTGGGCAAGCGCTTCACAACCGGCGCCGCCTACGTGGAGGCGGTCGAGGCCCAGGCCAACGCTCAACGCGAGGCCGCAGCAACGCGCATTCTTGAAAAAGTGAACTCGATGACGAGCGATCTCAGTAGCAGTATGCAGGAGATTCAAGGTCTCGTAAACGCTCAGAAGGAGGACCCTGACTGGGGGGACTCCTCGCAGACGGGTACCGGTGCCGCACAGGCATGGGCGAATAGCGCATCTGATTCTTTCGGCCGTTCGACAGGCCGCAGCCCATCTTCGGGCACCTACCCGGGTGGTTTCGCCCAGCCGTGGTGGAGCGAGGCCGACGCCGCCGCCGCCCAGAACCGCACCGTCGCATCCGGCGCTATCCCCACCCAGGAGCCCACATACGGCGAGACCGGGTCGCGCACGAACCCGATCACGGACCCCCAGGAGCTCATGGGAACGGACCTGCTCCACACCGCTGTGAACGGCACGGCGTACCGTAACGGCGTCGTCGGCGGTCACACCCCCGCCCCTCCGGCCGACGTAGATCACCCGCTGTGGCGCCTCAACGGCGGCGCGGCCTCCGACTCCGCCACAGCAGGCCGCCTCGGCGGCGCGGGTGTCCTCGGTGCCGGCGCGCTCGGCCTGCGCGGCGCAGCCCGCATGGGCTCGGGCAGCTTCGGCGGGTCCGGCGCCTTCGGCGGCTCCAGCGTCTTCGGCCGCTTCGGCAGCACCGGAGCCGGCGCGAACGGCCTCGGCGGATCCGGCTCTGCCAGCGGCCTGTCCGGCGCCGGTCGCATGGGCGCCGCGGGCATGCGCGGCGTCACCGGTTCGACGAACGGTATGGGCGCTTCGGGCGCGGCTGGCCTCAAGGTCGGCTCCTACTCGGGTTCCGGCTTCGGCTCCTACACTCCCCCCGCAGGTTCCGCGGGCGCGGCCGGCGCTGGCGGCGCGAACGGCGCTGCCGGTTCCTCCGGTGTCACGGGCACCACGGGCGCGAACGGCGGCGGAGCTGCTGGTGCGGCCGGTGCCGCTGGCAAGGGCGGAACGACGAACAGCGGCTTCATGGGCGCCGGCGCGGGCGCAGGTGCTGGCGCGGGCAAGGACGACAAGAAGGGACGCAAGAACCGCTACGTAGCCTTCAAGTTTGACGACGACGAGGACGAGCTGCCCGCGGGCTACGTGAATCCCCTGTCGCAGACCTCCGGCACCGACAAGGACATCGCACCAGCGAAGCGTAACGACGACGGATGGGACCCGCGCCAGTGGTGAGCACTCATTCCAACGCCGCGCCCCGTTCTCCCTTCCGTCGTGTGGGGAGGGCGGGGCGCGCCGCGCGCGCCCTGACCACCGCTGTTTCCGCCCTAGCTCTGGCGCTTGGCGCTTTGACACTGGCCCCGACCCCTGCGCACGCGGCGGACCCGATCACCACCCAGGAGTACTTCTCGTACTACCACCTGGACTCCGCTCGTCAAAAGGGTTACACCGGCAAGGGCATCACCATCGCCCTCATCGACGGGCCCGTGGATACCAGCGCCCCCGAACTGGCCGGAGCGAACATCGTCGACAAGAGCCGCTGCACCATTGAAGACTCTGCCAAAGGTATTCGTCACGGTACCGACATGGCGACTATCCTGGTCTCCCCGTACACCGGTGTCGCACCCGACGCCACACTGTACAGCTACCAGTTATCCAACGACAATTCAATTTCTGAAGGCACCTGCAAGGCTGACGGAAAGAGGCTCAACAGCTTCGACACGCTCATCAACCAGGCAGTCGAAGACGGTGCCCAAATTATCTCCATCTCCCAGGGAACAGGGTACCTGGGTACCGCCGCCAAGTGGGCCATCGCCAACGCAATTACGCACGGTGTCATCATTGTTGCTTCAGCCGGCAACGCATCAGATGACGAAAACACCACGCACTTGGGCCGCTACTCCGGCGTTGTTGGCGTATCTGCCATCAACACGGACGGCACGTTCGCATCGTATTCCTCCTGGGGCAACGGAGTCGTCACCGCCGCTGTCGGTGGCCCCTTCAACACCCTCGACGAAAATACGAATCAGCCCACCACCGTGCAGGGCACCTCTATGTCGGCCGCTCTCGTCGCCGGCATGCTTGCCCTGGCGCGTCAGAAGTGGCCCGACGCCACCCCCAACCAGATCCTCCAGTCACTGGTCCATTCGGGTCTGAACCCCAATCACGAATGGAACCAATACACCGGCTACGGAGCTATCGACGGCGGCGGACTCGTCATCGATGATCCTTCGCAGTACCCAGACGAGAACCCGATCCTCAACAAACCGGGTGGTTCCGAGCCCACGGCTGACGAGGTTGCCGACTACGCCGACGGACTTGTTAGTCCCACATCAACCGTAGATCTTCCTGATTCCTACGTGTACCGGGGTGCCGACGATCAAGTCGTCCTGTACCAGTCCGATCTCAAGAATCCGCTCCACCTGGGAACGAGTCCCCGCTACCACCAAAAGTGACCATGACACTCGCGCGATCGAGCGCGCAGCCCGCACCCCGTTCTCCCTTCAGCTTTGTAGGGAGGGCGGGGCACGCCGCGCGCGCCCTGACCACCGCCGCCTCGGCCCTTACGCTGGCAGCCGGTGCCCTCACCCTGGCCCCGGCCCCCACGCACGCGGCAGACCCCATCACGACCCAAGAGTACTTCTCGTACTACCACCTGGACTCTGCACGCCAAAAGGGCTACACCGGTAAGGGCATCACCATTGCTCTTATCGATACCCCCGTTGATTTAAGCGACCCGGAACTAGCCGGCGCGAACATCGTCGACAAGAGCCGCTGCACGCTGGACGCTTCTCAAACGAGTTCGCCTCACGGTAACTCGATGGCTGCCCTTCTGGTATCCCAAAAATATGGCGTTGCACCCGATGCAACGCTCTACACCTACCAGACCGCTACCGATGGTGCAGCCTCTAGCGGTTCCTGTAAACAAGGTGCCAAAGAGCTCGACACCATCGCAAACCTGATTAATCAAGCCATTGATGACGGCGCTCAAATTATCTCTATTTCATTGAGTTCCACGGATCACGACAACGATCTCAAGTGGGCGGTTACTCGTGCGGTGAGTGAAGGCGTCATCATTGTCTCGTCGATGGGCAATAAGGCAGCAGATGAGAACAACGCCCATCTTGCTTGGTGGTCTGGCGTCGTCGGAGTTTCCGCGATCAACACCGATGGCTCCTTTGCGTCATACTCCTCATGGGGCAACGGCGTGACGACGGCAGCTATCGGCGGCCCCGTCACCATCCGGGATACCAGCAGTGGAGAGACCACTACAACGGAAGGCACGTCCAACGCGACAGCCCTCGTTTCAGGGATGCTCGCATTGGCCCGCCAGAAGTGGCCCGACGCCACCACTAACCAGATCCTCCAGTCGCTCGTCCACTCTGGATTAAACCCAGACCACACATGGAATGACAAGACCGGGTACGGTGCGGCAGCCTTGGGTTCCCTCGTGAACGATGATCCTTCGCAGTACCCGGATGAGAACCCAATTCTCAACAAACCGGGTGGTTCCGAACCCACGGCTGACGAGGTTGCCGACTACGCCGACGGACTCATCGATCCCGCTGTCAACCGCGAGGTCCCTGATTCCTACGTGTACCGGGGTGCCGACGATACCGTCGTCCTGTACCAGTCCGATCTCAAGAATCCACTCCACCTGGGAACGAGCCCCCGCTACCACCGGAAGTAGCCTCCACGGGCCGTGTGGGCGCTTTCAGGGCCGCACCGGCCTCGTACACTGCAAGGCCTAGAAATGCCTCCTGCGCACCTCTGAAGCCCTCTGAGGCACTGCGAGCCTCCCAGCCACCCAGCAGCGAGGCGCCCCTGCCACCCACCGCGAACTGCGCGTGGATGACAGGGGCGCTCCCCTCTGCGCTACTTCTTCTTCGCGTTGCTCGCGTTGCTCGAGTTGCTCGCGTGGAAGCGAGGGCTGGTCCCCAGGTGCGTCGGATAGCCGTGCTCGCGGCTCATGGTGAGACGCTCATCGAAGCCCCGATACTGGTAGGAATCATCCGCGTTGATCGACCTCGGGTCCACCAGGCCGTCCGCGTAGTCCGCGATGTCTTGGCGGGTCGGAATGGACTCGTAGCCCTTGTTCAAAAACGGGTTCTCGTCCGGAAACTGGGTCGGATTCGTCGTCAGCAGCACGTACGGGTCCACCGCGCCGTACCCCGTGTACGGGTTCCAGTAGCCGCCGTTACCGCCAATCCCCGTGCGAGCCAAGTCCTGCATGACCTGATTACCCGTCGCATCAGGCCAGCGCTGCATCGTCAACGCCAGGAATGACGCAACCGTCGGAGACGCGAAAGACGTGCCCTGCCAGTACCCCTTCTCCCACGTCGCACCCGAACGCGCGTACGGACGAGACACCGACGCCGTCGACACGTAGTCCCCATAGTTGGAGTACGAAGTCAACTCCCCGTTAGGCTCCACCGACGCCACGCCCACCACACCCGTCATACGCGCCAGAGACTTCGGCGGATTGTACTCCGACTCGTTGCCCATCGACACCACGATCGGCACCTTCTGAGTGATCGCGCGGGCCAGAGCCCAGCGCATACTCTCACTGTCCGCGCTGTACGTCGACGAAATCGACACGACATCCACGCCGTCGTTGAGCGCCAGCTCAATCAGCACAGACGTGTCCGAATACCCTCGCGGCCACCAGCCGATCGCGCAATTATCCGACGCCGTATCGCCGATCAGCGACGCCGTATAGCGATTGAGCGTCGCCTTCGGGGCGATCCCGAACTCCGGGGCCACCATTACCTGGGCGATCACCGTGCCGTGCTCCCAGCTGTCGTCGCTCGACTCAACATCGCAGCGGCTCATGTACTGCATATCCGCACCCTGCAGCTCCGGGATCTTCGAGTTCACCGGGCCGTCGATCAGCCCGATCGTCACACCCTCGCCCGTCAATCCGGCGTCGCGCAGCTGCCCCAGGTGGTAGTACGAGTAGTAGTCCTGCTCGTCCGCCGTGATCGGAATTCGCGCCGCCGAAGCCGGAGCCGCAGGAACAACGAGCGCCGCCACGGCGAGCGAACCCGCTACCGCCACACCCGAGCAGCGCCGCGCCAGACGTGTCATCAGATGACTCATCAGCTGTCCTTTGCCGCCCTACGGCATCGTCACGCACTGGGTGACCGGCGCGGACTCGCGGCCCGTGGAGGTCACGACGAGGCTCACGGTCAGGCAGTTCTCTCCGCTCACCGCGGTCGTCGTCAGGCTGTTGCGGCGCATCGTCTCGGCCACAACGGCCTCGCCCGGGCGGGTGAGCACGTACTTGAACTCCAGCGCTCCGGGCTGGTACTGGCCCTGCTCTGGCACCTCCCAGCCCCAGCGGATCTCGTTGCCGTTCGGGGTGGCCGTCAACCCGGTCACGGCCTCGGGCGGGACGGCACCCGCGTCGCCCTGATCGGAATTGTTCACCGTCCCTGCGCTCGAGGAGGGGGTCGGCGTGGATCCGCCGCCACCGCCTCCGCTCAGGCGGATGCTGTGCCCGCCTCCGGTGAGCATCGCGACCACCAGGCCGGCCGTCGCCAGCACCATCACGAGCGCGAGGAGCGGCACCACCCACGCAGGACGCTTCGACTGTCCCTCAACCAACCCGGTTCGGTTCGTCGTCGAATTGCCGGCCCACGCCTCGTTCGACGAGGCCTGGGGACCATCCGCGAAGCTCCCGCGGCGGGTGCGCGTGCGCTCCGCGTCCAGGGCCGCCGAAGACGGGGCAGACAGGGCCGAGGAGGGCGCGCTCGAGGAGGCCACCACGCTCAGCTTCATCTCCGTGACCGGGCGGTGCATCTCGCGCTCAACAGTCTGCAGCGCGTAGCCGAGCGCTGCCGCCGACCCGAAGCGCTGCTCCGGATCCAGGCTCATCGCGCGGCGCACGATGGCAGTCACAGCATCGGGCACGCCCGGGCGGTCGATGCGCGACACTCGGCCGCGGGCGACGCGCTGGGCGACCGCGTGAGCCGAGTTGTCCCCGTCCTCCACCTCGAAGGGCGAGCGGCCCATCAGGAGCGTCCACAGGGTCGCGCCCAGGGCCCACACGTCCTGCGTCGGGTGAGCGCGCG
>ENA-OWLX01000372-OWLX01000372.1-metagenome-genome-assembly--contig:-NODE-372-length-15952-cov-6.375983_pt1 | contig 15952 bp, 12 predicted proteins | sample MGYA00245351_ERZ651106 | MGnify/ENA primary metagenome ERZ651106 (study PRJEB26857, sample SAMEA4031768) | metagenome | biome: human; feature: oral; material: saliva | place: Philippines | collected 2014... | reverse complement strand
AGGAGAGGGAAGAGCGCGATGGGGAATCCTTGTGCGAGGCCTCGGGCGTGCGTGTCGGCGTCACAGGGCGGGCTGCCAGTGAAGGCTGTGCTGCCTGTGCATCAAGATCGACGGGCTCAAGCATGTCCTCGGGAAGGGAACGACGGTGTGTGTGGCGAATCGGCGCGCTGCGTCGAGCCACGGGGTTGACGCGAGTTTCGACTGCCGGTTCACCCGGAGCCGGTGGAGCACCGTGCTGCGGAGCTGGAACGGTTGGAGCAGGGAGCGGACGTGCCTGAAGGGAAACGCCCATCTCACTGGCTGCCGCAACCAGTTCACGAACAAGTGCAGAACCCGACGCGGGACGCTGCTTAGGATCTTTAGCCAACAAGCGGTAGATCACTTGAGCAAGGGGGGCGGGAACCGTGTCCGGAAGCGCTGGAACCGGTTCATTGACGTGGGCGAAGGCAATATCGACCTGGGACTTCCCGGTGAAAGGACGGACTCCGGCCGCGGCCTCGTAGGCAATGACACCAAGAGCGTAAAGGTCGCCCAGGGAAGTGGCCTTCTCTCCCATTGCCTGCTCGGGGGGAAGATACTGGGCGGTTCCCATTACCATGCCATCGGCGGTCAGATCAATCTGCGAATCTGTACGAGAAATACCAAAATCCGTCAGCTTAACCATGCCGTCGGCTCGGATGAGTACGTTTGCGGGTTTGATATCGCGATGGACGACACCTGCTTGAGCTGCCGCGCCCAAAGCCATCGCAATCTGCATAAGAATGGGCATGAGGTATTCGGGAGCCAGAGATTGGCCACCGCGCAGGTAATCGGTCAAAGGGCGTCCTTCGACCAGCTCCATAATGATCCAGCCGCGACCGTTTTCTTCGCCCGAATCCAAGACATTTGCGATATTTGGATGCTCAACGCTCATCGCGTTACGCGCTTCAATGCGCAAGCGGGAGAGCGAAAGTTCCTGCCCGGATAACTCGGGACGCAAGACCTTCGCAGCAAGAATGCGGCCGGTGACGCGATCTCGTGCTTTCCAGACCTCGCCCATTCCTCCTTGAGCAATGAGGGAAAGCAGCAGATACCTGCCGCCCAGGACTCGCCCGGCCAGCTGGTTTGGTGCCCGCGTTGGTTTGGGATCGCTCACTTCAGACCCTCCTGGAGAAGTGCACGTGCGATGGGGCCCGCATCGGTTCCACCGTGCGGGACGGGATGGGATTCATCGCCCTCAACAATTACCGCGAAGGCGATCTGCGGATTATCAGCGGGGGCGAAGCCAACTGCCCAGGCATTTGCGCGACCGGAGCCATCGCCTACTTCAGCGGTTCCGGTCTTGGCTGCAACGGAGACTCCTGGAATTGCCATGGAGGTTCCGGTTCCATAGGGCTGGGAGACAACGCCGGTCATCATCTGCGTCATTTGGGAAGAGATCTCGGGGGTAATCTTCTGGCCCACGCGGATTGGTGAGGTTTCCGATTGAACCTGAAGATCAGAATCAACGATCTGAGAAATCAGGTAGGGGCGCATCATTGTTCCCTTATTGGCAATGGTCTGTGCGATCATCGCCATGTTCATAGGAGTGACCTTGACCGAGTACTGGCCGATTGCGCTCATCGCCAGCTGCGCAGCATCCGTTGAGTCCGGGAATTGAGAAGGGGTGACACTGAGCGGAATCTTTTGGGAGGTTCCAAACTCAAAACGGTTCGTCACATCTGCCAAATCCGTGTGCGTCAGTTTCTCACTGGCCAAGACGAAGGTTGTGTTGCACGAACGCGCAAAGGCTTCAGAAAGGGTTGGGTGTCCGTTGCCGCATTCGGTTGATTCAATATTTGATACCGAGGTGGCCGTTCCGGGAAGCGTGGTTGAGACGGGGGAGTCCATCTCTGTTTCCGGAGTGACCACACCCTTTTCAAGAAGCGCAATGGTTGTCAGGATCTTGAAGGTCGATCCGGGTGCGTACAAGTCGCCTGCGATCGCTCGGTTGTACAGGGGCTTAGAGGGATCATTAATGAGATTCGTGTAAGCGGTATTGGCTTCCTGCGAATCGAAGACCGCCAGCGAATTGGGGTCGTAGGAAGGTGAAGAATACATGGCCAAGACCGCACCGGTTTTGGCATCGAGAGCAACAACTGCGCCCTTGCGATTCCCTAGTTTCTCAGCCGCGATCTTTTGCATATCCGGGTTGAGCGTCAAAACGACGCCACCACCTTGGCGGTTTTGCCCGGTGAAAAGGTTACGGAGGCGCTGGGCAAGAAGAACTTGAGACTGCCCATCCAAAATGTCTTCAGCCGCTGCTTCCATCCCGGTAGATTGAGAGAAAGCCGCTGAGAAGTAGCCCGTTGTCTGAGCATAGAGGGGACCCTGGGCATAGTAACGTTGGTAGCGCGAAGAATCCTCGATCTTCTTTGAAGAAGCGACGGCTTCTCCAGCAACGATGATGGGACCGCGGTCGACTTCGGCGGCATGAAGGATGGTTCGCTGATTGCGTCCATCGGCATTGAGAGATGGCGCCTGAATGACCTGATTATTCGTCACAATCAGACCAAGGGCCGCAAACATCATCAAAACGACGACGAAAAGACGGCGAATCTGGGTGTTCATAGTCGACCCCCCACGTGCTCGGGGGTGTGACGCTTCTTGGCATCAACAACGGGGAGATTGCCCGAGGTCCAGGTTGAGGGCGCCGAAGGACGACGCGAAGCATCCGATACGCGGATGAGAAGAGCAACAGCCAGCCATGAGGAGACCATAGAAGAGCCGCCGGCAGCCAAGAAAGGAGCGGTCAGACCGGTGAGTGGAATCAGTCGGGTGATGCCGCCCAAAACCACGAAAATCTGGATTGCGAAGGAGAAGCTCAGACCCGTGGCAAGAAGCTTCCCGAAGCCGTCACGCACGCCGATTGCCGCGCGCATGCCTCGTTCAATAAGAATCAAGTACAGGACCAAAATCGCCGCAAGGCCCGTAATTCCAAGCTCTTCGGCGAAAGAAGAGAGGATGAAGTCGGAGTTAGCCAGGGGGACAAGCTGGGGATAGCCGCGACCCCAGCCCGTTCCCAGAAGCCCGCCCGAGGCCTGGCCGAAGAGGCCTTGGACGAGCTGGTAAGAGCCGCCGGCTTGAGCGTTGTAGACCTCGGGATCAAGGGCGTTGAGCCAGACCGAGAAGCGAGCACGAACGTGGCTGAAGGCGCTAATGGCAACAAGAACTGCAGGGACGAACATGAGGAAGCCAATGACCAGCCAGGAGACGCGATTTGTGGCGACATACAGGGTCGCAACAAAAAGGCCGAAGAAGAGCAGCGAGGTCCCCAGATCCCGTTGAAGAACCAGGATGGCTACTCCCACAAGCCATACGATCAAGATTGGTCCAAGGTCGCGAGCGCGGGGCATCCGCATGCCCAAAACCTTGGGGCCGCCAATCGCGAGATTATCGCGATTGTTCACCAGGTAACCCGCGAAGAAGATTGCCAGCGTGATCTTGACGAGCTCACCGGGCTGCACTGACAGGGGTCCGAGGCTGATCCACACGCGAGCACCGTAGGTTTCCTTTCCCAGTCCGGGAATCATGGGAAGAAGGAGCAGGACAAGCGAAAGCAGGCCAAAAGTGTAGGTGTAGCGACGCAGGATCCGGTGGTCACGAATAACAACCAAAATGACTGCGGCCAACGCAATTGCAATGCCGACGAACATCATTTGGCGCATGCCGACCGTATTCATGCCCAGCGCGTTCAATGAGAGGTCAATACGGTAAATCATCGCCAAACCCATGCCGGTGAGCGCAACAGCGACCGGCAAAATAACGGGATCAGCGTAGGGAGCCAAGAAGTGGACTCCGATTTCAGCAAGGATTGCGATGGTGAGCAAAATTCCGATGTGAAGTCCGAGGTTTTCCGGGGGCTCGCCCGTCCGGTTGATACTGGTGATGACATAGCCACCAATGCCGACGGCTAGCGCCAGGAGCATAAGAACAAGCTCAAGAAAACGTCGAGGACGAACGGGGTTAATGGACACGGTTGCCATTAGTTACCCCCTTCCTGATTGGCCGAGGAATTGGCGGAATTATCGCCTGTGGAACCTTGGCCTTCTTGTCCCTGCTGGTTGTTCTGATTTTGCTCGCGTTCCTGCTGTTCCTGTTGCTGCTTCGCTTCGCGCTCCTTCTCCAAAGCGCGCTCGCGGGCATTCGATCGCAGGACTGACACGTAGGCGTCGATATCACTGCGAGAAGTTCGAGTGACGGGCTCTTGTAGACGCTGCTGGTCGACCGCGGCAAGCTGATCGAGCTTCACATCAGTGATTTCCACCGCATGCGAGAGATTCCACGACCCAATCGACTGCGGAATGCCTTGGTAGATGACCACAGCACCGTCTTTACCCAGCACGTAGTACTGCGTTTGGGTCCACTTCCAGCCGAACCATCCACCGACGACAACAGCAATGGCTGCGATCAATGAGACGAGGGGAAGTACCCATCCAAAGCGAGCGCGACGGGGAAGCTCAGGCTCGGCCTCGTCATCTTGAGGAAGCGATTTTGTAGGCGCGGAAAGGGCGGCTGCGCGTGCGGCTGCACCACCTCCGCCTCGGGTTGGAGCTAAGCGGTCCTTTGCGGCTGCACCGACAACCTGGGGTGCGGCGGGAGGGTTGGTACCTGCCGGAACGATATCTGCGACAACGCAGGTGATGTTATCTGGGCCGCCGGCAAGAAGCGCAAGGCGGATGAGCTCTTCGGCGCATTCGCCGGGGTCACGGACGTCGGTGAGAACTTCGGCGATCGTATCGGCAGAAACAACACCGGAAAGTCCGTCAGAGCACAGGAGCCAGCGATCGCCGACGATCGCCTCGCGCATGGTTTCATCGGGGGTGACATCGGCTTGGGAATCACCCAGAATGCGCATGACGACGTTGCGCTGAGGATGGTGTTCGGCCTCTTCGGGAGTGATTTGACCGCTATCAACCAAGTACTGAACGAAAGAGTGGTCGGTGGTGACCTGGGTCAGCGTGTCCCCGCGCAGAAGGTATGCGCGCGAATCGCCGATGTGGACCATCGCGAGTTTCCGACCCGAACGCAAGATTGCGATGCAGGTCGTTCCCAAACCAGCGAGCTCGGGATCGTGTTGCGAGCGCTCGGAGAGTTCTTCGTGAGCGTCCATCAGGGCATCGCGAAGGAGGGGAAGAAGAGACTCAGCGGGGTGAGAGTCGGTGTCCAGAGGAACAAGGTGAGCCATCGCGACCGAGGAGGCAATATCGCCACCCGCGGGACCGCCCATTCCATCGGCTAAAACCAGTAAATTTGCGCCCGCGTAGCCAGAATCTTGGTTATTTTGACGCACCAAACCGACGTCGCTGCGAGCGGCGTAGTGGAACTCGACGGGCTTGGATTGGGGCATGTTACTTCACCAATTCAAGGGTGGTTTGGCCGATTCTGACGATGTCCCCAACATTTAATTCCCGAGGCGAAGTCAGTCTTTCGTCATCCACGAAAGTTCCGTTTCGTGAGCCCAGGTCTTCGATCCACCACTGACCATCTGCAGGAGTGAGCCGGGCATGCTGGGAAGAGGCGTATTCGTCTTCCAAAACGAGAGTTGACGAAGGGGAACGCCCAATGATGATGGGGGAGGCGCCCAGGGGGATGATTGTTCCAACGAGGGGGCCGCCGGTGAGAAGCAGGTTGCGTGGAGCTGTGCCGGTTTTTTCGCGACGAGACTCACGTCGTTTGCGATCTGCATCCTTTCGCCCCTTTCCGCGCGGGGTCACAACAGTGCCGAAAATATCTCGGCGCAGGGTTGAGACTGCTCCTAAGACCAGGAGCCACAGGAATACAAGGTATCCCAGGCGGAAGAGCGTAAAGGTGAGATCAGAAGTCACTGGGCATCCTCACTTTGCGGGTGCGTCCAGAACAAGATACGGGTGCGGCCGATGGTGATCTGGTTTCCGTCAAGAAGGGTCGCCGCGTCGATGCGGTGTCCTTCGACGAAGGTACCATTTGTCGAGCCCAGATCGGTAGCAATAACGCCGGTTGGGGTGATACGAAGTTCCAGGTGGCGGCGAGAAACTCCCGAATCGGCGACGGTAATATCGGCCTCGGTCCCGCGGCCAATGACGGTGACGGGTTCGGTGAGGAGCCACTTCTCTCCGTCGACGTCAATGATGGGGTGCTCGGGTGAAGGTGACGAGGCCGTGGCCGGGGCCGCTGCACCGCGTTCATTGCGTGCCTGAACCTGGAGCTGGCCAGTGAATTCGTCGCTATCTTTTGTGAAGTCGATAGAGATCGGTCCGAGAAGTGAGTAGCCCTGAGACTGTGCGTAGTCGGTGGCTTGCTGAACGAATTCGTCAGAAAGAATATCGAGGTCGCCCAGTGCGTTCATGTCCGCAGGCGCCATGCGAATGGTGAAGTGATTCGGTGCGATTGCGCGCTCCGTTGACAGTTCTTGAACGTGGTCGTCCATCGCGCGTTTGAGTGCAGAGGTAACGTCAACGGCTTTGATCCCAGAACGGAACACACGAGAAAAAGCACCGTTTACGCCGCGCTCAACGGCGTTCTCAAAACGGTCAAAAATGCCCATGTCATCTGTTCCTTGTTTGCGGTCTTCCTCTTTCCTCAGACATGTCGACGCTCAAAGTATCGACAGGTCTACACGGGTATTTTACCGTTTCGGTCCCAATTGGGCGGGGTGAAGTCGCCGCGTGGGCCTATGTCAAGGTGTTATCGAAATATGTTTCACCACCTGTTTGCCATATCAATTAGCCCTGTTAAACTCTTGGAAGATCACTGAAATGGAGACGCATGAGCCGGTTCAGTAGTGCCCCCCATCCGCAGCATGCACAGCGTAGTTCTCGACGGAGGAATCGTGCTCGCTATGCCCTGGTTTCGTGCATCCTGACAACGCTGGTTACTCTTCCAGGAGTAGCGAGTTTTCAATCAAGGGCAGTAGCAGATGCTCCCCTAGAAACTCCGGGTGCCGCAAGCATTACACTTTCGCGTTCTCAGGGGCGCATTGGTCAGGCCGTCCTCAATGACTCAGAAACCGACCGCACAACGGTTGTGTCGGATAATTCCTACTTCGGTGTGATCAAAGGGATGGAATCCTACAATTCCGCTGATTCGAATGAAAGCTCTGTTCCTTACAGGGCTGGGTATTCCCAGAAGTGGTTGGACGCTTCCGTCGCGCAGAACGATTACTGGTCTTACATCACCCGCGGTATTGCATGGGAGTATCACCTGGCCAGTGTCTACCAGTACCCCTATTACGGTGATTACACGCCCTACGCAATTTCCGCGTCAACGACCAGTGCGCTGGGCTATAAGCCCAATAACCCCGGAACAGTGTCCTTGAATGACACCTTCCTCATTGGTACGGTGCGACACAATAATTTCCCGATCTCCTCAAAGATCCACTGGGTCCACTCGTCCTTCGATATCCGTCTGGGAGACCTCGAAGAATCTTTCCCCTTCGATCAACACGAAACCGATAATGACACCGACACGACTGCGGTTGCTCGCACGGGTGGTCCCTATACGTTGATTTCGCGTGCTTCTGCTCCCCGAACCTGCCCGACGAATGCCCCCTACTATGCGCTGACCCGTGAAAATGGTGACGGAGTCTGGTACTGCTACAGATTTGTGGGTGAAGGTAAGGGCGATCGTGATATCTACACCGATTACCCGAACTACTATCCGCAGTCAGCGGGGAAGCCCGATCAGACACCCGCATCTGATGATGTCTTGTCCATTACGAAGACAACCTCCGATCGGACCATCACAGTTGACGGAATTCCTTACCGCCTAGTGCTTTTTGGTTTTGTCCCCAGTGCGGATGGAACCTGCCCCGCAAAGCCTCCGGCAGGCGCAACGCCGGTTTCTACCTTTACGACGAAGGAAAATCAGAGCTCCTTCGGTTGCCTCTACGGATCTTTTAGCCAAGAACGTTACGTGCGAGTGGCGAAGAAGATTAGCGAAGAGTCTGCGGCCGTTGGGACAACAATTCCCCGATTCGGCTTTACAACCCTAGGTGTGGGTGACTGGACTTCTCCGACTGGGACCCCTCTGTCGCTTTATGAACATGTGGACTCCTTCGTTGACTGGTCTTCTTTTGCGGATTCGCCGCTGACCCCGACCGGCTATGGTGAAAACGGTATCGTCACAAGTGGCTACCAGGCCTTCATTCCCGGGTATTCGGAGTTTGTTATTGCAGAAACCGGTCCGACAATCCCGGGTAGAAGGCCCCTGCGATTTGGTGAACCCGGCTACTTCGGTCCGTGGAAGGTTAGCGATGATCCAAACGGCGCTCGCTGGCAGCTCAAAGATGTGACCTGCCTGAATGGCGTGGGTGAGCGCGTGAATGTCAGTCACGATCCCTTCACAGGGGGCGTCGACTTCTCAGAGGTCGCGCCGGCACATTCTGTCGCTGCGCTGCCCATTACCTGTACCTTTACCAATGAACAGAAGGCTCCCAAGCTGCGTATTGAGAAGGCCCTTGAGAGCGTTGAAGGTGCGACGACGGACGATATCACCGTCACGTACCGCATTACTGCAACAAATGACGGTACTATCGCAGGAACAACCGGACGTCTGGTTGATACCCCGCAGTTTGCTCCCGGGCTCACAGTGCGTTCAGTAGAGATTGCTGAATCTCTTGATGGTCTTGGGCGCGCACGCCAGCAAGGTGCGGCCTCGTCCTACGTGCTCACTACCGGAACCAATGTCGAAGCCGGCAAGTCTGCCATTTGGTATATCCGCATGAAGGTTCGCAGGGATCGCAATGCCTCGGGTTATAACGAGGCTTCCTTGGACTGCAAGACGACGAAGGATCGCCTGAGTCCAAAGAATGGTTTGTATAACATCGTCAGCGGTCCCTACGACCATGATGGCGTGAGCAATAACGAGGCATGTGCTCCGGTTCGTCCGCGCACCATCCGCGTCGAGAAGGCCGGGACTCAACCCATCGGTCAGAGGAATGAGGACGGCACCTACCCCTTGGAGGGTGCAGCGTTTGCGATCTATGACAACGAGGCGCTGAGCGGTACCCCCGTGAGCGTCCTCGAGGGCGGATCTGCTTTCGTCAGCGCGCCGCTAGAAGTAGACCGCTCATATTGGTTGGTCGAAACGCGTGCCCCAGCAGGTCATGTTTTGTTGCCGCGTCCCATTCCCTTCCATATCAGTGTTGGAACTGATTCCGCTGCCTCGACTGTCATTACGACCGATTTCGGCCACGACGAAGGATTTACCTCCGTGCGAGTTCTGCCGGCAAAGGCCGGTACCGGAGATGCGGCTCTTCCGGGTATCCGCGTTGTAGATACGCAAGTTGGTCATCTGCCCCTGTCGGGATCAACGGGTATCTATCCGTACCTCGGTGTTGGTTCGGTACTGATGGTTGCAGCCGGTGCCATTGTGTGGATGAAGCGCCGCGAAGGACTGAGGGCCTGAGAAGCAACTAATAAAGTGGGGGTGCTCACCGCTTGGCGAGCACCCCCACTTTTTAAAGCTCAGTGAGCTGAGCTGGTAGAGCAGAACTCAGAAGTCCCAGTCCTCATCTTCGGTGTCGACAACTTCACCCATGACGTAGGAAGAACCAGAACCCGAGAAGAAGTCGTGGTTCTCATCCGCGTTCGGGCTCAGGGCCGCCAGGATCGCGGGGTTCACGTTCGTCGCATCGGCGGGGAAGAGGGCCTCGTAGCCCAGGTTCATCAGGGCCTTGTTGGCGTTGTACCGCAGGAACTTCTTGACGTCCTCGGTCAGGCCGAGCGGATCATAGAGGTCCTCGGTGTACTCTTCCTCGTTTTCGTACAGCTCGAAGAGCAGGGAGAAGGTGTAGTCCTTGAGTTCCTGGCGACGAGCCTCGTCGGACTCGTTCACGGCCAACTGGTACTTGTAGCCAATGTAGTAGCCGTGCACGGCCTCGTCGCGAATGATCAGGCGGATCAAGTCAGCGGTGTTCGTGAGCTTGGCGTGAGCGCTCCAGTACATGGGCGCGTAGAAGCCCGAGTAGAACAGGAAAGACTCGAGCATGGTCGAGGCGACCTTGCGCTTTTCCGGGTCGTCGCCCTGGTAGTAGGACTTCACGATCTCGGCCTTGCGCTGCAGGGCCTCGTTCTCATTCGACCAGCGGAAGGATTCGTTAATCTCTTCAGTCGAAAGCAGCGTCGAGAAGATCGAAGAGTAGGACTTCGCGTGCACCGACTCCATGAAGGCGATGTTCGTGTAAACGGCCTCTTCGTGGGGAGTGCGGGCGTCCGGGATCAGCGAGACCGCACCAATGGTTCCCTGAAGGGTGTCAAGCAGGGTCAGACCGGTGAAGACACGGTTCGTCATACGCTGTTCTTCGGCGTTCAGCGTCTTCCACGATGCCAAGTCGTTGCTCAAGGGCACCTTTTCGGGGAGCCAGAAATTACCGGTCAGACGATCCCAGACCTCGAGGTCTTTGTCGTCTTCGATGCGGTTCCAGTTAATGGCTTCAAAAACGGGCGTTACGCTCACGCGTCCTCCTGACACGAGTGTTTCATGCGGCACGATCCGGGATAGGAAGCGGGCCTGATAGTTTTTAAGACTACCGTCTTCGTCGGTTGAAATCTGCCTCTGATCGAATGAATCACGAAAATGACGAGGCCAAGAGCTAGTCCGCCAAAAGCTTGAGCAGGTGATCGACGACCTTTCCACCGGAGTAGAGAGATCCATCGTGCTGGTACTCGTTCGTGATGTAGTGGTGCGCACCCATGAGTTCACCCGTCTGAAGGGAGAGCTCGCGCGGGACAAACATGTCGTCGTAGTACACCGCGGCGGCGACGGGAACGGAATTCTCAGCCAAGGCCTCGGGGAAATAGACGGGAGTCGCATCCGTCGTTTCAGCGAGGATCTGTGCGACTTCCGCCAAGGGAGCGAGGCCCGGGTCCTCATCGAAGACACGGTGCATGAAGTGCTCACCGGTGAGGTAGTAGGGCTCGGAAGTATCCAGGGGATCAGCGTCCTTTGCGAAACCGGGAACTTCTTCGGCTAGGCGATCTGCTGCCCAATTCGTTGCGGTTCCACGCAATTCGGGCGTTGCGCAGGCGTAGATGAATTCCTGGAACACGCCGTAGATCGGCGCAACATTCGTTGCGTCACCGATTGCTTCCAAGAATTGGGTAGACAGGCGGCGCTGGCCGTTGATGGTCACCCACGGGCCCTCGAGCAGGTAGTGGAGCTGATCGGTGCGTCCCTGTCCGCCCAGCATCATGCCGATCTGACGGAAGCGTGCACTGCTGAGGCGCTCGCCGGTCGGGAGGAATTCCTCGGTGTCGCGAAGGTGCGCGGCGATCTGGCGGATCGTTGTCTCGTCCTCGGGGTGGCGCTGGAAATAGACGCGGTTGCGCGCAGCAGTTCGCTGGTAGGTCAGGCGGTAGATCTCATCGACATGGACGAGGCCGGGCAGGCCTCCCGTGATGAGGCTGGCTTTCAGGCCCTGAGGCGCGAGCGAGAGGTACGAAGTTGTGATGAAGCCGCCGTAGGACTGGCCAAGAGTCGTCCATGGTTCGTCTCCCGCAAGCTCGTGGCGGAAGGCCTCGGCATCGTAGACGATCTGATCTTGGCGGAAATAACGCAGGTAGTTGGCCTTTTCCTGTGGGGTCGGAAGGAAGGAAAGGGATTGCGCATCCATGCGGGTGGACTGGCCGGTGCCTCGTTGATCGAGGAGGACCACGCGGTAATCCTGCAGGAGACGATTCATCCACCCGCTGTCAAAGGTGCCAAAGCGAGGGCTGGGGTAGCCGGGACCGCCCTGGAGGAAGACGGCGTAGGGCGCGTTTTCCTTGCCGGGACGCACGACCTCGCGCGCGAAGATCTCGATGGTCGGGTTATCTGCGCCGAGGGGACGTGTGTGATCGAGAGGGACGTCGAGGCGGTGCTCGTAGACGGTGTGAGCGTGGTGAGTGTAAGAGGTCGTACGCATGGGACAAGGGTAGCGCCACGGAGCGCGCGGCGGAACCCGCGGATTTGCTTCCTGCACCCCCGAATGTCACACGAAGTCTGTGAATGTCGCAGGGAACAAGCTGTGTCTTTTACTGACTTCGTGTGGCGGTAGCTGGTTAAGCGCAGGACGGGAAGGCGCGTGACACCGTGTACTGCTGTTCCGTGCCAAAAGACATACGAAATTGGTGAATGTCACTGGAAACGAGCTGTGTCTTTTGTCGACTTCGTGTGGAGGGACGAGGCGGTGGCTGGGGCGTCGAACGCGGCGGGGCGTGCGGGACGAGGCATGGGCAGTGTAAGCCAGGCTTCTAGAGCCAGTTCAGCATGAGGATGTAGCTGAGGGTCCCGAGGCCGACGCTCCACAGGAGGCGTCGTTTCGTTGCTAGGTGGACAACAACAGTGATGACGGTTGCGACAATTGCCGCCCACCATTGGGAGTCTGCGGCACCTGCGTTATCGCTGAGCGTCGCTAAGACGAGGATCAACAAAATCCCCGGAGGCATCCACATGGCCATATTCCGAACGAAGCTGGACTCACGCAGGGGCTCGAGGATCTTGAAGGGGAGCGCGCGCAAGGTGAAGTCGATGACGAAGACGACCAGGAGGATTCCGAAGAGGTAGGAGAGTGAGTGAGACATCAGGACTCCTCACCTCTTTCCGTCATCACATGGCGAACCACAAGGGAAGCGACAAATAGCAGCAATGCAAGCAAAAGCCGTTGTTGTGGCCAGACCAGCATCGCGATGAGGAATGATCCCGCCGCCAAAACAACCGAGGGAATGTCCTTGAGGGAGCGAATTGAATCGATGGTCAAAGTGATGAACAGTGCAGTGAGGGCAAAATCCAATCCCTGGATCTGAGCGGGGATGAACGAGCCCGCAAGAACGCCAATTAATCCCGAGGCCACCCACGTCGCGAGATAGGTGACTTGCATGGCAAGGAGACGAGGTTTCGTCCAGCCTTCGGGTCGCGCTGCGGTGATCGCGTAGGCCTCGTCGACCAGGGCATACATGGAGAAGAAGCGCGCGAACCTACCCTCGACCAGGTGAAGAGGAAAGGAGAAGGCGTAGAAAAGATGCCGGAAGTTCACCAGCAGCATCGTCACAGCGATGACGGCGATTGGAGTGTACGAGGCCGCCAAAGTGATGACAAGGAGCTCCGCCGATCCTGAATAGGCAGCGAAAGAAAGTGCTGGTGCCATCCACCAGGGCATACCAAGCTGCATGACCAAAATGCCGTATGCAATCCCCAGAGGAATATAGCCCGCCGCAATGGGTGCGGTCATGCGGATTCCGGTGAGGATTTCCGCGCGGGTTGAGGATGGCATTCCTCCACTCTACTCGGTCGAGGAGGTTGATCTCTGAGAGGCGTATGCCGGGGTGGTCAGCTTGGCTGGGACCGAGGTCGATACGGCCAGAGCCACCATTGTTGGACTGGCGTGCCGGAGTAGGGGAAGTATTGGAACCGCCACCGGAGGACGACGAACTGGAGTTACTGTTATTTTTCACTGTTGTGTCATGATGACGAAAGCCCCGTAGCAGGTCGTGGACCGTGCTACGGGGCTTTGCTTAGTGTGGATCAGGAGCAGAGGTATTGATCTTTACCGACAATGTAGCAATGCATTCCAGGCTTGATCTCATTGCCGCTCTTGACGTATTGCCGCCAGCTTTCGTCACCAGTCCTGTTCTGGGTCTGACCGCCGCTAGAGTTAGAGCCACCGGAGCTAGATCCCCCGTTGGAAGAGGATGATCCACCCGTGGAGCCAGAGCTGGAACCGCCACCGTTCGAGTAGGAGCGCGACTGCGATCCGCTGTTAGACGACGGGCGCTGCGACGCGGCTGCTTGAGCAGCCTTGGCTTCCTGGTAGGCGTTGATAGCGTTCTTCAATGCTTCCTGAGCGTTCTTCACGTCAGTCGCCTTCTGGTCAGCAGCCTTTGCCTTCTCGATGGAGGCCACAGCCTCATCATAAGAATCAGCAGTCACTGTAGTAGAGATCGAGTGCGATTCGTTGTTCACGTTCTTGAGAGCATCGTATGCAGCCTTCACGTTGCCGTCGGAGGCCATCTGCGAGTCCTCGTCAACGATCTTGATCTGCTCGTCTGCGTCCTGCTGAGCCTGAGTAAGGTTCGACTTTGCTGTATCCATGAGGGAGTTTGCTTCGTCGGTTGCCTTCTTGAGGCGGTATGCGTCACGAGCAGTGGTGAACGAGAGAGTCTGATCTTCAACAGCCTTGAGCGCTGCCTCAGCATCGGTCACGTCTTGCTTATCCAGGCACTTAACCTGTGCGCCGTCTTTGTCAGCTTCCGCCTTCTTAGCATCCTCAGCCTTGGTAATAGCGTCGTTCAGAGCAGCTGTTGCAGCCTTTCCTTCGTCAGCAGCGCTGAAACCGTCGGTGTGCGCGAGGCGGGAACCTTCGCCTTCCTTGACGGATTCATCGACCGTAGCCAATGCCTCGTGAGCCTTGCTGATGGCCTGATCCAACTGAGTCTTCTTCTCAGTAAAGGTCACCTGGCGAGCCTGGCATTCCTTCTGGTGCTGGACGTGTGAAACCACAACGCCTGTGGTGATGCCCGCGAGAGTCAGAACGATTGCAACAACAGCTGCAATGATCTTCTTACGCTTAGACCACAGCTTCGGGTTGGTGAAATGGATTTTGTTGAGCTCGGGGGCGCTCATGTGTGTTCTCCTGGTGTGTGATGGGATTTTGTGTGAACGATGAGGATTATTCAGGTGGCCTTGTTGGCCTTGCCGGTCTTGTACTGAAGGTGAACTCCGAATCGTAATCGTTCGTCGCGCTGGAAGGTCGCGCTACCGGATTGGTGAGGACTGGTGCATGAGGATCCGAGGCCCCTCTTCCCCCGCAACCCAGGTACTACTTTCGCGCAGTTTCCCGCCCGTCCACGTTAAAACGTAGGTCACGACCCAGGTGACACGTGGTGTTGCACGTGAAACAGTGTCTGAACTGGTGTGATTGGGCGGTGATGTTTGTTTTTCGGAGTCGGCTATTTCCGCAGAATCGTTCAGAACAGAGCGGTCTTCGCGCAGTTTTTTCGCTGGGATCACCTGGAAATTCGAGGCCTCCGCATGCTCGGGTGCGCGCCCTTCCAAACCCTGCGTGAGAGACCCGTTGTGCCAGATCCGAATGCACCCGGGTGCTTCGAGCGCTTGAAGCGCGCGGGAATCTGCCTGGAGCCATGCGTCAAGGAATTGGCGCTCAAGCAGTACTTCCGGAGCTTGCGTCCCCGTCGCGCTCCCCGGAATCTCCCTGCCTGCCGAGGCCGCATCAGCCTTGAGCGTGGCGGTCCCCAATTCCGTCGCCGCGCTTCCCGCAGTACCGGCCCTGCTCGTCGCTTCCGTGGCGCTAAGGGATACCCCGGCGCCAGATTCGGTGCTTTCAGTCGAAGCGAACCCCGGGCCCGTGGGAATAGTGCGACCATCGCGATAAGCTTCCGCACACGAGCGCGCGGCGTCATCGGCGCGCTCGTTGAGAGGATGCCCCGCGTGGCCCTTCACCCACTCGAAGGTGACAATGCGCCCCTGCATGGCACGGTCAATCTCTTGAATGAGCTCCAGGTTTTTAATGGGTTTCTTATCGGCCTTGACCCACCCGCGTTTCTTCCATCCCGGTGACCACTTGGAGATCACATTGATCGCGTACTGAGAGTCCGCAAGAATGTGAAGCTCTTCGTCTGCAAGACCGGCCTGAGCAGTGGCTTTGAGGAGTTCAAGGACAGCATTCAATTCGCCCAGATTGTTGGTGCCGCTGGGCCAACCGCCCGCATCCCAACAATCCTCTGAGACTACCCAGGCCCATCCGGCAGGTCCTGGATTACCCAGAGAAGAACCATCCACTGCGGCTGTAATCGTCATTGGAAGTTCCTCTACTTGGTGATTCCGACCTGATGGAGTGCGAAGGCAAATTCTTGAGCCCTGGCCTGCCAACGTCCCTTGCGCCCAGAAGCTCCCGCGTGCCCGGCGACCATTTCTGTACGGATCACGATAGGAGGCTGGTCGGGAACCTGCGCAGTGG
>ENA-OWLX01000370-OWLX01000370.1-metagenome-genome-assembly--contig:-NODE-370-length-16011-cov-13.855916_pt1 | contig 16011 bp, 13 predicted proteins | sample MGYA00245351_ERZ651106 | MGnify/ENA primary metagenome ERZ651106 (study PRJEB26857, sample SAMEA4031768) | metagenome | biome: human; feature: oral; material: saliva | place: Philippines | collected 2014... | reverse complement strand
GGTTAATTAAGAATTGTGTTAATAAAGACACAGGACGACCCGTTGCACCTTTATTGGCGCCTTGAAGCCACGCAGTCCCGGCGATATCTAAATGCGCCCAAGTATATTTTTTCGTAAAGTTAGAGAGGAATGCGCCTGCAGTAATTGCACCGCCCCAACGACCGCCAATATTAGCCAAATCGGCAAATGGTGATTTTAATTGCTCTTGATATTCTTCACTTAACGGCAAACGCCAAGCTTTATCGGTGGTTTGCTGTGCCGCTTGTAATAACTGTTCGGCTAAGGCATCATCAGTTGAAACTAAGCCGCTGTTATGTTGGCCTAAAGCAACCACACAAGCACCAGTCAGGGTCGCGACATCAATCACATATTGCGGTTCAAAACGTTCTACATAGGTGAGTGCATCACAAAGTACTAAACGCCCTTCCGCGTCAGTATTTAACACTTCTACAGTTAAACCATTCATCGTGGTGAGAATATCACCTGGACGATAAGCATTGCCATCAGGCAAGTTTTCACAACCTGCTAATACACCGATAACATTGAGTGGAAGATTTAATTCAGCAATGGCTTTCATTGCACCGAATACTGAAGCAGCACCGCACATATCATATTTCATTTCATCCATATCTGCGGCTGGTTTTAAAGAAATACCGCCTGCATCGAAGGTTAAGCCTTTACCCACTAATACGATTGGTTTCGCATTTTTATCAGGTGCATTGTTGAAATGTAAAATAGACATATAAGCTGGGTTTTGCGAACCGCGAGATACGGCTAAATACGCATTCATCCCAAGTTTTGTCATGTCTTCTTCATCAATCACATCTAAGGAAAGTGCGGTTGATGTTTCGGCTAAATTTTTAGCTTGTTCAGCTAAATAAGCCGGTGTACAAATGTTCGGTGGCATATTTGCAATATTACGTGCGGCTTTTACACCATTGGCAATAGCTTGCGCTTCTGCGATAGCTTGTTGAGCTTGTGAATCGTCGGTATTAAAAATGATTTCTTGCAGTGAGATAGCATCCGCTTTTTTACTCTTAAATTCATCAAATTGATAGAGACTATGTTCAATGGTTTCAACGGTAAAACGCACATTCCAAAATAGATCGCGATCTTTAATTTCCACATCCGTTAAATTATTCACCGCTTGTTGAATATTTAATTCTTTTAATGTTTGGGTCACACGTTGGATGATTTGTTTAAATTGGCGTTCAGTTGTTTCGCCTTTTTTGCCACAACCTGCGACTAATACGCGTTTAGCCGCAAGATTTGGTAACGAATGAAGCAGAGTCGCTTGCCCAATTTTACCTGAAAGATCGTGGCTTTGAGCTAATTGGCTAAGGTAGCCTTGTGTGATTTGATCGATTTCATTGAAACTTTTTGTCAATTCATTGTTCTCATAAATGCCGATGATAAGGCAATCGGTTGATTGAGAAAGTGCGGTTGAGTTTGCTTGATATTTCATGTTATTTCCTTATGTTGCTAATTTGCTATTTAAATCAGTCAAAATAAGGTATCATACGCCATCTAAATTAGCCAGTTTCCCGTGTTTTTTAGTTAGAAAAAAGAATGATATTAACCCGATATTTAACAAAGGAAGTCTTTAAAAGCCAGATTGCAATTTTGTTTATTTTGCTTTTAATTTTCTTCAGCCAACAATTTGTTCGCGTACTTGGTTCTGCGGCAAATGGTAAAGTGCCTGCCGATCTGGTGTTCTCTTTACTCGGTTTAGGGATGCCGACAATGGCGCAATTAATGTTGCCATTATGTTTGTTTATCGCCATTTTACTGACTTTCGGTCGTCTCTACGCAGAAAGTGAAATTACAGTAATGCGTGCTTGTGGTGTGGGACAACGTATCCTTGTCCGTGTGGCGTTAATTCTTTCTTTGTTCACAGCTGGCTTGGCTGCTTACAACGCATTGTGGCTTTCTCCATGGGCCATTCAAAAACAAGCGGCGATTGTCGAAGATGCTAAAGCGAACCCAACAATGGGGGCATTGGCTTCTGGTCAATTCATGTCCACAAGCAACAATAATTTCGTCTTATTCATTGATAAGATTAACGGTAATCAAATCAATGATGTTTATCTTTTCCAAATGAAAGCCAAAGGTCAAACGAAGCCGTCAGTGGTTACCGCTGAAAAAGGTGAGTTGAAAGCTTTACCAAATGGCGATCAAGTACTGAATTTACAAAATACCTTGCGTGTAGAAGGTACATCGGTACTTCCTGATTTCCGTATTACACATTTTGATGATTACCAAGCGTATTTAGGCCATCAAGAGACAAACACAGAAAGTGATGAAGCGGCTGAATTATCTTTTGAGCAATTATTAAAAGATAAAAGTGCAGCCGCAAAAGCAGAGTTGCATTGGCGTATTACCTTAATTTTAGCGGTGCCTTTAATGGCGCTTATTGCTGTACCAATGAGTAAAGTGAATCCTCGCCAAGGTCGTTTCGCGAAAATCTTACCAGCATTATTGCTTTATTTAATTTACTTCTTATTACAAAGCTCATTTAAATCTGCGGGTGGTGCAGGTAAGCTTGATGCAGGTTTATTAATGCCGTTGGTAAATATCGCCTTTTTAATTTTAGGGATTGTGCTGAATAGTTGGGATAGCACCGCTATGCATAAATTCCGTCGCGTATTCAGAAAAGGGTAATTACAATGTTGATGAATACTCTTGATCGTTATATCGGTAAAAGCATTTTAGGGGCAATTTTTGCCACGCTATTTACGTTGGTTGGCCTTTCGGCAATTATCAAATTTGTAGAGCAATTCCGTAGCGTAGGGAAAGGTTCTTATGATATTTGGCAAGCGGTGGCTTATACAGGATTAACCATTCCTAAAGATGTAGAAACCTTTTTCCCAATGGCGGCCTTGTTAGGTGCCTTAATTGCTTTAGGTAATTTAGCCAGCCGTAGTGAATTAGTGGTAATGCAATCCGCAGGTTTTTCTCGCTTTAAAATAGGATTAGCCGTCATGAAAACGGCACTTCCATTGGTGCTTTTTACCATGATTATTGGTGAGTGGGGGATTCCACAAACTGAACAGTTTGCCCGAGATATGCGTACTCGTGCACTTTCCGGTGGTTCAATGCTTTCGGTAAAAAATGGGGTATGGGCAAAAGACGGTAATAATTTCGTGTATGTGCGTCGTATTACCGATGATGCACAATTAGAAGATATTTATATTTATACCTTTGATGACCAACGTAATCTCACTCATTTGAAACATGCGAATCAAGCGCAATATTCTGCTGAAAATAATCAATGGCAGTTGCGCCAAGTGAATAATTCAGCGGTATCAAAAGAGCAAATTACCACAACAAACCGCTTAACCGAAGATTGGGCAACAAGCTTAACGCCAGATAAATTAGGCGCAGTTTCATTACGTCCAACGTCATTATCCATTTCAGGTTTGTATGAATATATTGCTTTCTTAAAACAAACAGGACAGGATTCTCGCCGTTTTGAATTAACCTATTGGCGTAAGATTTTACAGCCTCTTTCTGTCGGTGTGATGATGATGCTTGCGTTATCTTTCATCTTCGGTTCATTGCGTAGTGTCACTGCCGGGGCGAGAATCGTAACGGGGATTTGCTTTGGGTTCTTGTTCTATGTCGTCAATGAAATTTTTGGTCAAATGAGTGTGGTATTTAATGCGCCGGCCTTTTTAGGTGCACTGATGCCAAGCCTCTTGTTTATGGCGATTATTTGGTGGCTACTTGCAAGAAAACGGGATTAATTGACAAACATTAATGAAAAGGCGAACTGACAAGGTTCGCCTTTTTGTTTGCTAAAAAGTGCGGTCAAAGTTGACCGCACTTTAGGAATTTAATCTTCTTTAAATTCTCTCATCATTTCTTCTGCTTTTTTCACCATTTCTGCAGAACCGATGAAAAGTGGTACACGTTGGTGAAGTTCAGTTGGTTGAATATCTAAAATTCGATTGTAACCATCAGATGCAATCCCCCCCGCTTGTTCTGCTAAGAATGCCATTGGATTGCCTTCATAAAGCAAACGAAGCTTACCATTTGGATAGTTAGTTGCACTTGGGTAAATATAGATACCGCCTTTTAATAAGTTACGATGGAAGTCAGCCACTAATGAACCGATATAACGTGACGCATAAGGGCGGTTAGTTGCTTTATCTTCTTCTTGGCAGTATTTAATGTATTTTTTTACCCCTTGTGGGAATTTGAGATATTGTCCTTCATTGATGGAATAGATTTTGCCCTCTTTTGGCATTTGCATATTTTCATGAGAAAGACAGAATGTACCGATAGATGGATCATAAGTGAAACCATTCACACCGTGACCAGTGGTATAAACCAACATGGTAGAAGAACCATACACGATGTAACCCGCCGCGACTTGTTTATTACCCGGTTGCATAAAGTCTTCTAAGGTAACAGGTGAGCCAATCGGTGAAACACGACGGTAAATAGAGAAGATTGTCCCAACCGAAACGTTCACATCAATATTGGATGAACCATCAAGTGGGTCGGTCAAAATAATATATTTTGCATTACGAGCGCGTTCAGTATCAAAAGCGATAAAGCTTTCTTCTTCCTCTGAAGCAAAACCCGCCACTTCTTCACGTGACATGAGAGCTGCATTCATGGTGTTATGGGCGAATAAGTCCAATTTCATTTGGCTTTCACCTTGCACGTTTTCGATACCAGACTGACCAAGAATATTGGTTAAACCGGCTTTGTTGATATCACGATGAATGATTTTTGCTAATAAACGAATAGAAGACAAAATACCACTAAGTTCCCCTTTTGCATTTGGGTACTCTGCTTGGCGTTCAACAATAAATTCACTCAATGTTTTCATGTTTATTCCTTTTTTATAATTGTTAAATAATAGACCTCTTTATTATATGGTATTTAGCATTTTTGATAGAGATCAAAATGTGAAGAATGAGATCTTTGTCACATTTTATTTTTAATACAAAACCTTGACAAAACCTATAAATATCCTTTAAAAGAGAGGTGTAACAAAAAAATAACAAACAACACAACATCAAAATAAAGGGTATCCTATGAATATAACCCCGATCAGCGAGTCGGCGGTGGTTTGCTCTTTACCACCACCGGCTTCACTTCAACAACAACGCCAACTCTGGGCGTTTGCCAATCAACTGCAGTCTGAACAAGATATTGTAGAAGTTGTCGTGGGAATGAATAATCTCACGGTCTTCACAGATTTTTATGTCGATTTTGCTCCGTTTGTTCAACGCTTAGAACAACGTTGGGCAGAATTGAAAGTCTCTACTTTTCAAGGTCGTCATATCGAAATTCCAGTAATTTATGGCGGCGAATTAGGCCAAGATTTATCTGAAGTAGCCAAATTACATAACACCACGCCAGAACAAATTGTTCAAATGCATAGCGAACCGATTTATACGGTATATATGATTGGTTTCCAACCTGGTTTCCCCTATTTAGGTGGTTTACCTGAAAGCCTGCATACGCCTCGCCGAGCCACGCCACGAACAGTTGTTCCAGCAGGTTCCGTTGGTATTGGTGGCGCTCAAACGGGCATTTATCCTTTTTCCTCTCCTGGCGGATGGCAATTAATCGGTTATACCAAGCATGCGCTATTTGATAAAAAACAGGCGCAACCCACTTTATTACAAGCTGGTGATACAGTGAAATTTGTGGTGGAGGGCATTGAGCTATGATTCATGTTATTGATGTGCAATCCCGTGCCACAATTCAGGATTTGGGCCGTTTTGGTTTGCGTCGATTTGGGATTAGTCAATGCGGAGCAATGGATAAATTGGCGTTACGTGCTGGTAATATTTTACTAGGTAATGCAGAGGATGCTCCTGCAATTGAAGTGCCTTTAGGCGGTATCACATTACAATTTCAGCAAGATATGAATTTTTGTGTCACCGGGGCATTTTATGAAATGACCTTAGATGATAAACCGATTTTTGCTTACTGGCGTTATCAGGCGAGAGCAGGGCAAGTTCTGAAAATGGTACGTGCCAAAATTGGTATGTATGGCTATTTATGTGTTCAAGGTGGTTTTATCTTACCCCAAGAATTGAACTCTTGTAGTACGGATCTTCGCGCTCAAATAGGAGGAATAGAAGGACGTGGTTTACAAGCAGGTGATCAACTGCAAACAGAAAATGATCCTATTTTGCGTAGTGAAATTGGGATTGCACCTATTCCACTTAAGCATACGATTCATGCGTTACCGTCCTCTGAATATCAGGCGTTTAAACGAAAATCCCAATATTATTGGTGGCGAAGTAAATGGACGTTGCAAAGTAATAGTGATCGCATGGGTTATCGTTTTCAAGGGCAAAAATTAGAATTAAAGCAACCTCTGGAAATGCTTTCTCACGCGATTCAATTTGGTAGTGTACAAGTTCCACCAAGTGGTCAACCAATTATTTTGATGGCGGATGCGCAAACTACGGGCGGTTATCCCAAAATTGCCAATGTGATCGATGCGGATCTAGGTGCGTTAGCACAGGTACGTTTAGGATCAACTATTCAATTTGAGGCAGTTAGTTTAGAACAGGCCGCAAAATTACGTCGTAAAAATGAGATATACCTCGATCAAATTAGGAGAATTGTCGATGAAAAAAATTGATTTAAATGCCGATATTGCCGAAGGTTTTCCTTTTGATGAGGCATTATTGAAATTACTTTCTTCTGCCAATATTGCTTGTGGTTTACATGCCGGTGGAGCAAAAGAAATGCAAAGTGCGGTCAGATTTGCGAAAGAAAATCAGGTACGCATTGGGGCTCATCCTGGCTTTCCAGATAGAGAAAACTTTGGGCGAACTCAGATGGATTTACCTGAACAGGAATTAGTTGCACATTTACGCTATCAGCTTGGTGCATTAAAAGCGATTTGTGATGGGGAAGACATGGAAATTAGTTATGTTAAGCCACACGGTGCTTTATACAATCAAGCTGCGAAAGATGAAAAGTTAGCCCGTTTAATTGCACAAACAATTCGTCAATTTGATTCTAATTTAAAATTAATGGGATTGGCGGGCAGCTTAATGTTACGAATAGCTGAGGAAGAAGGCTTGCAAACCATTTCAGAAGTGTTTGCAGATCGTCATTATATGCCTGATGGAAGTTTAGTGCCTCGTTCGCAACCGAATGCAATGGTGGAGTCTGATGAGGAAGCCATTCAACAAGTGTTACAAATGGTAACAGAAGGTCAAGTCAAAGCCATTGATGGAAGCCTTGTGCCAGTAAAAGCAGAAAGTATCTGTTTACATGGCGATAATCAACATTCTCTACAATTTGCAGCGCGCATTGTGGAAGAATTAGAAAAAAATCATATAACAATAACGGCATAAGCCGAATAAACATAACACACAACATCAACTTAACAAGAACAAGGGAGGTGCTTTATGGCATCAATCAATCACCGCCGAAATGCAGTGCTGGGAGCGGCATTTTTAATGGCGACTTCAGCAATAGGTCCGGGCTTTTTAACTCAAACTGCCACCTTTACAAACACCTTATTAGCCAGTTTTGGCTTTGTGATTTTATTATCGATTTTGTTAGATATTGGCGCTCAGCTTAATATTTGGCGAATTGTGGTGGTATCAGGAAAGCGAGCGCAAGATATTTCTAATGCGGTTTTCCCAGGCGCAGGATATTTCCTTGCGGCACTTATTGTGATGGGTGGACTCGCGTTTAACATTGGTAATGTTGGGGGCGCAGGTCTAGGGCTTAATTCTATCTTTGGTATCGCCCCAGAAACAGGCGCTGTTATCAGTGGCATCATTGCAATTTTAATTTTTTTACGTAAAGAAGCTGGATTATTAATGGATCGCTTTGCCCAATTAATGGGTTTTATTATGATTGCACTGACATTTTATGTCATGTTTAAAACTGAGCCACCTGTTGTTGAGGCTGCATATCGTACCTTTATTCCTGAACAAATTGATCCGATTGCCATTGTGACATTAGTTGGAGGAACCGTAGGGGGCTATATTACCTTTGCTGGCGCTCACCGCTTATTAGACGCGGGGATCCAAGGCGAAAAAGCCATGGCTGAAGTGAGTCGTAGCTCTGTATCGGCTATTTTAATCGCCTCTACTATGCGTGTTGTATTATTCCTTGCAGTGCTTGGTATTGTCGCCAAAGGAATTCCTCTGAATCCTAAAAACCCTGCTGAAACCCCTTTTGAATATGTAGCAGGGAATTTTGGTCAAGTGTTATTTGGTGTTGTGATTTGGGCGGCTTCGATTACATCAGTGATTGGTGCAGCTTATACTTCTGTTTCTTTCCTAACCAGTCTTTGCCCAACTATTGAACGTAACCGTAATCGTTGGATTATTGCCTTTATTGTGATTTCTACAGTTGTTTTGGTGACGGTCGGAAAACCAGCAGCGGTATTAGTCTTTGTAGGAACATTGAATGGTTTAATTCTCCCAATTGCACTCGCATTAATTCTGCTAGCAGCCTACCGAAGTGACATTGTTGGAAGTTATAAACATCCAATTTGCTTAGCTTTTGCGGGCTGGTTTGTTGTGATTATTATGGCAATATTAAGTGGAAAAACCATAATTTCTTATGTATCCAGTTTTCTTAGCTAACGATAAAATACCCGCGAAAGTGCGGGTGTTTTTTTATCTATTTCGTGATTATATGGCTTACGCAAACGTTTGCTTTTTGGCTTTCTTAGTATTAGAATGCCTCGATTTTTTTATTCGGAAGGAGACTATTTAATGAGTTCGGAAAATTTTAGTTTAAAACCCGTTCCCCATAATGAGCGAAAAGGTGCGGTAGCGTTAACATTTGTCATGTTAGGTTTGACATTTTTTTCTGCAAGTATGTGGACAGGAGGGACATTAGGAACATCGTTAACCTATAATGATTTCTGGCTTGCCGTTATTTTAGGTAACTTAATGTTAGGTATTTATACCTCTTTTCTTGGGTATATCGGCGCGAAAACAGGATTAACCACGCATATTTTAGCGCGCTATTCCTTTGGTATTAGAGGTTCGTGGTTACCATCTTTATTACTTGGCGGTACTCAAGTCGGTTGGTTTGGTGTTGGCGTGGCAATGTTTGCAATTCCAGTTAATAAGGTAACCGGTATTGATGTGAATTATTTAATTCTTGGCTCAGGTTTGTTGATGACGATTACGGTCTTCTTTGGTATTTCAGCGCTGACGATTCTTTCCACTATTGCGGTACCTGCCATTGCCGTATTAGGTTCTTACTCAGTTTACCTTGCCGTTACAAATGCCGGTGGCTTAGAAGTATTGCAACATATTGTACCAAAAGAAAGCATTTCTCTCTCAATGGCGATTACATTAGTTGTGGGCTCCTTTATTAGTGCAGGCTCATTAACTGCCGATTTTGTTCGATTTGGTCGAAAAGCAAAGCAAGCAATCATTATTAGTATGATTGCTTTCTTTTTAGGTAACTCATTAATGTTTATTTTTGGTGCAGCAGGTGCGGCAGTAACGGGAATGTCAGATATTTCTGATGTGATGGTTGCTCAAGGTCTTATTATTCCAGCCATTATTGTGCTCGGTTTAAACATTTGGACGACAAATGATAATGCGCTTTATGCTTCAGGTTTAGGTTTTGCGAATATTACAGGATTAAGTAGCCGCACTTTATCTGTCGTCAATGGTATTATCGGAACCTTATGTGCCTTATGGTTATATAATAATTTCGTCGGTTGGCTGACTTTCTTATCTTCGGCAATTCCTCCTGTTGGTGGTGTCATCATTGCTGATTATATTTTACGTCGCAAAGCCTATGAAAATTTTGAACAAGCTAAATTCTTAAATATAAATTGGACTGCTATCGTTTCAGTTATTGTTGGTGTGGCTTGTGGTAAATTACTACCAGGCATTATCCCTGTGAACGCAGTGATTGGTGGGGCAGTTACCTATGTGGTTTTAACACCATTACTCGGTAAAAAATTAGCGATGAAATAAGGAAAACGGATGTTAGTTAAAAATGTACACATTCATAATCGAGAAGGGTTATGGCAGATTTTAATTGAAGAAGGAAAAATTAGTCGAATTTTTCCTCAAAATGAAGTTTTAAATTATTCGGGTGAGATACTCGATGGTGAAGAAGGTATTATTTATCCGCCATTTGTAGAGCCTCATATTCATTTGGATGCAACACAAACAGCTGGGCAACCTAATTGGAATCAATCTGGCACCTTATTTGAAGGGATTGAGCGTTGGGCTGAGCGTAAATCATTATTAAGCCATGAAGATGTAAAATCTCGAGCATGGAAGACATTAAAATGGCAGATTGCAAATGGGGTTCAGTATGTCCGTACGCATGTTGATGTTTCTGATCCAACATTAACTGCATTAAAAGCCATGCTTGAAGTTAAAAAAGAAATCGCTCCTTGGGTAGATTTACAGATTGTGGCATTTCCACAAGAAGGTATTTTGTCTTATCCAAATGGCGAGAAACTATTAGATCAGGCTATGGAGATGGGCGCTGATGTTGTTGGTGGTATTCCGCACTTTGAATTTACCCGTGAATATGGTGTCGAGTCGATGCATATCGCTTTTGATATTGCTCGCAAGTACAACAAGCAGATTGATATTCATTGTGATGAAATTGATGATGAACAATCTCGTTTTGTTGAAACTGTCTCGGCATTAGCCTTGAAATATGACATGGGAGAAAAGGTAACAGCAAGCCATACAACGGCCATGCACTCATATAATAATGCTTATGCATCACGCCTTTTCCGATTATTAAAAATGTCAAAAATTCATTTTGTGGCAAATCCATTAGTGAATATTCATCTTCAAGGACGCTTTGATACCTATCCAAAACGTCGTGGCGTAACGCGAGTAAAAGAGATGCTCAAAAATAACATCAATGTCTGTTTTGGGCATGATGATGTGTTTGATCCTTGGTATCCTCTTGGTACAGCGAATATGCTGCAGGTATTACACATGGGATTACATGTTTGCCAGTTAATGGGATATGGTCAAATTAATGATGGTTTGAAACTCGTCACTGAAAATAGTGCGAAAGCATTAGGTTTAACGGATTATGGAATCAAAGAAGGTAACAGTGCAAACTTTATTGTTTTGCCTGCAGAAAATGGCTTTGATGCCGTACGTCGTCAAGTTCCTACACGTTATTCGATTCGTCACGGTAAAGTGATTTCTGAGACACAGCTGGCGAAAACAACCATTCATTTACCTGATAGTGAACAAGTAAATTATCGTTAATCATAAAAAGTGCGGTCAAAATTTAAGAAAAATTTGAACCGCACTTTTTCTTTTTTATATCAATTTTATTCATATAAAATGACAATAAAATTCACATCCATCTAGACGTCTAAATCTTTAATGAAGGCGTTAATTTTGTTACACTCAGTCTATCTTAAAATTAATTAAATACAGGAAAGCAAAATGAGTAAACTTTTTCCAAATGCGACTATTCGTACTTCTGCGCCATATCGTTTTGATATTGTTGGTAGTTTTTTACGTCCAGAGGCTTTAAAACAGGCTCGTCATCAATGTAGTTGTGGTGATATTTCTTGTGCTGATTTAACGCAAGTTGAAGATGCAGAAATTGCAAAATTGGTAGCGCATCAAAAAAATGTTGGATTACATGCGGTGACTGATGGTGAATTTCGTCGTACTTTTTGGCATTTAGATTTCTTAGCCGCATTAGATGGCGTGAAAGAAGTAGATGCCGAAAAATTTTCAGTGCAATTTAAACATGATAATGTCCGTCCAAAAACATTAAAAATTGTGGATAAGATCGGTTTTTCAGAGAGCCATCCGTTTGTTGAACATTATCGTTCATTACAAAAAATGGCAGGGGAGACTGAAGTTAAATTAACAATTCCTTCTCCGTCAATGCTTCATTTAATTTGTACAGTACGTGCTACAGATTATCAGCCAATTGAACGTTATAAAGATAACAATCAATTGTTATTAGATGATATTGCTGATGCTTATATTGATGCAATGAATATCTTCTATAAATTAGGCTGCCGTAACTTACAGTTGGATGATACAAGTTGGGGCGAATTCTGTGCGGAAGATAAACGTAAAACCTATACTGAACGTGGTTTAGATTTAGATCAAATTGCTAAAGATTATGTGTATATGTTAAACAAAATCGTGGCAGCGAAACCGGCTGATTTAGCGATTACAATGCATATTTGTCGTGGTAATTTCCGTTCAACTTGGTTCTCGGCTGGTGGTTATGAGCCTATCGCAGAAACCTTATTTGGTCACTGTAATGTGGATGGTTTCTTCTTGGAGTACGACAGTGATCGTGCGGGAGATTTTAAACCTTTACGCTTTATTAAAAATCAACAAGTAGTATTAGGATTAATCACCTCTAAATCGGGCGAGTTAGAAAACCGCGATGAAATTATTGCTCGTATTAAAGAGGCGGCACAATATGTGGATATCAATCAACTTTGCTTAAGCCCACAATGTGGTTTTGCTTCAACAGAAGAGGGTAATATCCTGACTGAAGAACAGCAATGGAAGAAACTCGAATTTATCCGAGATATTGTGGAAGAAGTTTGGGGTAAATAATTCAAATAGGAATGAGAAAGAGATAATCATTAAGATGGTTATCTCTTTTTGTTCATGAAAGTGCGGTTAAAAATGACCGCACTTTTAGGCAATAAAAAAGGAAGTCGATAGACTTCCTTTTATGTTCATTTAATTATTTTTGACGCATTGCTGGGAATAAGATCACATCACGGATAGATGGGGCGTTAGCGAAAAGCATTGCTAAACGGTCGATACCTAAACCTTCACCTGCTGTTGGTGGTAAACCGTGTTCAAGTGCCACAACGAAGTCATCATCTTTGAACATCGCTTCATCATCACCCGCTTCTTTCGCTGCAACTTGTGCATCAAAACGTTCGTTTTGGTCTTCGGCATCGTTTAATTCTGAGAAGCCGTTACCAATTTCACGACCACCGATGAACAATTCAAAACGGTCTGTTACTTCTGGGTTTTCATCATTACGACGTGCAAGTGGCGAAATCTCTGCTGGATGTGCCATTAAGAAGGTTGGTTGAATTAAGTGATGTTCAGCTACTTCTTCAAAGATCGCATTTACGATAGAGCCTAAACCCCAAGATTTTTGTACTTCGATACCTAAGCGTTCAGCGGTTGCTTTTGCACGATCGAAGTCGTAAAGATCTTCTTTTACGATACCTTTATCTGCACCATATTTAACGGTTGCATCGTGTAATGTAATACGCTCAAATGGTTTGCCGAAGTCAAATTCTAAATCACCGTATTTCACAATGGTTGTACCAAGAATATCAATCGCGAGTTTGCGTAATAATTCTTCGGTGTTATCCATTAAATCGTGATAATCCGCATAAGCTTGGTAGTATTCAAGCATGGTGAATTCTGGGTTGTGACGAACAGAAACCCCCTCGTTACGGAAGTTACGGTTTAATTCGAATACACGTTCAAAACCACCAACCACTAAACGTTTTAAGTAAAGTTCTGGTGCAATACGAAGATACATATCCACATCTAACGCATTGTGGTGCGTGATAAATGGACGAGCAGACGCACCACCTGGAATCACTTGTAGCATTGGGGTTTCAACTTCCATAAAACCTTTGGAAATAAAGAATTCACGAATACCTGCAACGACTTTTGAACGAATAATAAACGTGCGGCGAGATTCTTCATTAGAAATTAAATCTAAGTAACGTTGACGATAACGCGCTTCCATGTCGGTTAAACCATGGAATTTGTTTGGTAAAGGACGAAGTGCTTTGGTTAAAAGTTGAACTTCAGTGGTTTTGATGGTTAATTCATTGGTTTTGGTTTTGAAAAGTGTACCTTTTACCCCAATGATATCACCTAAATCCCAGTTACCCACATCTTCGGCATAAACGCCTTCAGGAAGATTATCACGAGCAACATATAACTGGATTTTGCCGCTCATATCTTGCAAGGTAATAAAGGTGGCTTTACCCATTGCACGACGGGTCATAATACGACCGGCAACGGCAACTTCAATGGCTTTTTCTTTTAATACTTCGCCATCTTCGGCTTCGTACTTATCATGTAAATCTTGAGCAAGGGCGTCACGACGGAATTGATTCGGGAACGCATTACCTTTTTTACGTAATGCGGCTAATTTTTCACGGCGAACGAGCATTTCGCCATTGAGATCTAATTCTTTCACTTCTTGTTCTGACATATCCTTTACCTCGCTAGTTTGTAATTAGAATGTGATTTATTGAAAATAAACAGGTTTCTTCTATTCTACCCATAGCATGGTTTTTTGTTAAGCCTTTTTTAATGAAGTCATCTGTTTTATGGGGAAAGTATTGGCGATAAATTCAGAAAAGCGAAATTGTGCTATTTTTTAATCAAAGTGTTTATTACATACCTTGATATTCATTCAAACAAAAAGAGCGGTCAATTTTTCAAAGGTTTTAAACACTGAAAATATTGACCGCTCTTTGCGTAGAATGATTAATTAAAGATCGAAATCGCCGAAATCATTGGTATCGACTTTAGAGTCAATTTGGCCAACAAGGTAAGAGCTCACTTCAACTTCTTGTGGCGCTACTTGTACGTTATCAGAAACAAGCCATGCGTTAATCCATGGAATTGGGTTAGAACGCGCACCAAATGGCAATGGAAGACCGACCGCTTGCATACGGATATTGGTGATATATTCCACGTATTGCACCAAAATGTCTCTGTTCAAACCAATCATTGAACCGTCTTTGAACAAATAATCAGCCCATTCTTTTTCTTGCTCTGCTGCTGCTAAGAATAAATCATAGGCTTCTTGTTTACATTCTTCCGCAATTTCTGCCATTTCAGGATCGTCTTGTCCTGCCGCCATGATGTTTAAAATGTGCTGTGTACCGGTTAAGTGTAAGGCTTCATCACGTGCGATAAATTTAATGATTTTCGCATTACCTTCCATTAATTGACGCTCTGCAAAAGCAAACGAGCAAGCAAAGGATACGTAGAAACGAATTGCTTCAAGTGCGTTCACACTCATCAAGCAAAGATAAAGTTGTTTTTTCAAGTTGCGTAATGTCACCACACATTCTTTACCATCTACCGTGTAAGTACCTTCACCGTACAAGCTGTAAAGTTGGCTATCACGAATTAAATCATCGTAATAAGAAGAAATGTCACGCGCACGTTTGATGATTTCTTCGTTAGTCACGATGTCATCAAATACAATAGATGGATCGTTCACAATGTTACGAATAATGTGTGTGTAAGAACGAGAGTGAATGGTTTCTGAGAAGGTCCAAGTCTCGATCCAGGTTTCTAATTCAGGAATAGACACTAACGGTAATAATGCAACGTTCGGGCTACGGCCTTGAATAGAATCTAATAAGGTTTGATATTTTAAGTTACTGATGAAAATGTGTTTTTCATGCTCAGGTAACGCGGCATAGTCGATACGGTCTTGCGACACATCCACTTCTTCCGGACGCCAGAAGAAAGAAAGTTGTTTTTCAATGAGCTTTTCAAAGGTCTCATATTTTTGTTGATCGTAACGCGCAACGTTAACGTTTTGACCAAAGAACATCGGTTCTTTTAACTGGTCGTTTTTGTTTTGTGAGAAAGTGGTGTATGCCATTTTTTTGTCCTTTAATCTTATGAGTAAAGTGCGGTCAGTTTTTAAAATGTTTTTTCATGCTGGCGCAAGCGTCTTCGCTTGTGCCTTTAGTTTATTTACTTAGCACAAGCGTGGACGCTTGCGCTATCGGAGTATGCCATTTTATACCCCAGTCTATTTATATCTTATTTCACCCACCTGAAGAGGAAGTGCGTCTATTATATGTCCTAAAGCAGACAAATCACTATTAACATTTTTCCAAACATAATGTCTTAAAAGTTGAGGAATATTATGATTAGCATTATTAAAAACTAACGTAATAATCTTAAAGTTAGGATCTTCCATAGCTCTGTTTTTAGCATAATCAATCTCATCTGATAGGTATTGCTCATCTTCATAATTATCTGTAATAAAAAATATTGCAGCGCA
>ENA-OWLX01000369-OWLX01000369.1-metagenome-genome-assembly--contig:-NODE-369-length-16030-cov-6.941221_pt1 | contig 16030 bp, 15 predicted proteins | sample MGYA00245351_ERZ651106 | MGnify/ENA primary metagenome ERZ651106 (study PRJEB26857, sample SAMEA4031768) | metagenome | biome: human; feature: oral; material: saliva | place: Philippines | collected 2014... | reverse complement strand
GGCTATGATAGAGCGGTATGCCATCCGGTTGGAACAAAAGGACGGCTTGCTGTTGCACAGGGCGAATAGGATAAAAACCATTCACAGTTCGTTGGCTATTGAAGGCAATCATCTGTCAGAAGACGAAGTGCGTGATATTGTTAACGGGAAAACCGTAGTGGCTCCTCTACGTGAAATACAAGAGGTGAAGAATGCCATACGAACGTATGATTTGTATTCGTCATTAAATCCGTTTGACGTTAAGGACTTGCTAAAAGCCCATGCGGTGATGATGGAGGCCCTGACTGACGATGCCGGTAAATTCCGCCGTTCGGGAGTGGGCGTTTTTTCCGACAAGGCCGTTGTTCATGTGGCGCCGCCTGCTAAACGCGTCCCAATTTTAATAGATGAACTTTTCGAATGGTTACGCATCGCCTCTGACCACTTGTTGGTGAAAAGTTGCGTGTTTCATTATGAATTTGAGTTCATTCATCCGTTTTCCGATGGGAATGGTAGAATGGGACGGTTGTGGCAATCGCTAATACTCGGAAAACTAAACCCTGTTTTTGAGTATTTGCCGGTGGAGAATATGGTTTTCGCCAATCAGAAGGAGTATTATGAGGCGATTTCTCGAAGTACCAAGGCGGGGAGTAGCGCTCCTTTTATAGATTTTATGTTACAGGGGATTTGCAATACTCTAAAACATCATCAAGAGAATTCAATAACAATGCCTGATGTTGGGATAAATGTCGGAATAAAATCCGAGCAATTTGATAAGATTTTGTCGCTGATTCGACAAAATCCGCGAGTTTCGGTCAGAGAAATGGCATTGGTGCTTAAAATCAGTTCACGACAATGCGAACGCTTGATTTCGGAAATGAAGGCTCAAGGCCTGATCAAACGTGAAGGGGCTAATAAAAACGGTAGTTGGGTTGTTTTAAAACAATAGAGGCGAACAGAAAGGGCTGATTATCACAAAAGATGTCATAATAAATTCATTAATGTACTGAAAATGTCAAACGAAGCAGGCAACATAGTTCTATACCAAACCGTCGACGGTATTACCAAGCTTGAAGTAACGCTTCAAAATGATACCGTGTGGCTAAGTCTCGACCAAATGTCGGAATTGTTTCAACGGAATAAATCGACCATATCAAGGCATATCAAGAGTATATTTGATGAGGGGGAGTTGGTGAAAAATTCAGTTGTTGCAAAATTTGCAACAACTGCTTCCGATAATAAGACCTACCAAGTGGATTACTACAACCTCGACATGATTATCAGCGTTGGGTATCGTGTTCATTCACATCGTGGCGTGCAATTCCGTATTTGGGCTACGCAAGTGCTCAAGGAATATCTTGTAAAGGGATTTGCCATGAATGATGAGCTGTTTAAAAATGCAGGCGGTGGCAATTATTTCGATGAATTATTAGCGCGTATCCGTGATATTCGGTCGTCGGAGAAAGTGTTTTATTGCAAAGTGTTGGAAATATACGCTTTAAGCATAGATTATGACCCAAGAACGGAAGCTACAAGACGTTTTTTTCAGACTGTACAAAACAAAATGCACTTTTCCGCTCATGGACATACGGCTGCCGAGGTGATTTACGAACGTGCCGACGCTCAAAAAGACTTTATGGGGCTAACTTCATGGACAGGCGGTTTCCCTAAACGGCATGATGCTGAGATTGCCAAAAATTATCTTTCAAAAGAAGAAATCGACACATTAAACCGAATTGTCAGCCTTTACTTGGATTTTGCCGAATTACAAGCCTCTGCACACAAGCCCATGTATATGCGTGATTGGATTCAAAAATTGGATGATTTCCTAAAACTATCAGGGAAAGAATTACTTACGCATTCCGGAAAAATATCCAAAAAAGTGGCCGATGAAAAGGCAAATAGTGAATACGATAAATTTAAAGAACGTTCACAGCTTCAGTTGTCACCTGTAGAGGTGCATTTTTTGCACTATTTCGAGGAAGAGCAAAAAAAACTAAAATCAAAGTCTTAACACCATGTTCATTACCGGCACCCATTTCAACTATTATCAGGTTTGCAGACGAAAACTCTGGCTGTTTGCCAACGGCATCGGCATGGAACACACTTCCGACACGGTGTACGACGGGAAGTTGCTGCACGAAACCTCCTATCCGCAGCGTGCCGAACGCTACGAAGAGATGCTCATTTCTACCGAATACGAAGATGTTGCGTTGTTCGGAAAAATCGATTATTTCGATGCGCGGAATAAGGTTATTCATGAAATCAAGCGTAGCGATAAGGTGGAAGAGGCACATGTTCGGCAAGTAAAATTCTACCTCTGGCTTCTGGAGCTTAATGGGGTCGATGGCGCGACGGGGATTTTGGAATATCCCAGACTGCGTAAAACGGACGAAGTCCTATTCTCGGACGAAGATCGGCAGGGGTTGCAGAAATCGGTTTCTGAAATCCGATCACTTATTGAAAACGAATCTTGCCCGCCGACGATCAATGCCAAAATTTGCAGGAACTGCAGCTATTTTGATTTTTGTTACTCAAGAGAAGAATAAAGTTGTATATTTGTGTAACTTATTATAAAAACAATTGGAAATCTCAATGGAAAAAGAACAAAAGAAATATTTATTAAAAACTGATATTTCAGGGATACAAAATTACATCTTTGACACAACGTCAAAAAAAGCTGCTCAGAATTTAAAAGCTCGTTCGTTTTATGTTTATGTACTCGCTCATATCATTGAAGAGTATTTAAAACGAGAGTTTGAAGTAGAGGAGGTGATTTATAATGGAGGAGGAAATTTGCTGTTGTGTCTGAAGGCTGAAGAAAGTGCCATTTCTATTAAAACGAGAGAATTGCAACACAACTTTCTCACAAGAGATATTTATACTCATTTTGCCTGGGTGCTGTATGAAGATGAAAATTTCAAGGAAAAAAACAAGGCCGTAAATCAACTTTTAGCAAAAAATAAAATGTCAAAAAGTCTATATCCTGCTTCATTTCAGGTGACTGATGAGGATATGGTGTGTGAAAATATTGTCAAACAATTGATAAATGCAGATGGTTTCGGTATTATTCCGGATGAGAAATCCCAAGACATCTCTTTGGCCGGTTTTTCCGTATCGTTTTCAAACAGTCAAAAAAGTTTTAAAAATAATATAATCAACAAATTACCTAAGAAAGACAATGATACTCTCATCGACTTCGATTCTATTGCGGATAGGGCATTGATTAGAAATGCCGACAGTAAATTGGCTGCCATAAAGTTGGATGTTGATAATTTAGGAACTGTTTTTATGAATAAAGAGAAAACGGACTATAAAAAACTTTCCGGCGGATTTGACATTTTCTTCAGTAAGACACTTTATGAGGAAATCTTAAAGCAATATATCGATAGTGGAGACATTTATCCCGTTTTTGCCGGTGGCGACGATTGCTTTTTAATCGGCGCATGGGACATAATCTTTGATGTTGCCGGAAAAATACAGCAACTATTTACTAAATTCCAAGCAGAAATAAGAAGCGCCCTTTCCCAAACAGAGGAAAATGACATCACAATATCGGCAGGTATAGTGGTTGTAAATGCCAAGTTCCCGATGATACGTTTGGCAGAAGAGGCTGAGAACGCACTGTATTTAGCCAAAGCAAGTGGAAAAAACCGGATTACTGTTTTTGGCGAACCACTTACTTGGAGCGAATTCCTTTCGGCAAAAAGTATTGCATACCAATTGGCCGAACTTGTGCGGAAGGGCGAGAGCCGGGCACTTATTCAAAGAGTGAAGTCTTCCGACTTGGGTTATAAAAACCTGCAGGACAATGCGGTGAAAAGAGGGAAAATTGAAATGCCGAAAGTGCATCGTTTGAAATATTATTTACGAAATGTGAAAAAAGAGGAAAATTTACCATTAATAGAAAGAATTTTTGATGATTACAAAAACAGTCTTTTACAAGACTTCATGAGCCCGAACGCCACAAACAACGCACTAAAATATCCTGTTGCCGCGCGATGGGCGGAATTATTGACTAAAAATTATAAAAACTAATATATATGGCAGAAAAATTCAGACAACAACCCCAATCCTACAGTCAAAACAAACGAGAAGAAAGTTCTCTTCAAGATTTTGCTCAAAAAGTAAAACAACAATATTTTGAAGGTGCTCTTTTTGAGCAACTTTTGCAGCTGAACACCTCTGATGTCGGGCTGCAAAAAGAACTTCCCGTTGATACAATCATCAACGCAATAGAGAAATTTGTAAAAGACTATGCCAATGCAATTACGCCCACGCAGTTGCGGAATATTTATTCCAAGATAAAAGGGGTGAATTCTTCGTTGGAATTGAAACTTTTGCGGCCTAATTTGGCCTATGTAGCGGCAAGACAAGGAAAAAAAGACGCAAAAGAAATGATTGCTTTCATAGACCTTCTTATTCAGAAAACAGACGACAAGAGTTTGGACTCCTTCAAAAAACTAATGGAAATTATCATTGCTTACCACAAATTTTATCACACAAAAAAATAATCAGAACAAATGAAACTCATAGAAAAAAACATAATTACCGGAACCATATTGTTGAAAACCGGGCTTCACATTGGTGGGTCTAAAAGCAGTTTGGATATTGGCGGATTAGACAGCCCTGTAATAAAAACCCCACTGGGAGTACCTTACATTCCCGGAAGCTCGCTGAAAGGGAAAATCCGCACCCTGCTCGGCTTATCGTACGGAGCTTTTAAATTGGAAGAGGATAAAGAGATTATCAAAAAAATGTTTGGTTCAGCTGAAAAAGATTGGACGGAACCCACGCGACTTATTTTTCGAGACGCAGTGTTGGATGTAGAAAAATTTATGGAGGTTTTTACCAATAAAAACGCATCGCTCGAAACAGATTTTTCAGAAGAAAAGTATGAAAATACTATTGATAGAAAATCCGGAAAAACTACAGGTGGAGGTTTACGCAACATTGAGCGTGTACCTGCCGGAGCGGTATTCTCTTTTGAAATCGTGATAAACGTTTTTGATAAAGACAATAAAAACGAAATGCTTAAAGAATTGGAAAAAGGACTTAATCTTTTACAGGACGATTATCTCGGCGGCAGTGGCACACGAGGATACGGTAAAGTAGTAATAACGTGCAATATTAAAAATCCCATCTCAAAAACATACGAGTAATGCGCAAAGCTATTATCTTAAAATGCAGGCAGGGGAGCCGTTTTCATTTTGGCGAATTTGCAAGGGAACAGTCTACTGCGCTGTTTCATACTGCCGATTACATACATTCCGATGTCATTTTTGCGGCTTTTATCAGTTCATTGGCACAGATATGTCCGGAAAAAACGGATGTTTTCAGAGAATATTTTCAACAAGGAAATATCCGTCTTTCTTCCGGTTTTTACGCCATAGAATACAATAAGCAAACGATATTCTTACTGCCTAAACCCACCGTATTAAATATTTCTCCGACCGATAATCCAAAGAAATTCAAAAAGATACAGTTTATGTCCAAAGGAGTGTGGGAAAAAGGAGTGGCACCGGATAAATGGTTTTCGGATGACAGTCCTTGTATAAGCCCTAATGAAAAGACTATCTTTTTGAAAGAGGAAATTGGTTCCGATGCTTTATTCCCTCTCTCTCAAAAGGTAGATATGCAAAAGGTGAAGGCTCGAGGTGCTGAAGATAAAGACAATCTCTACGTACAAACCGATTTGATTTTACAAGGCAATGAAAATTATGCCGTGCATTGGTATTTTTTGGCGGAAACCAACTTGAATGATGAAGACGAAAAACTGTTTTACCGGATTATCGGATTGTTGGCGGCGAACGGTATCGGCGGCGAACGCTCAACCGGTTGCGGAAATATAGAAAGCGTAGAATTTCACGATTTTGAATTTCAAACAAATCAGCCGTCAGATGATCAAGTGGCCTTATCCTTGGTTTTTCCCAAAGAAAAAGACATGAACGTATGCAAATACTACCAAACCAAATTTCGGGGAGGAATGTGTTTTAGAGCGGACAAAAGGCTGCCAGTAGCGACTGCGTTGCTTGAAGGAGCCGTGATGAGCGAAAAAGTAAAGCCGGATGTACTGGATTTTTCGCAAAACGAAAAAAAATACTGGAAATATAGCGGCGATTTTTTTCTGCCGCTACCACTATCGTTTAATCCTTAATACTTTTGCTTTATGAACGAATCCGCATACAAAATAACAACTCTTACACCTGTTTCTATTGGCGATGGAAATACGCTGTCGGCATTTGCCGACTATGTGCTGGAAAAAGGAAAAATCCACTACATCAACCAGCAGATAATAAGGGATAAAATGGGCAAAAATCCCGAACTTATTGATTTTTATGTAGAAGGAATGATTCGGGGCAAATCCAACACCACCAACACGTTTGACCTGAAAAATTTTATTTTCAACAGGCTCAAATTAACATTGCAACAAGCCGCTTTGTACAGTATAGAAGCCAAGAATGTAAGTGGGAAAAAAGAATTTTATACGGTTGTGAAAAATGCGGGACAATCGCCTTACATCCCGGGCAGCACGCTAAAAGGCGCTATAAAAACCGCGTTGTTGTATGATTGGCTTATAGAGGCTGATGAAGGACAGCAATGGTGCTCCAATTATTTAAATAACATTACCAATAAGGGTTTAACAGCAACGTTGGATAAAGAGCTTAGCCGTGAATTTGATAAGTTTGAATTGGGAGTAAGCGATAGCTCTTTATTGGAGTTTGACACATTACAGGCAATCGACATCAAACGGCTGAATATAAAAAAAGGCACTTTGGATATTCCGCAAACACGGGAGGCGGTAAAAGAAAACATTGCCTGCGAGTGTGAAATAAGAAACGTTAGGAAACTTATTGCAGAAAAAGCCGACGGAACGAAAGTGTACAAAAACTATTCGTGGGAAGAATTGTGTAGAATTATCAATACATTTAGCCGTCATTCATCTGATGCCGAGTGGACAATTTTATCTGAAACAGGAAAAAAGATAGATGATGACATCTATTTTTCGTTGGAAGATTTTTACGAGGATGTTGAGAAAAAAACTGAAAGTTCTACAACCGCTTATCTGCGTTTGGGTACCGGCAAAGGTTTTTATTTTAATTCTATAGCATTGGCTTTGTACGATTGTGACGGAACCGAGAATAAAGGTCAATTTCTTAAATTCTTAAAAACATGCGGTTACGGAAAGGTATATAATACTAAACAGCGGCAAGTGGAAGAGTATGACTTAAATCCCGACGAATTTCCCATTACCCGTTTTGTAGAAATAACCGAAACGAAACCTTTGGGTTGGATACAATTAGAATGCTTAAATAAAGAATAAAATGGGCAGAAAAGTTTTTATTACATTTTTAGGGACGGGAAAGTACAAGGAGTGCATATATACATATTCAAATAAAGAAAGTGAAGTGGTAACTTACGTGCAAACTGCTACAATAAAACTTTTTGCACCCGATTTTGATAAGTATTTTGTTTTCTGCACAGAATTAGCATCCTCAACACATTTTGAAAACTTAAATAGAGAAGTTGGTGGAAAATTCAGTAAAATTGATATTCCGGAAGGAGTAAGCGAAGAAGAGATATGGAAAATTTTTCAACTTGTTTTTGACGTTTTAGAAGAAAATGATGAGGTTGTTTTTGATGTCACCCATAGCTTTCGTTCTATTCCTATGTTAGGAATTACGCTTTTACAATATGCAAAGTTTATCAAAAATATTCAAGTAATAGGAATCTATTACGGCGCATTTGAAAAACTCGGAAGACCCGGTGAAATTGAAGAAAAATATCCAAATCCTGAAAGTCGTAAAGTTCCCCTTTTGAATTTGACCAGTTTTTCTGTTTTGCAAGATTGGGCTAATTCCGGCAGTCAGTTTATAACTACTGGCAATTCAACAAAATTGCTGCAGGTTACCGGAGAATCTATCAAGCCAATTCTTGCCGAAAGTCGCGGAAAAGACAAAGAAGCAGTAGAAATAAGAGAAATCAACAGTTTGTTGGAAAAAATCAGCGAAGATTTCAGTACAAACAGAGGAAAAAACTTTCTGAAAGCAAGTTCTATCCTTAAGGTTGTACACAAAATAACACATTTGGAGGTTCGTTTACTGCCGGCGTTTAAACCAATTTTAGAGAAACTAAAAAGAGAACTCGACAATTATCGGGTTAATGATAAGAATAATCTCTTGCAGGCTGTCCAATGGTGTATTGATAAGGAGTTAGTCCAGCAAGGGATTACACAGTTGCAGGAAGCTACAATAACCATTCTATGCAAGAAATTAAATCATGAATATTTTAATAAAGAAAAAAGAAACATTATATCATCTTATTTAGGTTTCGGTATCAATCAACCGGAAGAAAAATGGAAGGAGCTTTTAACTTCGAAGGATGCAAAACGTGTCATTTCAGAATTAAAAGGTATAGATAACATAGAAGACATAGCAAAAGCATTCCAAGCACTGAGCGAGAAAAGAAACGACATAAATCATGGAGGGTATTTATGCAAAAGTGTGGAGTCTAAGAAATTCAAACAAGCTTTGGAAGAAAATTATCAAAAATTGAAAGGATTATTATAATTATGCTCATTAATTTATCTAATCACCCTTTTCCGGAATGGAGCGAAAGGCAGAAGAAGGAAGCGTGGAGGCTTTTGGGAGAGGTTGAGGATTGGCATTTCCCTCCTATTGATCCGGAAAGCACAGCATCCGAAATTGAAAAGTTGGCTGAGGATTACTTTCAAAAGTTGGCAGTGCGAATCGCTTCAATTCCGGATGTTGCCATACATCTGATGGGAGAAATGACTTTTAGTTTTGCGCTACTTAAAAAACTTCAGGAGTCGAAGATCGATTGCTACGCTTCTACAGCAAATCGTAATGTAAACATCTTAGCGTCTGGAGAAAAAGTAGTCAGGTTTGATTTTGTGAAATTTAGAAAATACGGCTAATTCCCTTATAAGGTAAATAAAATCATGAAAAAGACCTATTATCTTTTCAATCCCGGTCGTTTGTCCCGCAAGGATAACACCTTGAAATTCGTGCCGATGGAGGATGACGGAAACGGTATCGAACGCGAAGGACAACCGAGGTATATTCCGATCGAAACGGTTGACCAATTCTATGTTTTCGGCTCGCTCGATGCCAATAGCGCTTTGTATAATTTCCTCGGACAAAATGATATTGCTTTGCACTTCTTCGATTATTACGAGAATTATACCGGGTCGTTTATGCCGCGGGATACGTTACTTTCGGGGCGGATGATTTTGGCACAGACCAAAGCCTTTCAGGATAAAAAACGGCGCATGGCAATCGCCCGGCAGTTTATTCACGGAGCGGCCTATAACATGCAGAAAAACCTGCAGTATTACAACCGGCGGGGAAAAGATATGGAACCATTATTGGAACAGATAAAAATCTATGCCGATGGTATTGAGCAAGCATCCGCCCCCGACGAACTGATGGGCATCGAAGGAAACATCCGTCAGGTTTATTACGATGCGTTTGATCTTATACTCAACGATTTTGAGATGGGAGGTCGTACTAAACAACCACCCCGGAACGAAGTGAATGCCTTGATCTCATTCGGAAATATGATGTGCTATTCACAGTGCCTACGTGCCATTCATCAAACGCAACTCAATCCTACGGTCAGCTATCTGCATACACCCGGCGAGCGGCGCTATTCTCTGGCATTGGATATCTCCGAAATTTTTAAACCGATTCTTGTCGACAGGGTTATTTTCAAACTTCTTAATAAGAAAGAGATACAGGAACGTCATTTCGACAAGCGATTGAACAGTTGTCTGTTGAATCCTTCGGGGAAGAAGATTTTTGTAAAAGCGATGGAGGAACGTTTCAATGAGACGATTAAGCATCGGTCGCTTAACCGCAACGTAAGTTACAAACACCTTATCAAGCTCGAATGCTATAAGTTGGCAAAACATCTGCTTGGGATGGAAGACTATAAACCGTTTAAAATGTACTGGTAATGTATGTGATTCTGGTCTATGACTGCGGCGAGAAACGGGTTGGGAAAATGCTCAAGCTCTGTCGGAAATATCTGAATTGGATACAAAATTCGGTTTTTGAAGGCGAAATTACAGAAGTTAAATTAAAAGAGTTAACTTTGAAGGCTGAGAAAATAATGAACAGCGATGAAGACTCTCTGATTGTTTTTTCAAGTCGACAAGAAAAATGGTTGGATAAGCAAATCTTTGGTAAAGAGCGGAGTAGTGTCGATAACTTCTTGTAACCGGTTGTCGGTGGACGTATATTCCCGAAAAAAGAATCGGGCTATCGCTGTTATGCGTTCTTTGACATATTGAAAATCAAAAAGATAAGTTGTTTGTCGAAGGTCCGGCAAAATCATAGTATTGCGCATCGACAATTTTTTTGTAGTTTTGCCGCGCAATCTGGAATTGCAACCGCCTGAACGATAGGTTGTATGCCTGTGGTTTTTGGCGGCTTTTAATCGCACCTTTATGGAATTGAAACGTATATGTTCGTGAGCTTGTTCCCGGTCAAAAAATCTTTTAATCGCACCTTTATGGAATTGAAACCAATTTTAACACTCAGGTTGGTGATGTCGTGGCTCTTTTAATCGCACCTTTATGGAATTGAAACAAAAATGCCTAAAGTCATCTCTCTTAAAGCAACTGACTTTTAATCGCACCTTTATGGAATTGAAACGGGCTAACGCTTGTTGTGTTGCGGCATCCATATTCTTCTTTTAATCGCACCTTTATGGAATTGAAACGACAGATAGGCAAAGTAAATCTTGCCACCACTGTCCTTTTAATCGCACCTTTATGGAATTGAAACTTCCTAATAAAGTAAAAGTTAAGCGACCATCTCTTCTTTTAATCGCACCTTTATGGAATTGAAACCAATTTTTCGTAGCTTACGCAATCGGCAGGGACGTGTCTTTTAATCGCACCTTTATGGAATTGAAACCAATGCCACTGCGTCGAAATCTCTCTCGAAAGAGTCACTTTTAATCGCACCTTTATGGAATTGAAACATTTCTGAAAAAAGAGTTAACACTATTCTGCAGATTTCTTTTAATCGCACCTTTATGGAATTGAAACCATGTCGAGCGTAAACTGATTCTGTAAACCGAGCCTTTTAATCGCACCTTTATGGAATTGAAACAGATTAATGTCGAAATTGGTGCTAGTACTCCCCTGCTTTTAATCGCACCTTTATGGAATTGAAACCGGAAAGCAATGGAAGAGCCGACAAGTCGGCTTTGGCTTTTAATCGCACCTTTATGGAATTGAAACCGCAACATCCGCAAGGAACTTCGATAAACAGTTGATCTTTTAATCGCACCTTTATGGAATTGAAACTCAAGATACTGTTTTATAACATCTTGAATTTCAAACACTTTTAATCGCACCTTTATGGAATTGAAACGCATAACTGCCGAGGGCTGACTCTTTAGTATCAGCGCTTTTAATCGCACCTTTATGGAATTGAAACTACAAGAGTTGTACCGCCGACGAAAATCGGCGGTAGCTTTTAATCGCACCTTTATGGAATTGAAACCTCTTCCCTCTCAAACAACTGGTAATATTAATTAACTTTTAATCGCACCTTTATGGAATTGAAACTTATAAGTTGAAGAGACAGCAGTAGTCGGCCGACACTTTTAATCGCACCTTTATGGAATTGAAACAATGTAAAGATTTTTTCTTCACCCTTGTCGTTGCACCCTTTTAATCGCACCTTTATGGAATTGAAACAACTGACCGACGAGATTATCAAGATGCAGTCCGTTACTTTTAATCGCACCTTTATGGAATTGAAACAGCGTGAGGATATCGAGAAGGATAACAAGCGCATCGCAGCTTTTAATCGCACCTTTATGGAATTGAAACCCGCTATAACGAGATATGGCGCAGGCGACAGGGCCGGCTTTTAATCGCACCTTTATGGAATTGAAACTCTTCATCGACAACGCCGAGAGAGTAAACGAACTCCCTTTTAATCGCACCTTTATGGAATTGAAACACTCGAACTCGACATGCTCAAGGAACGCCTCGAAAACTTTTAATCGCACCTTTATGGAATTGAAACGACGAAGACGGCGACGCCGACAACTGCACAGCAGCACCTTTTAATCGCACCTTTATGGAATTGAAACTCGTCGAGGAAAGCGTATTCAAGTTCATCACCATCCCTTTTAATCGCACCTTTATGGAATTGAAACTGATTTAAAACGGTTTGGCGCAAAATTACACGACATGCTTTTAATCGCACCTTTATGGAATTGAAACATCCGTTTTCAAACACCGTCCAGTCGCCTGTGGAAAGCCTTTTAATCGCACCTTTATGGAATTGAAACCTATGACGACGACGACCGAAACGACGTGCCCGTGACTTTTAATCGCACCTTTATGGAATTGAAACTCATGTCGCCGAGACGGTTGTTGGTCTGCACGATTTTCTTTTAATCGCACCTTTATGGAATTGAAACAAAACACAACAATTTACGACTCGTGTCCCGTGTCAAACTTTTAATCGCACCTTTATGGAATTGAAACTCGAGCAGTCGTCGAGGAAGTTGTCGTGGCTGTTCGCCTTTTAATCGCACCTTTATGGAATTGAAACCGGATACGGCGTTGGCAGGATTTCCGGTGGTGGCTGGCTTTTAATCGCACCTTTATGGAATTGAAACTCGTGTCAGTGTTTAATCATGTCGTCCGCAACGGCCTTTTAATCGCACCTTTATGGAATTGAAACACGGCTTCAACAAGTACTTCGGCATGGTGACTGCCGGCACTTTTAATCGCACCTTTATGGAATTGAAACTCAATAAAGACAAGACGTTGCACACCTATTCTGTCAGTCTTTTAATCGCACCTTTATGGAATTGAAACTCGAACGCATCGACAAGAAGGCCAACGTCATTGACGCTTTTAATCGCACCTTTTGGGAATTGAAAATCAAACTATCTGACGAACATCAATTATGCACCATTGCAAGATTTTGATTACTTTTGTCTCTTATTTCATTTGAAGTGAAACGTTTTTGGGCTGTCATATCGCTTTTCCTTATGCTGGGAGACCTTCCTTCCATGGCGCAACTTCCTTTTTCGGGAACAGTGGCGGGATGGGAAGGGCAAACGGTGCAGTTGCTGGCCTACACAGGACTGAAACTGGATTCGGTGGCAGTTACCATGGCAGACGGACAAGGCTCGTTTTCCTTTGAAAAGGGTTTGTGTCGGGGCATGTATCTGCTTCGATCTAAAGGGGATACGGAAATAGAACTGCTCTACAACGGACAGCCGGTTCAATTTGTGATGAGCGATGCAAATGATTTGAAAACCATACAATTTGTCCGCTCTAAAATCAATGAAAAATGGTCGGCTTATTTATGGAGGCGTGCAAACTATCGACATGCTGTGGAGCTGCTGAAATCCGTGTTGCGACAGTATGACCCGCAAACGGAGTTTTACCGGAATACTGCTGCCGAATTTGTGCGTTTGCAGTCCGATTTTCGCTTGTTTACCGATAGCCTGACGGTGAACGACAGCAGCTATGCGGCGCGACTGATACGGACGGATCGCGACTTGCCGACAGATTTGAAACAGTCGGCAAACGAGCAACGTAAATATTTGATCGACAACTTCTTCGGAGATGTTGATTTTGATGATTTATCGCTTATTCCCACCAACGTACTGACCACTAAAATGATCGATTACCTTTCCTTATATCAAGGTCTGCCGCAGTTTGCGTCCAATTCCGATGCGGGTTTTGTAGTGGGATTGGGCGCTGTTTTTGAAAAGGCGAAAGTCAACATGCGTATGTATGAGTTTGTCTTGACCTACATGCTGGAGGGCTTTTCGGCATTGGGGGTGGAGCCTGTCGTCAACTACCTGTTGAATTATCCGAAATTGGGTGAAGGCGAAGTGCCTTTGGAACAAGGATTACGCTTAGAAACGATTGCAGCACCGTATCAGAAAGTAAGAGTGGGGGTGAAGGCACCGAATCTGACCGGAATGACCATCGATGGCAGATCGTATGACCTGTATGTCTCGAAAGCAAAGCACATCATCGTTTTTTTTGCGTCAAGCGACTGCGAATATTGTCACGAGTTCCTGACGAGGATACGTAAAAAGCTGGATTTGCAATCTGATTTTGAACTTGTTACGGTTTTTATTGCAGATAACAAGGCAGAGGTGGAGGATGCGTTGAAAAAAATGAAACTCACAGGATACCATTTTTACGATGATTTGCGTTGGGATAGCAAGGCATTTTTAGATTATCATGTCAGTTCAACGCCATCTGTTTTTGTGTTGGACTCACAAAAAACCATAGTTCTGAAACCATATAATTTTGAGGAGCTTATAGAATGGAAACGAGCCTTGGACAGCTAATGATGGTTTTCACCAACGGGTAGGATTTATTTTGAAAATTGATTTGTTTATGAATATCAAATGTTGTTTATCCGTGTTGTTTGCGGGGCTTGCCTGCATCTCCGGATCTTTATTTGCACAAAATGCCGAAACACGTTGGGTGGATTCGGTTTACAACAGCCTGACGCTGGAGCAGCGTGTGGCGCAACTCATTTGCATGCGTGCCAACCAGCCCGACAAGCCGTTTTATCAGGAAGTGGGCAAATACATCAAGCGGTACAACATCGGCGGGGTGTGTTTCTTCCGTGCCGATCCCATTGCGCAGGTCGAGCAGACCAATCAGTGGCAGACGATGGCTCAAACTCCGCTCATGGTTTCCATCGATGCGGAATGGGGGCTTGGCATGCGTGTCCGCAACACCATTTCGTACCCTTATCAGATGACATTGGGTGCTATTTCGGATAATGACTTGATTTACAGGATGGGACAACAGGTTGCCGAACAGTGTCAGCGCATGGGCATACAGGTGAATTTCGCTCCTGTTGTTGATGTGAACTCCAATGCCGCCAATCCGGTCATCGGCATGAGAAGCTTTGGCGAAGATCCGCGTAATGTGGGAGAAAAAGGAGCGGCTTATGCTCTGGGAATGCAAAGCAAAGGCTTGATTACCACCATGAAGCATTTTCCCGGACATGGCAACACATCGACCGACTCGCACCTGACACTCCCTACGGTGAGTGCCACTTTGGAACAGGTGCAGCAAATCGAGTTGGCGCCTTTTCGTTACATGGTGGAAAGAGGTGTGAACGGGGCTATGGTGGGGCATCTCTATTTTCCGGCCATCGAACCCTTAAAAAACACCTCGTCTTCTTTGTCGAAAAAAGTGGTCACCGACCTGTTGAAGCGTGATCTTGGCTTTGAAGGTCTGATCTTTACCGATGGCCTCGATATGAAAGGCGTTTCGCAGACGGTTTCTCCAAACGATGTGCCGTTCGTGGCTTTCATGGCAGGAAACGATGTGCTGATTCTGCCTCACGATGTGCCGTTTGCCATCAAATCCATTCGCGAAGCTGCGGAGCGTGACCCGCAGGTGGCCGAGCGAGTGGAAGAGAGTTGTAGAAAAATACTGACCTACAAGTACCGAGCAGGATTGAATCGTCTCAAACCTGTAGCCAAAGCGAACTTGGTGAACGATCTGAACGATGGATCCTACATAGGACTGAAACAAGAGCTGTTTGATGCCGCTGTCACCTTGTTGCGCAACAACGAGAACACCTTGCCTTTGGCAAAGAATAAGAAGATGGCGGTAGTTACGGTTGGCAATGGAACCAATGACTTGAATGAGGCGCTTGTGAGGGCAGGTTATAGCACGACATCTTTTGCTGTGGAAAAAGATCAGGTGCAAAAAAAGGCGGACACATGGTTGAAAACCCTTGAGTCTTATGAATTGGTCGTTTTCAATGTGCAGAAAACCAATATGTTGCAGACGAAGAATTATGGCATTACTGAAGCGACGGTTGATTTCTTCAACCGCTTAACGGCACAGAATGACGTGGTTCTCAATCTGTTTGCTTGTCCATACGCCTTGGATCGTTTTCGTATCAACAATAGCGTGAAGGGACTGATTGCGGCTTATGAGGATAACATGCAAGCCGTGAATACGGTGTTGTCGATACTTACGGGGGCGCGTAAGGCTCAAGGG
>ENA-OWLX01000366-OWLX01000366.1-metagenome-genome-assembly--contig:-NODE-366-length-16069-cov-5.872861_pt1 | contig 16069 bp, 18 predicted proteins | sample MGYA00245351_ERZ651106 | MGnify/ENA primary metagenome ERZ651106 (study PRJEB26857, sample SAMEA4031768) | metagenome | biome: human; feature: oral; material: saliva | place: Philippines | collected 2014... | reverse complement strand
CGTAGAGCGTCGGGGTATTAAACCCTCCGCACGAATAACAGGTATCCAACTGTCGATTTCAAATTTTTCCTGTTCATAGGGTTCAGCATATCCGCACTGACCATGATGCAGATCCATCTTTTTTAAAATACATCAGACAGCTCTGTCTTCCGTTCCAGTCATCTTCAAACGTATAATTTTTTCCGATCTTTAGCATTTGTTATCTCCTTTTCACTAATAGTATATGTCATTCAATGCTGATTTATTTGAAAATTCCTTGTAATCGTAAAATGCATCCATTCATCCTGCAGTCAATTCTCATTTCATTACATATTTGATACTATTATACTCTTTTTAAGGTATTTTTTCTACTGTCAGATTTCCTCTACTTGCTTTCAAAACTTTCATTGAAATAGATAAAAAAACGGGAAATATGAATACAAAGTGGTCTATTTTTCTTTATCTTTTCCGTTCCGTTTTCACTACCTTGAACAGCTTATCTTGAAATGTTTCTTTGCTGTTTTTGTCAAACTATATCTCGGTTACAATGGTCTTTCCGTTTGTATTTTTCGTTAGAATACCGTCAAGCTTTTGATGGTGTGGTTGTTCTTCTATCTGTATTTCTTTATTATCTATTTTTTCATCTTCTGCCATTTAGTCCTTCTTTCAACCGGTACAAAAAAAGATTTCCTGTATTTAGGAAACCTCTTCTCATATTGGTTGATATTTCGTTTTAGATATTGGTTTTAAGTTATAGCTTGTAGCTTCTTTCTTGCTCTGTATTCCCTTGTATACCATTCGGACATGATATTGATAAAAGGCACAAATTCCAATGTATTTTGGTCTTTCCTGTCAATACCGTTATTGATAGCGATAAAGCATCTATCATTTCTTCGGAATATCTCCATAGCGTTTCCCTCTTGAAGATAAGATTGGACGCATCAGTTGCTAAAAAGTCTGTTCTTAAAGACACTCCAAGAGGAAATTAAGACTATGTTGTCTATTCTCCCGATACGGTCACTCCGTCAAAAATAATGGCTGACGGTGTTACGGAATATCGACGGACTTCCTGCTCACGCGAAAATCTCATCTGATTTTGTATTTTAAATATATTTTCGGAAATTGCTCCTCCTGTCACAAAGGTTTCTGTTCCGTTTTGTACCAATTTTGCCAATCTGAATTCTCCTCCGAAATCTCCTGTGATTTCATCTGCAAGAAAACATGAGAAGGTCAAAATTTCCAAGTAATCTTGTTTTTTATATTCTTCTAACGACTCTTTCCCACCGAGAACTTCAAAGGTATTGACTGTACCGACATGCTCAATTCCTAAATAATGGCTGAATTTTGCAGTAGTACGAAGCGCTTTGATTTCTCCTTCATACATAAGGTCGTACTCTTTCAACACGGTTCCTTCCGCATCTACCGGTCGTGCATAGATGGAGGTTTCCAAATTCGGTTTCATCTTAACGGTAATCGGTTCTTTTGCATCTTTTGATTGAAACGCTTGTCCTATTCTTGCTTTTCCGATATTGGTATATACCATCACATCGGATGCCTGTTGCAAATAGAATTGGAAAAATTCTTCCACTGCATCTCCGCTCAAAATGACTCTCATATCCGATAGGGTTGCATTTCGAACCGCCTTGCTTCTTCCTTCCGTTTCCATCAACTGTTTCTTTGTAATTCGTTCTATCTCCTGCAAATCCATTTCGGTTAAATAATATCCGTTAAAGATTTCTACCGGTTCTTCTCCTTCGTTGCAATCAGTCACAATCTCGAAAGTAAATTCATTTTTCGGGTAGGTGCAATCACAACCTGTTGAAGTCACCACTCTCTTTGTTCCCTCTATCGCAAATATTTCACAGGAATTGACTTTTGAGATATAGCCATAGTCTTGATAGAACACTTGGTGAAGGTCATCATAGTTTTCATGTAACGATTTGATATTATCCGCCTTTTTCATCTCAGGATATTCTGTCGCTGTATTCACAGGTAAAGGATACCACTTGTTCTTGACAAATTTTGCAGAAAATGCCGCTTGCTCTAATTTTTTTGTAAGTTCTTCCACACTGTCCAAAGGACTCAATACCACATCGGCATCTCCCTTATATCGTTCTTCGCCCTCTTGAAAATCCACAAATACTCTCACTGCAAACTCATGAATATCTGTTCCGCGATTCATATCCAACTTATCTTTGACAAAAAACAATTCTTTTGAGGCAGACTGTTCTTCTGTGATAATCCAATCGGATACTTCTGTCATGGAAGACAGTATGTTTTTTATTGTTTCAATCATTAGTTCAATCTCCCTTTCGCTTTGATATAAGATCCTCCTGTTGAGGTCTTCACCCATTCTTTCCAACCTTTTCCACAGTATCCGGAGCCGGACAGTTTCAATCCCGGAGATACCATGGTAATGGACTCTAACAATTCAGGCACATAACCTGTCAAATATAACGGACTGACAATTCTTCCTGTCAATTTTCCGTCTTTGATTTCTCTTCCTTTGGATGCAACACATTGAATCCCCCAGTTTTTCGGATCTTCCATACCGGAAGAAAAGCCTTCCAACAGGTAACCATACTCAATTGATGCAATCATTTCATCCAAAGAATCTGTCCCTTCTTCAAAAAAGGTGTTCGTCATTCTCGTGTATGCTTTTCTCTTGTAGGATTCTCTCTTTCCGTTTCCTGTCGGTTCTACTCCAAGTTGCAATGCAGAGAGTTCATCACACATTCCCGTTTTCAAAATTCCCTTGTCGATAATCAAAGTGTCTTTGCCTAAATTTCCCTCATCATCAAACAGATAGGTTGAAACTTCTTCACAAGCAGTTGCTCCATCGTGCATAAATACTTTGTCGGACGCTACTCTCTTGTTGACATACTCCTGTCCTTTTGCCCGTTCCTTAACAAACATATCCATCTCTGCTCCATGTCCAAACGCCTCATGTGCAATCAATCCGGTAAAATCGGGATCACAGATGATATCATAAGTGCCCGGAAGAACTTTCTCACTGTGAAGGAGCTCTTTTGCTCGTTCTGCAGCTTGATATACCTTTTCTTCCAATTCCTCTATCAATTCTGAACCACAAAGTCCGGAAACTGCAAGAAAATCATTTTTCGTCGACTGTTCATCTCCTGCAACTGCAACTCCATAACCGGTTGAATAGACATAGCTTTGATACAAGTCCTTGTTCTCCGAAATAAAAATTTTATTCACTTGTGTTGTGGTCAAACTCACTTGTAACTCCAACAAGTCCGGATGTTTTTTCATCACATCGGAATGAATCTCTGTCAATTTTCGGATAATTTCATCCGGTTTGTCTTCTTCCGGAAGATTTTTCACCTCTGAGAAAAACTCTTTGGTTATCTTCTCATCTTGAGGAACTGCCGGATATTCCAAAAACAAATTGTTTTTGACATATCTTTCTCTATCTTCTTTTGCTATCTCCTTCACTTTTCGAACTGCTTGCTCTACATCCAAGTGATTAAAGGAATATTCGCTGAATCCGATGTCCTGAAACACTCTTACTACAAATCCTTTTTCCGTATCCGGAGACGGTTTTGCTGAAATTCCGCTCTTTTTTACAGAATAAGCAGAACCTGTCACATCTGTTCCCAAAACGGATACATAATAGAAGTCTTTTTTCAACTCGGATACCAATCTTTTTAATTCTTCTTTTTTGCTTAATAAAAATTCAGACGGTTTTACCTTCATCTTTTTCTCCTTCCCATGCCGAACTCTCTTCGACACAAACGATATCTTTTCTATAACATCGTTCTATTTCTATGCCAAACTCAGCAACAGCGTTACCAAAACGGGTACACTGAGCGTCAAAATAAATCCTGTAATAAATGCAATAATTGCCGTTCTTGCGTCAGTTGCTTTTGAAATGATTGGTAAGGTGGTATCCATTGCAGTTGCTCCTGACGGTGCAATCGCCTCTTCGTGACCGATATACTTTGCAATCAACGGAATCAGAACAATCGCAAATACCTCTCTGCAAACATTTGTCAAAAACGCCAATACACTGAGTTCTTTGGAGTACGGCGTTATCATAATCGCAGAAAGAGAATACCAAGCCATTCCCGCTCCTATCAAAGAAGAGTCTTTCGCTCCATATCCCAAAAACTTTCCACACACAACCGCACCGACCAAACTGCCGCTTGCCACCATCAATGGTGTCGAAATTGCTTTTACACCGATTGATTTGATTTGACTCATCACATCTTTATTTTTTCCGATATCTATCCCCACAAAAAACATCAAGAGACATAGTCCCACATCAAGCAAGGTAGAAATATAGGATATTTCCTGTACTACGATGAACTTTCCGCACAAAATACCTGCAATCACTGACATCACGATTACCAAAGTCATCTATCTCACCTTGCCTTTCTGAAATTGTCCATAAATTTTGTTGAATAGAAATACAAACAACACACTGAATCCAATCGTGAACAACGCAAACAGAGCAGATTCTTTTCCGATATTGCCGAAAGAGTCCATAATCTCTTGATTCGTTCCCACATTGATTCCCATCACAAAGAGCAAGAACAATAAACACAGTAATTGGAACTTATCCAATCTTTCCATCAATCTTTTGCTTACCTTTCCGCTTCTGCCTAATGCAATTCCGGATCCCATCATAAAAAGGTAACACGCCATTCGAAATAACATAACATCCCTCCGCATTATCTTTTGTTTTTTATTTTTGAACACACCAAACTGACTGTCTTCGCTCATTTCTTTCAAGAAATCACGATACAGTTCATGTATCTTGTCTGGTTCCCCATATCCTCTTTTCAATAAAAGCTGTTCTCAATAAAAACACTTCCTTTTGATGACATGTTCCGTTATTGTCTTCTCCTTACTCTAAGAAATATTATTATTCTCAGATCAGAAAGAAAAACATGCCCATACACACATCAAACATATAGTTTTCTTGGTACAAAATCATTGATACAAGAAAAAAGAGAGACATCTCCTGTCTCTCTTATCTTACCTTGTATTCTTTGCAGTTGCAAGATACTTTTGAAGTTTTCCTACATCATCGGCATTCCGCCACCCATTGGAGGCATTGCAGGTTCTTCTGATTTAATGTCCACTACCGCAGCTTCTGTTGTTAAGAAAGTAGCCGCTACGGAAGAAGCATTTTGTAATGCACTTCTTGTTACTTTTGTAGGGTCGATAATTCCCGCTTCAATCATATTGACATATTCTTCTCTGAATGCGTCGAATCCCATTCCTTTTTCGCCTTTACGAACATTTTCTACAATAACGGCACCTTCCAAACCTGCGTTGATTGCGATTTGTTTCAACGGTTCTTGTAATGCGCTTAAAATAATTTTGATACCTGTTTTGATTTCTGTATTTTCTTCTGTCAACAGTTTTTCAACTTCGGAGATAGTTTCAATCAATGCAACTCCACCACCGGATACGATTCCTTCTTCTACCGCAGCTCTTGTTGCATTCAATGCATCTTCCATACGAAGTTTTCTTTCTTTCAATTCAGTTTCTGTTGCCGCTCCGACTTGGATAACCGCAACTCCGCCTGCTAACTTCGCAAGGCGTTCTTCCAATTTTTCTCTATCAAACTCAGAAGTAGTGTCTTCGATTTGTCTGCGAATCAATGCTACTCTTTCTTCTATATCGCTTGCACTTCCCGCTCCGTTTACAATAACTGTATTTTCCTTCGTTACTTTGACAGAACCTGCACGACCAAGCATTGTCATATCTGCATCTTTCAGTTCCAATCCAACTTCTTCAGAGATTACGGTTCCTCCTGTCAAGATAGCAATATCTTGTAACATTGCTTTTCTGCGATCTCCGAATCCCGGTGCTTTGATTGCAACAACATCAAATGTTCCTCTCAATTTGTTTACTACCAAAGTAGCCAATGCTTCTCCTTCAATATCTTCTGCAATAATCAACAATTTTTTACCTTGTTGTACAATTTGTTCCAATACAGGAAGGATTTCTTGGATATTTGTAATTTTTTTGTCTGTGATTAAAATCAACGGATCGGAAAGGTTTGCTTCCATTTTTTCCATATCGGTTGACATGTAAGGAGAAACATATCCTCTGTCAAATTGCATTCCTTCTACTACTTCCAAAGTAGTTCCCATTGTTTTTGATTCTTCTACTGTAATAACACCGTCTTTTCCGACTTTTTCCATTGCATCTGCAATCATTTTTCCTACTTCTTCGTCTCCTGCGGAAATTGCAGCTACTTGTGCAATGGATTCTTTGTTTTCGATTGGACGAGAGTTTGCTTGCAAGGTTTCTACTGCTTTATCCACCGCTAATTGAATTCCTTTACGAATAAAGATTGGATTTGCACCGGCAGCTACGTTTTTCAATCCTTCACGAACAATTGCCTGTGTCAATAATGTCGCTGTTGTTGTTCCGTCTCCTGCAATATCATTTGTTTTTGTCGCTACTTCTTTTACCAATTGTGCTCCCATGTTTTCGTAAGCATCTTCCAATTCGATTTCTTTTGCAATAGTAACTCCGTCATTGGTAATCAACGGACTTCCGAATTTTTTATCTAAAATAACATTTCTTCCTTTCGGTCCGATCGTCACTTTGACTGTATCCGCCAAAATATTTACTCCTCGTTCCAATGCTTTTCTTGCGTCTTCTCCGAATTTAATTTCCTTTGCCATAATTCAAATTCCTCCTTATATTCTCTTTCTCTTATTCCATCTTATTCTACTACAGCTAAAATATCGCTTTGTCTTAGGATAATATACTCTTCTCCTTCTACCTTTACTTCTGTTCCGGCATATTTGGAGAACAACACTTTGTTTCCTTTTTCTACTTCCATTTTGATTTCTTTACCGTCTACTACTCCACCCGGTCCAACTTCTACAACTTCTGCAATTTGCGGTTGTTCTTTTGCGGTTCCTGTCAAAATGATTCCGCTCTTTGTTTTTTCTTCCGCTTCCAACATTTGAATTACTACACGATCTGCTAATGGTCTTATTTTCATTTCCAAAATCCTCCTTATATTTTATACCGAATGAACGATTCTTTCGATATAGAGTTACACTTCAACTTATCGTTGTATTAGCACTCTTTATTGTTGAGTGCTAATCTACGATTATAATAACGAATTTTCGATTACATTTCAAGTGTTTTTTTATTTTTCTACAATGTTTTTACAGAAAAATGCAACTCCTGTCGCAAAGTCGGAGTTTTTCTCCATTTCAAAGATTGCTTTCGGTTTTACAAACTACTGTTTTTTGTCATATTTTCACTTTTACTCGTTTTAGTTTCCATATTTCATTATGTTAAACTGACTCAAGTAATCATAAAAAAAGAACACTCTTTATCGTGTGACAAAGAATGTTCTCTTAATTCAACATGCACAGAAGTTCTATTTTGCTTCCTGTTCATCTCGAATTTTTTTGCTTTTAATTTTTTTCAATCGGAAGAAATCTTCTCTTTCTTTCTCTTCGATTACTTCCTGAATATATTTTACTGCCTCTTCATAACGTGGAATCTGAATTTTTTCCAATGCGTTCGCACGCTTGGCTGTCTTTTTGATTTCCATTGCTATTTTGAAAACGGCATTCTCTACTTCTGCCAACTCATAGATGAGATAACGAAGATTTTTGAATTTCATTACGGTTTGATCTACTGCTTGATTCGTTTGAAAGAAACTGTAATCCGTATGAAGCAACTCATCTCTCTCAAAAACTACTGTCGGAACTTCCAAGCCCATGACACTGCGATACAAGATATCAAAGTTCTCTCTCCCAGGAATGGACATTGCAATTTCATCTGCAGTATTAATCCCGATGGACAGATTGACCATTTGCAATGAGGCATATGCCTCTTCGAACTCTTCTTTGATTTGTTTTTGAAGCGTTTCCGCTTTTCCGACAAGTCCCATTGCCTCTCGAATCAACACAGTTCTTTTTTTATCCAACAGAGAAAATCCGCTTCTGGAGAAAATCAGATTTTCTTTCGCTTTCATCAGATTCGCTTTGGTAGGTGCTAATTCGTTTGCCATTGTACCACCTACTCTCCACAGTAATACTTATCTATCATTTTCGGAGAAAGTCTTTCCAATTCTTCTTTCGGAAGGATGGATAGGATTTCCCATGCAATATCTAATGTTTCTTCGATGGTTCTCTTTTCATCCTGATCTTGCGTCAAGAATCGCTCTTCAAACGCTTTTCCGAACGCCATGAATTTTTGGTCCAATTCGGAAAGGTCATCTTCTCCGATGATTTGTGCCAAAGAACGCACTTCTTGTACTCTTGAATAAGAAGAGAACAATTGGGAAGATACTTCATCATGGTCTTCTCTTGTAAATCCGTCTCCGATACCGTCTTTCATCAAACGAGACAAAGATGGCAATACATTGATTGGAGGGTATACATTTTGTTTTGCCAAATCTCTTGACAATACAATCTGACCTTCTGTAATATATCCTGTCAAGTCGGGAATCGGGTGAGTGATGTCATCATTCGGCATAGTCAAGATTGGCAACAAGGTTACAGAACCTTTTTTGTCCAATACCATTCCTGCTCTCTCATAAAGTGTTGCCAAGTCACTGTACAAATATCCCGGATATCCTTTACGACTCGGTACTTCTTCTCTTGCTGAGGAAAGTTCACGAAGCGCTTCGGCATACGCTGTAATATCTGTCAAAATAACAAGTACGTGCATTCCTTCTTCATAAGCAAGGTATTCGGCTGCGGTCAACGCACATCTCGGTGTGGAAATCCGTTCTACCGCCGGATCGTCTGCAAGGTTGACATACATAACAACACGCTCTATTACTCCTGAGCCTTCAAAGGATTGTCTGAAGAAATCCGCATCATCGTGCTTGATTCCCATTGCACCGAACACGATTGCGAAGTTGGACTCTTCTCCTTTTACAGATGCTTGTCTTACGATTTGAGCAGCCAACTCGTTGTGTGGCAATCCGTTTCCTGAGAAAATCGGCAATTTTTGTCCACGAATCAATGTCATCAAGCTGTCAATCGCAGAAATTCCCGTTTCCAAATAGTCTCTCGGATAGGAACGGGCAACCGGGTTCATCGGTCTTCCGTTTACGTTATATCTTTTTGAGGAATAAATCGGACCGATTCCGTCCACACTTTGTCCCAATCCGTTGAACTGTCTTCCCAAAATATCTATTGAAAGTGGAATTTCCAACGGTTTTCCTGTAAAGTTAACCGCTACGTTGTTGGTAGAAACTCCCTGTGTCCCTTGGAATACTTGAGCAACCACCTTGTCGCCTTGAACGGCAACAATTTTTCCGTTTCTCTTCTTACCGTCTTCTAAAGTGATGTTTAGTATTTCGCCATAGGCTGCATTTTTTACGCCCTCTAATACAATTAGGTCTCCCTTTACCCGATTGAGGTGCAAATATTCTCTGTCGCTCATTACTTCACATCCTTCCGTTTTTCATATCTTTTGATCAATCCGTCATAGAAGGTGTCGATGGTATATACCAACTCTCCGATTTTGCTCAAATCACTGTTTGGAATGGTATATTTCATCTTAATCACTTCTTCAAATAACTCTGCGTTTCGAATTTCTCTTTGAGGAATTCCTTCTGCCAACGCATCTTTTGCACGTTGATTTAGATGGTCGATTGTCTTCAACATCAAGTATTGTTTTTGTAGCGGTACAAAGGTATCGTCCGCATGCATCGCATTTTGTTGCAAGAATCCGCGCTTGATGACTTTCGCAATCTCAAGTGTGATTCTTTGATCGTCAGGGAGTACATCTTCCCCAACCAATTGTACGATTGCATTCAATTTTTCTTCTTCATGCAATACCAACATCATACGATCTCTGATTTCTGCCAAGTCTTCCGCTACTTCTTGCGCATAAAAATCCTGCAATACTTTTCCATATCCGCTATAGCTTGTCAAATATCCGATGGCAGGATAGTGTCGTGCATACGCCAACTTACGGTCCAATGCCAAAAATGCATTTACGAAACGTTTGGTATTTTCTGTAACAGGTTCAGAGAAGTCCCCTCCCGGAGGAGATACTGCACCGATAATGGTAACAGAACCTTCTTCTCCGTCCAATGTGGTAACATAGCCTGCTCTTTCATAAAACTGTGCCAAACGAGACGGTAGATATGCAGGATATCCTTCTTCTGCCGGCATTTCTTCCAAACGTCCTGAAATTTCACGAAGAGCCTCTGCCCAACGAGAAGTGGAGTCCGCCATAATCGCTACGTGATACCCCATATCACGATAGTATTCCGCCATTGTGATTCCTGTATAGATACTTGCCTCACGAGCTGCAACCGGCATATTGGATGTATTTGCAATCAAGATAGTACGATCCATCAGCGGTTTTCCACTTTTCGGGTCAATCAGTTTCGGAAAGTCTTCCAAAACCTCTGTCATTTCATTTCCACGTTCTCCGCAACCGATATATACGATAATATCTGCATCCGACCATTTTGCCAACTGGTGTTGTGTCATTGTTTTTCCCGTACCGAATCCTCCCGGTAACGCAGCTGTTCCGCCTTTTGCAATCGGAAAGAAAATATCCAGTACCCGTTGTCCTGTAATCAACAACTCTTGAATCGGACGTCTTTCGCGAACAGGTCGCGGAGTACGAACAGGCCATTTTTGATACAGTTTCAATTCTTTCTCGCCACGGTTGGTTGCAACGATTGCAACAACCTCTTCAATATTGTATTGTCCTGAAGGTTTTACATCATGAACTTCTCCTCTTACTCCTTGAGGTATCATCAATCGATGTTGAATCAAATCAGTTTCCTGAACTGTTGCATATACTTGTCCTTCTTGAACAAAGTCTCCTTCAGAGATAAGCATTTCCACATCCCATACTTTTTCCATATCAAGAGAAATCAAACCGATTCCCTCTGCGATAAATTCTCCTGAAATTTCTTGGATTCTTTCCAATGGACGCTCGATTCCGTCAAAGATATTTCCAATCATTCCCGGTCCTAATGTCAGAGAAAGAGGACGGTCTGTCGGGATAACGGTTTCTCCTGCTTTCAATCCTTCTGTTTCTTCATAAACCTGAATGGTTCCAACATCGCCTTCCAAAGAAATAACTTCTCCAAGAAGCTTTTTGCTTCCTACCATGACCATTTCACGAACTTCAAAGTCTTTCATTCCGGACGCTTGAACAACCGGTCCGTTGACGGATGTTGTTATTGCTTTTGATTTATCCATTCAATTCAGTCCCTTCTCTTACATAGTTGCTCAAATATTGTCCGATTGGTTCTCTCATATTGTCCATTGTTCTGATGATGGTTTTGTTGATACGAATATCATCTTCCAACACTTCTAAGATGAATCCTCCTATTTCACGAATTTCGCCTTCTTTGAATTGAACGTGCTTGTATCCTCTTTCTGTCAGCAATTCTTGAAATTGGCGTTTTACTTCATCAAAGTTGGACGGACAAATATAGATTGTCACCTGTCTGTCTAAAGCGATTTCATTTTTTGCCAGTGTCTGTCCCAATACTCTCGCAATAAAAGGCGGATAATCCGGTGTCAAAACAAAGTCTCTTGATTTTTCTTCTACTTTTTGAATTAAATCTTGGATAAATAATTCATTTTTTCTCAGATAATTTCTTTTTTCTTCTTGTTTGATGGTAGAGATTCTCTCTAATTTTTGTCTGTCTACACGACGAAGAGCGGAGCGTTTTTCACGATCCAAAGCAGATTCTATTCTTGATTTTTCTTCTTCCAGGAACGCTTGTACTTCCGCTTGTTTTTCAGCCAATTCTTCGCTGATTTCCTGCTCCACTTTTTCATCTATCATATCACTAAATTGCTTTAATTTTTCTTCCAAGGTTATCATGTTATTTAACCTCCTCCCTTACAGCTTAATTCCTACAGATTCGTTAATATACTGTGTAATATAGTTATCATCTCTTATTTGACCATGTCGATCAGGAATTTCGACGATAAGCGGTGTTCGACGGTTCATTCTGATATCAAGCAATTCTGCTTTCGCCATGTCAAACACTCTCTCCGTCACAATCAAAATTCCAACTTCTTCTTTCGATAAAGCAAACTCAATCGCTTCTATCACTTCTTCTCTGTTACTCGCCAAAACGGATTTTACTCCGCCCAAACGCATTCCAACGAGGGTATCGTTGTTATCAGATATGAGCATTGTTCTCATATAATCACTTCCTAAAGTCTTCCCAAAATCATGATAGAAACGATTAGACCGTAAATAGCAATCCCTTCCGCAAGACCAACGAAGATCAATGTTTTACCAAGAATTTTTTCATCTTCGGAAACCGCTCCAAGAGCTGCAGCACCTGCGGCACCTACCGCATATCCTGCTCCGATTGTTGCCATACCTGTTGCCAAAGCTGCACCGATATATCCTAATCCCGCACTTGGATTTGCTGCTGTCTCTCCCGCAGCAAAAATGATTTTCGGCATCATCATAGCAATAGAAGAACCTACCAACGGTGTAAACAATGCCACATTTGCCATAATTACCGTTTTCAAACTGTCTTGTTTTCCACCTTTAATATACAAACGAATTCCCACACCGATTGTGGATAATACAAAAAATATCATTAATGCTAACACATAGTTCATTAGATTTCCCCCTCTTTTTCTATAAATGTTACCGGAACAAATGCACGTCCGTCTCCTTTAAAATATTTTCCAAATAACTCATAATACTCTAAACGAAGTCCTTGAATCAATACAATCAAGCCTTCCAATCCGATAATAATAATGTTTCCGAGTACCATAATAAAGATACCGATTGCTTTATTGTTTACCATGTTCGCCATTGTGGTGAACGCCAAGAACAAACCGACGTGGTTCAATGCAAATGCTCCTACCCGAATGAACGAAATTGTGTTTGATAAGAAACTCAAAATCGTTTCTATCAAGTTAAATCCGCCTTCAATATAGTAAGAGGACTTTCCTTCTTCATAGTGCGGTTTTTCTTTGTTCATCATTGCATACAACGGCACTCGAAGCAAAATCATTCCCAACGCAACAACGGAAACGACTACCAATACGATAGAAGGAATCACATTGGAACCTAATACTGTCTGTAACAATCCTACCAACAATGCAATGTAGAACGCCAAGCCTGCGAATCCATGATTTCCGAAAATCATTTCATCCTTCTTACCTTCTACACCAAGGTTATACATAGACATTCCAAAACTGATTAACAATAGAACAACCCCGAATCCAATCGCTGTGTACAGCACTTGGTTGATGTTTTCCATCGGTCTTACAAGCAATGCCGGAATGACTTCTTCCAATCCGAAGATACTTCCGTACAGAAAACCGAATATCGTCGAGCTGACTCCGATTCGTTTCAAAATCTCTCCGTATGGAGACGGTTTTTTCTTTGGAGACAACAAGAACCCAATCACTATGAACACAAGCCCTTGTCCGACATCTCCGAACATCGCTCCAAATAAGATCAAGTAAGTAATTCCTAAGAAGAAAGTAGGATCCAACTCATTGTAGTTTGGAATTCCATACATGTTTACCAATAATTCAAACGGTTTGATCAAACTGTTATTTCTCAGTCTGGTCGGCGGAATAATTTCTCTTTCCACCTCTTTTGAGTCAAGGGGATGAACAATGATGTTTTCGTGTTTACGAAGCAAGTCCTGTTCTACCTCTTTCCAATCCAATTCCGAAATCCATCCGGTAAAATAGAAAAAGTTTTTGGTTACTGCAACATTGTTCTGTAATTCATGAATTTCTTTTTCCAACTGAAGCTCTGAATTCAACAAAACAATTTCTTCCAAATACTGTGTTTGAATTCCTTTCACAACAGCTAACCTGTCTTCTTTCTTTTCCTTTAAAACATCTACCTGCTTCTTAATGTCTTTGGCTACCTCGCTTACCACACCGGTAAGTTCTTCCGGAATGGCAATTTCTCTAAAGTTCAAGGATTTCAGTATTTTACTTGTTTCTTCTTCATTTTGTTTCGGTGTAAAAATCAAATAAGATTCCGTTCCTGCCGAACTCCCGATATGAAGTACTACCGCCGGAATATTTTCATAGTTATCGCGCAACTTAATGCGACGCTCTTTCGTCAATGTTCCGATATGATAATTGAAATGTTCCATATTTTGAATTTCAGAAATATCAAAATCCATATCTTTCAAAAATTCAATACTCTCAAGAAATTCTTCCTTATCACGAATTTCTTTATCTTCAAAAAGACGATCCTTGCTCAACGGCTTCAAGGATTGATAAATCTCTCTGATACGATTTGCCACCTTATCAAATTCGTAGTGTTCATCCACTTCTTTTTTTACCGGAATTTTCACATCCAACAACTGTTCAATTTGTACGATGTCTTCATCCAATGATTTGAAATCAATCTTTTCCGGACGATATCTTGTGAATCTGCCCAAATCACGAATAGGATCTTCGTACTTTGACAACACCGACATCGTTAAGGAATCAGCAATCTTATCCTTGGTATAGTTTTTAATATGCAATTTTTCGCTTAAAATCAAATCTTTTAAGATATCATGCATATCTTCGATTGGAGCAACGATATTCATAAGCTTCATCTTTTCTACTGCCATTTTTCAATCACCTTCCTTCCTTTCTCATTTCTGTTGTTGTAGGTATTATATACTTCCATTTATCTGCTTCTTTGTATTTCGCACTTTCTACTACAGTAACTATATTCAAGTTTTCATATTCCAACAGACGCACATACTCAATTAAAGGAGCAATGCTCATCGGATGTTTCTTTGAAATCTCTTTCATCTTTTTCGACAAATATTGCGAAATCATACGCTGACCGTAGATATATTCATCTTTCTCCAACATCCCACGATAACTTTTATCAAAAAACTCCTTAAACTGTGTGTCAAAGTTATTAGAATAAATCATATCTTTCATTTTATTGAAGCTTAATTTCATTCCGCCTTTTAAGGTATAATTCAAGATTTCTTCATCTGATAACTTATAATTTTTCTTCGCCCGATAAATCCATTGCCCGTTTGTAAAATCAATAAAAGCGCCAACACTTTCATTGACGATATCACGGTCTTCCTTATCTAACTTTTCCGCTTTTTGAATCAAATTCAAAAAGTAGACATAGTCCACATTCATTTCGATATGAAACTCTCTTTTTTTGACATCTTCTTTGGTTACATTTCTGAAGGCATCCTCCAAAATTGTCCCCTGAAAATGCAGAATGAACTCATCTACGTTATCCGATCTTAACAATCGATCATAATCCAAGTTCAAATACGACTTTGTATCATAAAGATTCTTTTTGATATCTTGGATTGGCCTTTTTTGACTAAGTCCGCGTAAAATGACTTGTACATTCTCCACCTCATGTCGAAACAAAATTGCCTTCAACAAGTCCTTATACTCTTTTTTCAAATAAAAAGAGAGACTACGCACCCTATCCACACCATAATTTCGAATTCTGATTTCCAACTCTCCACGGTGAATCTCTTTGAGATTCGCATCCTTCAGAGCCTCTCGATAAATTGTGTTGTTGTACAGGTATTGTGCAATTTCTCTTGTTGAATTCAATCGAAATAATTGTTCATAATCTTGCTGTTGCAATAGATCTCCTCGCATAGATTGGATTTTCGTATTCAGTGCCGAAAATTTACTTGCACTTCCCATACCTATCCCTCCATACTTCTTAATATCATGCGAAAAGTTTCTTCACTAATCTTATCGGCATATTCTTGATATCGTGCATCCAATCTCTTAGAACGCTCTTCGCCTTCTTCTCGAATAACCTTTTCTTCCTCCAAAATTTCCGCTTTCGCTTTTTCTCGATACGCTTCAATTTCTTCCTTATTCTTTGCTTCCATTTCAGACTTTAGTTTTAAAAGCAAATCTTTTTTCTGACGCCCAAGCAAATCAAGTTCTTCTTGTGCTTCTTCTTGTCTTTTAATTGCATTTCTGTCTATTTGAATAATGGATTTGATGATTTGTTCCACCCTTACCACCCCTTTCTTTCAAAATTCCCGTCCGGTAAAAAGCTCAAGGGTATGAATCCTTTGTGATAAGCTAATTTTACCCGACTTTAAGGCCTAATGACATAATATACCTATTTTTACAAAAAATCAAAAAATATATTTTTC
>ENA-OWLX01000364-OWLX01000364.1-metagenome-genome-assembly--contig:-NODE-364-length-16126-cov-9.959990_pt1 | contig 16126 bp, 14 predicted proteins | sample MGYA00245351_ERZ651106 | MGnify/ENA primary metagenome ERZ651106 (study PRJEB26857, sample SAMEA4031768) | metagenome | biome: human; feature: oral; material: saliva | place: Philippines | collected 2014... | reverse complement strand
CTTTATCTTTGATTTCAATTTCTTTTACAATCTCATCGCTTTTATTATTTGTAAATCCAAGAATATCATCTATATTTACGTCTTTTATAATATTCTGATTAGTAGATTCAATTTCATCACCGACCATTGATACTAATTCATCGTTACTACTGTCTAAAAATACATCTATATTGGCAGCAGTTTCTTCGTCAATAATAGAATCAACTCCAGGTATTTTATCACCAGAATCTCTTCCAATTAATTCATTAAAGTCCGAATCTTTCTTCTGTTGGTCTCTTGCTTTAAGAATATCATCTTTATTTGTAATTGAATTTTTCTCATTATTTGAATAATAATTATCTTTTGATTTATTCTCTTCAAGAATTTTATTAAGTAAATCTTTCTTTTTACTAGCCATAAAGCTATTAACTCCTTAAACAATATTTTATTAGGTATGAATAATTGTTAAAAATAATCCATACCTAATAATAAAGTTAAATTAAGTGTATTTCTTACTAATTTATTGCTTATTGTACATGCTGTTACTTAAGAATCTTAGGTCTGTTTTAACAAAATCAATCTGATTGCTAACAGTTTTCATAGCTTCTTTAGTAGCTGTAATTTTAGTGTCAAGATCAAGAAGTTCAATATCTCCAGACTGATTCTCGATTCTTTCGTTTCTATTTGAAAATTTAGTTAGATAATAAGCAGTCTTCTTATCTTTCTCAGATTCAAAACTTACCAAATTAGCCTGCAATTCATCAAATAGTTTAATGAGTCTAAAATATGTCTTTCTGATGTTATTGACCTGTTCTTGTAATATCATTCTATCATTAATATCAATTTCATATTCTGTCATGATATCTTCATTCTTAATTTCTGTTTCAATGTCGTAATTAATTAGATATTTAAGCATTTTATTTTCCTTTTTAAATATATTTTTGTTAATATTAAATGTAGTTATTGAATCACAGTAAATATCTCATCATCAATCTCAATTTCGTTATTAGATTCATTTAAACCATCTATATTGACATCAAGGTCACTAGGTACATTATTTTTACCAATACCCTCGTTATAAGCTTCATATTCAATGTTCGCAGCTTCATTATCAATTTTTTCAGATTGATTTTTAAACTGAGTAAGTAGCATAAACTCTTCACTAGGGCTCATATCTGGCACTTCCATAAGTGACATCTCTTCACATAGCTTATGCTTTTCATCAACTAATTTCTTAATGCTTCTTTTAAGGTTCTTAGTCTCTACCTGATATTCAATGATTATTGTTTTCATTTTATCTATAACGTCATTGTATTTTGCTATAGTATCATTAACATCGGTAATTCTATATCCATATGGCTTAACTATAGGGAATAGCTTTTCAACAGATTTACTCATTTTAGTACCTCATTGTTAATTGTTAATGTTCTCTAAATCAATATTGCATATTTCATCTAGGGCAACATTAAATTTTTCTTTGTTATCAAATATATTCCAACGCTTCTTATATTCTGCCTGCTGGATATCTAAATTAATCTGGCCAAATGTAGCTACAACAGGAATACGACTCTTAAAGTTGTTAAATACAGTTTTATTCATGTCGTCATTCATGTCGATTTGTGTCAACACAAGATACATTTTGTTACCAATATTATCATCTGCAGAATAAGTACTGTTTGGTATACTGCCAGTCAATATTGAAATCTGGTTAAGTACTGAATAAACAGATTTAATACTTGTTGTACTTAATAGAATAAGCTTATCACATACCTTATAAATTGTAGATATAGGCCTAATGTTTGTGTATTCTATGCCTGTATCAAAAAATACTACATCATAATTACCTACTAAGTTAATAAATACCTGATTCCAGAATTCATCATTATTAATAAATGTGTTTCTAGGGGCTAGGTAAAAATCAACATTCCTTGGGAAAAAGTCGACATTAACCTTATACTCTTTCATTGTTTTGAAACGTCTATTACCATTCTCATACTGTTTATAGAACCCATACATATTCTTAGCTCTTGGAGCATGTATAGTTACACCAATTTGTCCATTGATTATATCGAAGTCGCAAATTGCAACTCTTAAATTAGGATGTGTTTTTGCAAATCTATAAGCAGAAATTAGACAAGTAAATGTCTTACCAACTCCACCTTTTGCGGAACCAAAAGCAATAATAGCTGCTTCTTTGCTATCTTCTTCAAATTCCTCTTCAAGCTTTACGTCTTCTGAGTCAGGTGCCATGTAGTCATTAAGAAGCTCAGTAATCCTATAGTCTTCTTGCTCTTCATCTTCTTTGTTTTCTTCGTTGGAAAATCCATCTAAGAAATTATCAATCTCTTCATTAGCGACGGTGTTTTCTTCATTATCTGATACTGGGATATTTCTTTCCCATAGTTCAATTCTATCAAGCGCTTTCCCCATAAAAGAAGAAACTTCATCATCAAATGTATAGTACCTTACATCAGGGAAATTATCCTCAATTATACCGAAGAAATCTTCAGAAAGGTCAGTACAGTCAACATATAACCTTACGTCACTATCAATTCCTTCTTCTGAAGCCTTAACTAAAAATTCATCAAAAGTATAAGCATCAAAGTTTCTACCTTTAACAGAATCTTTATTATTTGTTATTGCTATATTTTTCATAAGTTTACCTTTAATTTTACAATATAGTTTATTTTATGTTTAGTTATTGTATTATTCTTATCTAGTTGTGTAGTTCATTGTTACATAATCTACCTCAACATCAACATTTGCACAACTACCTTGTCTATTCTTAAGAATTTTGAATTTGAGTTTCTTTTTACTATTTCCAAGAATAGTTGATTTACTCATTCTACCTCCAGAATCAACCTCAATTCCCATAATTACATCGGCATCATTTTCAATAGTTGAACTACCAAATAATGATGTAAGGTCTATGCCATAATTGTTTGATTCTCTGCTTACCTGAGAGCATGTAACAAAAAGTACATTATTTGCCATTGCAAATTGTTTCATTTCAAATGTAAGTTTTCTTAAAGAAGCCCATTCATCAAGCTGATTAAACTTCATAAGCTGAAGATAATCTACAAATACCATATCAGCTCCAAACTCTTCAATACTCTTCTTTATGTCATCAAATATATAGTCTGCATTGTGGGTTCTAGAACAATATACCATGAAATTATCACTTAGGAGTTCAAATCTTTTCTCTTTTTGAATCTCTGCTTTTCGTTCAGCATCATATACCTCTTTACCCTCATACCAATTAAAGATTCTATCCATAATCTGTGCTTCTGTCATTTCAAGAGAAACAAAAAGAGATTTTATGCCTCTAGCAGCATTGTTTAGACATTGCTGTAACATGAATACAGATTTACCAACACCAGGTCTAGCAGCTATTACAAAGAAGTTTCCTTTATAAAGATCTATAAATTCATCAAGTCCATGGGAACCAGTTGTGAATTTACTTTCACCCTTGCCTTTAAAATCAATATCAATGTCATTAACATGGAAGAACTTCCTGACATCTTTATTGAGATTGAATTGAGGTGGTCTAATTGAAAGTTTGTCTTTAAAATCAGAATCAGAGTTATCTAATTCTTTAATTCTCTCTACATATTTATTCCAAAGATGTCTATAAAGAATATCATCAGCTAATCCAAACATAACATTGTTGCAGTTACTCTTTACATTTTCAAACCAAAGAGAAAAATTATCTCTCTTTGTTGTATTGTTAACAACTGAATTAGCCTGCTCAATTTTCTTAATTGTAGCTAATACTCTTTTCTTAACTGTCTCATATTCATCTTCGTCATTATCAATTATATCTTTCATATATTTTAAAAAAGTTAAAAAATATGAAGTTGGTTTTAAGTAATTATCATTACTAAGAGAATCAAAAAATGTTATAAGTCTTAAAAACTCTTCTTTATCATAATAAAGAATTGATGCTGCTAATATAGCATCATTATTTTCTTCATTAGTTTTCTTTCCTCTTGCCATTGTGCTATTCCTTTTCCAAAAACTATTATAACCTAAATTACTTGTTGTTTGCTTTTAACATAAACTCTATCTATTTGTTCCATTATTATAATTAAATAATCATATGTCAATAATTGCATCAGTTATTTATAGATATTGTTTATATGTAATAAATAACCAATGCAATTGTATTTTAAAATATGTTTTGTTTCCTGTTCAAACAGAATTCAAAAATTAAAAAGCACTCTTAGGGTCCCCCTTTACTTTTTTCTTTAAAGTCTCAAATCCACTATATGCTTTCCTTTTAATATTACCAATTGATCTATTTAGTTTATCATTATTATCAATACTTTCCATATTTGAAATAATTGTCATTGCTAGAACAATCCAAATAATGTCGCCTAATATATTACCTACTATAACCTTGTAAAGTACTATTAGGATGTAAATAGTGAATGAATACCAGAAATATAACCATACAGGTGAAAATACCGACTTAAAATTCGAAACAAAGTCATATTCATTGTTATCTGGTCTTATAAGCCATATAAATGACCTGCCAAACCATATAGCACCTAACATAAGTATTTTAACTAATGCTATTAATCGTTTTAGCCCGACATAAGCTATAGGTAACAGAAGCAATGATAAGAAGAAAGATTCCATTCCTTTTGATAAGAAATTCTGTGTATATGGCTTAGCCTTATCATAATTATCTTCATGTTCACTAGCATTAATGTATTTAGGTGAAATATCTAACTTAGCATCTAACCATCTAAAATTATCTACATAAATGTCAGGATTATTAGGGCATCTCTGTGCTCTTGGCCATGCAGTTTCGGCATCTTTCTTTGTCTTCTCTTCTATTTCTTCAGCAGTTTTACTTGATGATTCACTTTCTTCAACTGCATCAATATGATAGCTAGATTGGCAAGACCAAGCCAATGCTGCCCAATTCCTTGTAAAATAATTACCATTGCCTCCTAAAGGTACTTTTACATCGCCAACCGCTTCAACACTATTATATCTTGGCTTTCCTTTCCAGTCTTTCTTTATATCATCATTTGACTGTTCCATTGTCTTGGATTTGTCTTTACCACTATATGTTGTGTATAACTGGTTATATTTCTTGCCAAAAGTTCCTTCACACCATGGATCAAATACAGCTTTTCTCCATATACTTGCTTCAATAATATGTGTTGGGTCATCTGACTTAATAACCTCATCTTCACTAATATTTAATGCATAACTAAAAATGTTGTCTGTAGATTTTATTGTAAAATCAGTAATCTTTTTAAAAGTAAGAGGTTTATTTAAAAATAAAGTTATAACACCAAGTGTTATCATAAAACCTAGAAATCTAAAAATAACGGCTTTAAGAGGTTCTTTGCCTTTTATTGCTTTAATTATTTTTGGGACAAACATGATAACAAAAATTGATATAAAGAATGGCATTAATTTCATCATCATACCCATGAATACTTTGATTATTTTATTACTTACGATATTATCCCAAATATTAGATATGTCATCAAATATTGAATTACTGCATAAAGCACCAGTTATCTTTACTATTCCCTCAGCCATTGATAAGTAAGTGTTACCTAAACTAGCATATCCACCAGTAGTTGAAATTGCTTGATAAGCAGTTCTTCTAGGATCATAGTAATCATTTTTATAATCTTCTTCACTTACGATATCATTTCTGGTTTCGTATACTTTAGTCTGTAATGTGCCTTCAGTATCGGCCCAAATATCACTAATCTTGAAATCAAAATTCTCATTGTTACCCTTTGCATTACCATAAAAAGTGTCTGGTAAAGATAATGTAAATTTCTTTTCTCCATAATAAGGCACAAATTTTATATTCCCACCGAATCTATCATATAATGACAGATTCTTGCTCTCTGTTTTATTGAATATTTTATTATTGTACTCATTCCTTATCTTTTCGTCTTTATCAAATATACCAGAGCCTTTATCTAGTGTTACATCAAATACTTTATTGAAATAGTCGGTATGCAAAGAAGAATTTGTTTTGTTACCTTCGTCGGCAGAAACGCTATTGGCAAACGAAAGAAACAATGTAGCAGTAAGGATGACAAATATAGAGGCAAGCGCCGCTAATTTAGAATTTAAATTAAACTTTCTTTTTGATTTCATCTTTTGTCTCCTTTACTGAGCATTAGCAGCTTTATACATTTTTCTGTTTTCACGATTCTTTTTAATTGCTCTAACTATTTTGCTTAGTAACATTGGTCTATAGTTTCTTGTTTCTGTTAACAAAACAGTATATTTATATAGTGCAACTGCACTCATTATAGCGAATAATAATCCAATTATACCTGTGAAATTTGTTGACATATATACAAATATTGCCAATAAAAAGTCTGTAGCAAATACATATAAGAATGAATAAATAAACTTCATGAATACTGGCTTCATGGAATATTTCTTTAGAGATGCTTGGAATAGTTTAATTCCCAAGAATCCAGTGTCATATACGCATTCTATAAATAGTATAAACTTTATTAATACCCCAAAGAAAATTACATAAACAAATATTAATATTCCTAAATCAATACTACTTTGTACATCTTTTGTATAGTTAGGGTTATCAGCTATTGACACAATGGGCCTTTTATTCTCACCCTCATATTTCAATCTTGGTGCCATAAAATGGTCAACAGTTCTATATGCATTTTTGTTGATTGATGTTCCAGATGTAAATGAATCAGCAAGGTTTGCAGACCAAAGCAAACATTCTTGTTCACCAACCTTTGGGTATTCCATTCTTTTCTGTTCTGGTTCATTATTTTTATTGTTTTTATTGATCATTGAACCATCATCTGTTAATGAATGACCAGTATGATAATTAGACCATAGACTAAAATATGGTAACCAATAAGAACAGTCAGCTTTCTCCTGTACTGAACCACCTTTAGTTAGTTCATAATTTACACCAACATCACTATTAACAATTGATCCAAAGTTAAATAACAAGCTTGTTAATGTTTTTGTTGAATTTAAGAATTTATCTGGAGCAACAATCATAAAGTTCATCAACCCAAGTATAACTAAAGTACCAAGTACTTTACTAAACATCTTGCTCATTGAACCAGATTTTATAGAAGATATCATAAGCTTTATCATACTTAGTACAAGAGCAATTGCAACTAAGCCCATAAATACTTTAGCTATTGGCGTCTTCCATAAAAACATTACGTCAATTCCTAATTTCTCCAAAGTAGAGAAGTTAGTTGAACTATTTAAGAATACTGTAAATTCACTAACTACCCCAGCTACAGAAATTGTAGATGATAGTACAAAGTTCCTAATAATAGGGTATATACCAAAATTTAATCCAGATTTATCTAATAAACTATTGGCTCCAAATGTTCTGCTCTTATATAAAGTAACTCTTGGGTCAGCTTTCTTTATCGCATTCTTATCAGCCTGAGTTAATGTATTAGACTCAAATGGCATAACCCTAATTGTTTGATTAGATATCTTAGGTGAAATATTATTTTTTGTGCCATAAGCTATAATATTTGTAATGACGTTTTCATATTTATCACCACAAACTTCTTTTAATTTAGCATTAATTTTATTAGAATTTTTAAGGTCTTTAAATTCTTTTGGGTCGATAATGTTCTGTTTTACCCATATATTACCGTCTTTATCTTTGCCATTTTCATCAACATCTTCAGTATCACAAAGAACTTGGTTGTCTGGCATTTGTGCCATAACTGAATCCCAGTATGCTGAAATCCATTCTGTAAATTTATATTTAGATGCATAATCACTTGGCTGTATGTAATAAAGAGTGCCCATATCATCTTTATTTGGTGCTGATATTACATTACCACCTGTAAATATAGATAAAATTTTATTTTTAAAACCTGCTAATGCATTGTCGTCTGCTATAACACCAGATAGAGACATTCCGATTCTAGGATATTCCCCAACATAAGATGGATTAGGTATTCTAAATCCATATCTTTGCATAGCAGTATGTGCATTCTTTCTCTCTGGTAATTTGATAATTGAAAAATATGAATCTCTACTTTGTTCATATGAATCTATACCATTCCCAACGTACCCACTATTAGATAAGCTTGAATATTTATTAAACAATAACAGCTGTAAATTAGGTGCGTTCATCCAAATTTGGTTAGTTCCATTTGGTTTTTCTTGGACTACAATATAACTCTTTCTGTTGCTCAACCAAGTGAATGGAGTATTGATAACGTCTTTATATGAAAAATTGAATATGTCTTCAATGTTATCGTCATCTGAATTATAAATATATTTATCTTTACCAGTTCCTTTTGCTGTATTTGTAACATTATCATATTTCTTTTCAAGGAAATCAGCATAACTATTCTCAGTAGCTGAAACAATTACAGCAAACACAACTAATATAACTACTATTAGATTAATTATTAGTTTTATTGAAAATAAATTTTTTGTTTCTTTCATTATATCACACCTATGACATATAGCAAAAATTTTTAATAAAAATAGCAACAGTAAACTAAATATTAAAATTTAGAATAACTGTTGCTATTGTATATGTAAAATAATTGGCAATAAAGCTATATCAAAGTGTATTAAATATACGCCTCATTGATATAACATTCGCACTTTGTTTTGTTGCATCTATTGCATTCAAATTTTACAGGCCATTCTTTCTTATATTCTCCAACAAGAACAGTAAAACCCATGCTTCTCAAAAGCTTAATTGCATATGGCTTCTTGTCTTTCTCCTTGTAATAGACAAATTTAACTTTTGAACCATACCAATAATTGCAACAGTAGGCTAATACATTAATAAGGTCTTTCTTACTTTCAGAATAAATATATTTAATATTGACTAATGGTATTCCATTAATTTTACTTATTTTGAAAGATATAAATGTATTGTTTTTGAAAAAGTTATATCCATCTAAATTTATATTATTGGAGAAACCAGCACCATTTTCGGCGTCTATAAGTTCTCTCATTCTGGTTTTGTTCATATCTTTCTCCAAATATCTTGTATTAATTTATTGTTTATAGTTAGATTATGTTCTTTTATTAATATTAAATACTTAATAAAAGAACATACAAAAAATAAACATTTCAATATTTTATTAAATTTTGTTTTCTAGTGTATCTTTAAATTCTTTATAGTATTCGTTTTTGTTCTCTTTTACCCATCCCCAGAAATGTTCAAATTCTAATCCACCACTGTTAGACATATCTTTAAACTCTTCTGTAAGAATATTATCATAAACATTTATATGTAAATGAAGAGCTTTACTTTTTGCATTTCTGAAAGCTTTGTTATCTATGTCATCCCAGTTCCCAGCATAACTTATGTTGTATATGGAATAGTCTCTTATAGATTCTAAATATGAGTTTAGTTCGTCTTTGCTTGTTGTCTCAAATCTATAGAATTTAGGCAAGTCTATTTCATGGATTTCGGTTTCTATAGTTGGGACATAATCTTCATTAAACTTAATGTTCAAATAATAAGTTCCATAATCAGAATCTATCTTTGCTCTTTCACCCAAATTAGAACCATTGCTTATTCTTCTATAAGTTTTACCATTGCTCTTAGTTCTTTCGAAATCACTAGTAGTATGTATGTGTCCAAGCACAGCAAGGTCGAAATTCTCCATAACCCTGTCAGGAATAATCATTTTGCCAGTATTAATCCTGTATTTGCTGATGTCCTTAACTTTATCTTCATAATCAAAATCAGCCCTACTATAGATACCAACAAATTCTTCTCTTTGGTTGCTATGGTTTAACATCTCTTCATAGTCAGACTCAATAATTGCATGGGCTAAGAGAACATTATAACTGCTGCCATAAGTTCTTTTTGTACAGCCCGATTTATTCTTTACATCATGTATTATTGTATTCCAATATTTATCCATTGAAATTCCAATTTTTTCATAAACCTTTGGATACTCACCATACCTACAAAGCGTATAATCAAAAAATGGAACAAAATAGAAGAGTACATTTTTATATTGAAGAAAACTGTATTTAAAGTCTGAATATGTAACAGTAGCGTATTCACAATCTTTGAACGCATTTTCAATAATCTCAAATACCTGTGCATCTTCATCGGTTCTATTGTAGTCGTGGTTTCCAGAAATAATCTCAACACCAATGTCATTATCGCAAAGCTTTTTAATACCCCTAATAAAGATATTTATATCTCTTACAGATGGGTTAGGTACGTCAAAAATGTCACCTAATACAAATACATAGTCTACACCATGCATTTCATTTGTCCACAAAATTTCATTGATTCTTTTATTGAAATTATCTTCAATAACTTTTTCTATAGCATTTCTGTCGCCAATCTTATCAACAAACATATTCTTGCCAAGATGTAGGTCACTTAAAATAGCTATTTTTGATTCAACGTTACTATCAATCATATTTCTCTCCATTATTTCTAATTAATTGAATATTTTGCCTTTATTTTTTATTATTTCTAGCATAGTTTTGTTATTTGACAAAGATGCCAAATCATTGGTTTTTAAATAATAGTTAATAAGATAAAATATTTCTGGATACATTACATAATCAAATGTTTCTTTTACCATATCATTATAAGATAAGTTAGATGCTTCCATAAGCAATTTAATATCAGGGAAGTCTTTGACTCTAGTAAATTCACCACCAAATTCAACACTAGAAAAAGACGTATCTATAGCAATAATCTTCATTCTTATAAGGTCTTCTTTACACAAAGAATTAATTGTTATAATTTTTAAATCTAGTGCGTGCTTGAAATGTAATTTCCCAGTGGCAAATTCAAGTCCTTCCAATGTATTCCCAGCTAACAAACAGTCATTGTTAATCCATCCTCTACCAAGCCCATATTCTACACCAACTTCATTAATTATTTCTTTGATATTATCATTTAAGTCACTACCAATATAATCAATGTCAGTATAGTCACTGTATCTAATGTTTTCAAGTAACATTGCAAAACCACCAATTACATTTAATTCAAATGGTGCAACTTTCATTTTTGACAATCTGTAATCAAGCTCCTCTAAAGCTTTATATACAGTCTTTTCCTTTTGCATAGAATTATTTAAATTGTTCATTGTTTCACCTAATTTTAAAAATATTAACTATAATAAATCTGATTAATCAAGAAAACTCTTTATATTAACGTGGTTTGTTTTCTTTTTGATTCTATTTATATAATCTTTAATATCTCTGTTATCAAAAATATAAAAATTATCAACTAGCCATTTGTCAGTTCTGTTCTTATCAATTTGCGTAGCCTTAGTATACCAAATAATAAAATTATCAAAATTATCTTTATTTTCTTCAATTTTACAGAGTATAATCTTTAGGTCATTGATTCTGCTTATAGATTCGCTAATAGAATCTTCATATTCGTATGGTTTATAGCTCATAAACACTCCTTTATAATTTTATTATTTGTATTCAAAATTCTAAACTTTTGATAACTTATCTATTGTAAGCCATGTTTTATCATGAGTAATGATAAATGTTTGATAATCGCAATTCTTGAAAAGCTTCTTTAAACTTTCAATATTCTCAGAATCTAATGCAGAAAAAGATTCATCAAACATCAAAGGTATTGTGTTAAAGAAAAGCTCGTGAACAGCAAGTATTAAACTAATACTTACAAAAGTTTTCTCTCCACTTGATAACATTGCAGCAGATAAGATATCTACAGTGTTAGTTTCATTATTCATTACAGCAACTTTGTATTCGTCACCATCTAAATATAACTGTTGATATCTTTGGTTGAGCTTATAAAGAATCTCAGAAGCTTTTGATGTTATTGTTTTACTGAAATAAACACTTGCATTAGTTATGTATTCATTAATTACATCAACTCTTTCACTTAAATCAATGTATTTTTGCTTCTCTTTACAATATTCTTTGTATATTTCAACGCTTCTCTCTAAATCCTTTTTCTCAGCCTCAAGGCTATCAATTTTATCCCAGATTTTTGAATTATCCTGTTTATAGCTTTCTATAACTTCATCAAAATTTGGGCATCTATCTACTTTTAATTGATAGCTCTTTATAAGGTTTTCAATGCTATTTGTTATACAGTTATTAACATAGTGATTACAATATTCTTTCAAAACCTCAATATCTTTTAATGAGTTTATAACAAACTCTACATTATAAGTACCAGAATCAATAACCTTTTCAAGCTTCTTTGATGTTTTTTCATTCCATTTCTTATCACAAATTGGACATTTATCATTCTCTTCACCAAGCTCTTTGATTGTTTCCAAAGTTGATTTCGAAATTTTGTCAAGAATATTTGATTTAATCTTACTTTCTTCTTTCTCAATATCTGATTCAATTTTACTAATTATCTCGTTGATTTTATTAGTGAATCTAATACTGATATCATCAAATGACTTAAAATCAATTTTGTTTAATGGATTATCTCTGAAAAGAGAGTCTACTCTACTACCGATAGTTTCTTCAGCCATTAATGGAGAAATATATTTATCAATAGAGGGAGTATTCAAAAGACTAACTTTTTCAGGTAATGTGATACCATTATTTGCTTTATTGAATTCATTAAGAAACTCGCTTGCTTTCTTAGCACTATGTGCATCAGCTAAAGACTCATCAACTTTATTAATCTTGTCAACAATTGATTTCCTAATCTTATTGATCTCTTTGTTTATAGATTTAATCTTGTTTTTTGTATCTTCATCATTGTAGTTTTTGTTTTCTAAGTTTGATACAATTTTCCCCTGAGCAAATGTTTCTTTTTTGTAGTATTTTAACAATGTTTTTGGATCATTAAAAATATGCTCAAATACTGTGTCAACTAGGAAATTAGGTTTCAATATTGAAGACCCAGTTAATGTATTAGGGCTCCAAAATACATCAATTATATCATGTATAGCTAATTTTTCAATGAAATCAACAACATCATTATGGCTGGTGCCTATTGTTTGGCAGCTTTCCCATCCTTTTAGAATATCATCAGATTCTTTTGATTTCCTTATTTTAGCTATACAAGTTGAGCCATTTTTACCACCAAATTCTCTTTCAACGAATACTTCACAGTATTCCATTATTTTAGGATTATAATATTCAAAAACAGTGGTTACAACACATGCAGATTTTGGGTTATTCCTCATAGTTGTGAAATTAAAACCAGTTGGTCTTTTACCATATAGACAAAATAGAATAGCTTCGAACATAGAAGTTTTACCTGTACCATTTGGTCTATTGATAATGTTAAGTTTATCAAATTCAAATGTTTCAAGTATAAAGCATTTCCAGTTCTTCATTCTTATAGCTTTAATCTGCATTGTATTAATACCTTTCTTCTGTTGTTTAAATGACTATATTTTGATAATCCTGTACTAACTTAGGAACGTCGTCCTGTGGTGAACATAAATTCCTTTTTATTTGGTTAACCAATAATGCATTAGTCGTAAGTAAGTTTTCACTAGCAAACCTATTATTTTTATAGGTAAAGTTTATATAGTTTTTATAAAACATTATGAAATTATTATTTCTTTCTGGGTCGAACTTACTTGCAGCTTTGTGAAATATAAGATATCTCATAGAATATTCAGGTATTGTTTGAATACCTATGAATTTCACGCAATTCCATGCTTTCTTTAATTCTCCATCTTTTAAGAATTGTATTAATGCTCCTTGGTCATTGGTTTTACTTCTTCTTTTTTGTTTTTTGATTTCTGGCATATTTTTATCCATCTAAATACCTCTATGTGTTATTTTGCGGCAATAAAAGTCAAAAATAGCCTATATATTAAAATATAGGCTTATTGTTCTATTATTTTACCATTTTTATCAAACTTATAATTATATTTCAAAGACAATATACGTCTCGCCTTCTCTTCACTAATATCTTCTTTATCAACGTTCATATCATCGATTTGACCGATTGTAGCAAGGAGTCTTTTCTTAAAATCATTAGATTTCTTTCTATCGCCAATTTCTTTTTCTTCTGGAATGTCAACATCGCCAAGGTATTCATTTACGTCATCAAAAGAGAAATCATAATAGTTCATAAGTTCTCTTTTAATTTCTTTTTGGATAGCATTACTCTTTTTAGTATTCTTATACAATTTGACAATATATTCTTTATCAGAATTTTCAATCATCCATGGAATAAGCTTAACTTTCTTATTAGCAATAATGTCACATATTTCACTAGGCGACATTACACCAGGGTCTTTTTCACCAACAATTGGAGCAACATAACTATTAAGGAATGTTTCATATGAAGCATTTTTACCCAAAACACAAATGTTTTCTGCTGTAGCAACTTTGCCAGGATTATCCCCATCTAACATAAAAATAAATCTTTCAATTGGCTCCAATGTTTCAATAATCTTAGAGTTAAAGTTTTTAGTTCCAGAAATAGATATTACATTTTTATATTTGTTGGTTCTTAAAATAGAAGCTACATCTCTTACACCTTCTACCAATATACAACTATTAAATCTATAATCCTGAGCTTCATATTTTCTTTTCTTAAAGTTAGAATCAGATTCTATAACATTGCCATCAATATCCTTGATTTTGCGTAACGAATTGTTGTTATGAATGTGCTTGTTCGCTTCATTAAGATTAAAAATATTGTGGCATTTGCTAACAAGTGAAGATGCTAATGAACTATGTATCCATTTAGGCTCGTCTTCCTCATTAATTCTTCTTTTAGTGAATCCATATATCTCACCTAACTTTCCAGTAAATGGGAAAACTAGTCTATTCGTTTTCTCGTCGTATCCTACTTCTAGTGGAAAGAAGTCTTTTGCAAGTTCTTTAAATTGCTCAGATTTTTCACTTCTAGTTGATAAAAGCCTCTCCGATGCTTTGATATAATTATCCCATTCGGCTTTAAGCTTATTCTTTAATTTGGAATATTCATCATATTCTTTATTTAAAACAATCTCAACTTTGAAATAATCTGCTAATTTCCTACAAGCATCTATGAAATTAAGCTTATCATAAAGCATTACAAATTTAATGAGGTCACCTTTTACACCACAACTTCCGCCATAACAACGGAAGAAGTTATCAGAAATCTGTAAAGATGGAGTATCATCATTATCATGGAAACAACATCTTGCCATATAGCCATGCATTTCCTCTTCTTCAAGATATCCCATAGATATAATTGTGTCTCTTACTGATTCCTTGTGTATATCATCAATAAATTCATCGAGGTTATTATATCTTAATTCCATATTATTGCTCCTATTTTTAATTTTATTTAAATTTGTATTTTATTCAATTATACTTATGGCATATTCACACATAAGCTCAAGAAGTTCGATATCTGTGAGCTTATTAATTCTTCTAACCTGATCATTATATAACCTTAGCATAAGACTAATATCATATTCTGACCTATGATAAAATTCACTTGGATCAGTTAGACCTGCTCTATTTGCAGATTCTATAAGAGAATGAGATACACCAGGAGAAAGTATTCTCTCTATAATTAGTGGATCAAATGTTGTTATACATTTCTTAAAGTTGTTACCATAACATAGCGGATTAGTTGGATCACTCTTTTTAAGATATCTTTTTACAACTTTCTCCAAAAAAGCAACTTCAAAATCACTATAATAAGACATTAAAACTAACCTATTCCCAGAATTAGCGCATTTAAGGACACTATCAATCAATTCAGCTACTGCTGGATTTGTATCTTTAAACTTGCCTTTGCCTTTTAAATCATCTTTTGTGTATGAATGGAACTCTTGTGTTCTTTTATATCTTCTATCCCAGAATAGCTGATTATCAAATTTACCATTATCTGTTCTGTATGATGCAAATTGTATAACACCATCTTTCTTAGGGTTTAAACCAGTTGTTTCAAAATCTAATAATAAATAATTTTTATTAAAGGGTTGCTCAGCAAAAGAATCTAATCTACATTCCTCAAGTTTTTCAAAAATCATAAAATACCTCGCGTTATTTATAGTTATAGGCTATTCAAAATAATCTGTTTTCTTAAATTTCTTTCTAGGTCTATCTTTATCTGTCATCCACTTGCCACCTTTAGGCATAAGTATATCAGTTGACCTTGGTTTTGTTTGTTTAATAATATCTTCTTTGGTTATTATGCCAATTGTTTCTTTCTTTTTCTTTTTATTTTTATTCT
>ENA-OWLX01000362-OWLX01000362.1-metagenome-genome-assembly--contig:-NODE-362-length-16149-cov-14.096433_pt1 | contig 16149 bp, 19 predicted proteins | sample MGYA00245351_ERZ651106 | MGnify/ENA primary metagenome ERZ651106 (study PRJEB26857, sample SAMEA4031768) | metagenome | biome: human; feature: oral; material: saliva | place: Philippines | collected 2014... | reverse complement strand
TTGAGTTATTGTCAATATCAAAATTAAAATTTTTTCAAAAAGTTTAAGTATTATAAGCCATATCTTATAATTCTTAAACGTGTGGCGGGAATATGCACATAAAATTAAAAAATCTTATCTATTATTCTCTCATAGTAACTACTTGCTTATAAGTACTCTATTGGATTCTTTCAAAATACTTTTGATTATAAATTCTTATAAATCCACTTTTTGTTATTTCTTGGATAAAGATTAGCATTTCCCCAAATCTAATCGAAATAACTTTAATCTTTGATTTTACAATAATATGGTATTGTAATAATCGCAGTCTGTTTTATCCATGAATACGGTAACAACAGACAAACCACTAACTGGAATCTACTCATATAAATTCATGGCAATTTATATAAATCATTGATTTCAGGTACTCTATATATTGCATCTAGAATAGAGTATGCTGGAAACAGGCTTCGAACCTGCAACCTTCCGCTTACAAGGCGGATGCTCTACCAATTGAGCTATTCCAGCAGAAATATAGGGCCAGATTTAGTTTTTACTGACAACTATAATTAAACATCTATATTCAGTCACGAGTGAGGACCGGTACCTCAAAGGTTCACCACATCTTGGTATTGTTAAAATATCTTCACCTAAGAAGCTGCATCGTGAGGGTTTCTTACAGCATTTGTCTAGCACACTCTTATAGTCATTTTCATGACATCAACCTCTTTCAGCACTTGAGCTTGGAATTACACTCATATGCAATTCGTTCTCTGCATCAGAGTCCTAGACTTGCACTAATCTCTACCTATATAAGTACTAACAACACTTTGAAGCAATCGCCTCTCAAAACATCTTTTGAATGTCATGCTGTTATGCGTTAAGCCGATGAACTTATTCCGCCATAAAGTAGGACACCACCTACAACTTGATATAGTCAAGATTTGTTATGCGACAATTCAATTATTGTTGGCCGACAATAATTTTTATGAATTGGTGTGGACTGTTACCACACAACCGTAAGGACTGTTTCATTACTCAAACTAGTCTTTAGCAAACCTGCCTTTCATATCCGTTTTATAGCTATATTACTATAGCATCACGACTAAGTTTTCAATTCTTAACGTGATGATTCCGTCCAATAACAAGTTATTTTCAAAATCATTCGTTCCATTCTCACACCTGCGAGCGAACTATTAACGTTAAGCATTAAACCAACGGAAGAAAGCACCTTTAGATTTTTATTTAATTATAGTACCAAACCTATCGCAACGCTTTTCACATTACTACAAACGTTCCCTTTTGAGTAACGCCGGTTTGTGCTTGATGGTCACAGACAACTACAAGCTTCCTATATAACGGAGCGGGTGGGATTCGAACCCACGCGCCGAATTAACGACCTAGCGGTTTTCAAGACCGCCCCCTTTTAGCCACTTGGGTACCGCTCCAAAGTGAGAGGAAACACCTTTTAAAGATGTTCTACTCTCTATAATTTTTAAATTAAATTTCTGATTTGTTTTTATCCGTAGAAGTTTCAGATGAATTAGAAGCCTTCTTGTTAGGAATGCCTGAACGGTCTATTGTATCATAACCTTCAGTTCTATCTACCAATTCTGATAGCAAAGTCTTATAATCATCTTGAGAAATCACCCAATTGCCATCTTTATCCTTTGTAAGTTTAATCTCAGTGTCAAATTCACCTTTTGTAAATGGAACATGAGATAAGTTAGCATCAACATTAGAGTAAATGGCAAAATCATGTTTGTATAAATGACGGAAAATCCAATAAGAAAGTAAGTTTTGATAACGTTTAACGGTTTCAGAAGAACCTGCTTGATTATATTTGCCAAGGTTATCAATTCCACCAATTAGTTCAGTTAGAACTGTTCTTACTGATGAAGCTAAACCAAGAGAATGTAACTTCTTAGATGTAAATGTAACAGTTGCAGTATTTCCCGAATCATCAATTACAACATCTTTAATATTGTAATTTACAATTTTCTGAAACAGATTTCGTCTTACTTTAAGGAAGTTAGAAATTGTTTCTTCTGGTGTTTCAATTGGAAATTCTTTTACCCATTGCACAGAGTAATCTGAAGCTGGAGTAAGACCATCTTCCTTGATTTTTTCACTAGTTTGAACAGCAATAACTGCATCAGTCCATTTGTCATAGGTTTCCCCATAAACTTTCTTAAATTTAGCATTATCTGTAGTTAAGACAGAATCTAAAAGAACTGTAGCATCCTTTGTTACTTTCTCTTTAACTGTATCTTCTTTACTAGTAGTTGTTACTTGTTCAGTTGATTCAGTTTTATTTTCTGTTGATTTGGGCAATAGAGAACAAGCACCCAAAACTACAGTAGATAAAGTTAAAACACTTAATAATTTAATTTTATTCATAAATAAAATAACTCCTAAATTATAATGATTTGCAAGTCAATCAAATCGTATTTATTCTTTGTGACTCGTTAAATTTCATATCAAGATTGCCCTAAACAAATCATAATACACCGTACGGGATTCGAACCCGTGTTTCTGACGTGAAAAGACAGCGACCTAACCCCTAGTCGAACGATGTTAAATTTTATTAAAAGAAATCATCTTCATCAGTTACTTCTTGTATCTTGAGTTTTGATGTGTCAATTCCATTGTTCTCTAATGCTTCTAACAAATCTTCAAGCAACATTTCGTACATAATATGACTCCTTTTGGGTAATAGGTATCGGAAGATTTAAACTTCCATTTAGCGCAATAACTTCTCTGAAGTTCCATTTGCAACTGGATTTTCAAATCCATTATTTTGCCGAACCTTAAACAACCATTCACGTGTTTAGTTTGGTCCTTTCCTTATCATAGAAGTCAATGCTCAAGCAATAACTCCTACTAGATACCAATACACCGTACGGGACTCGAACCCGTGTTTCCGCCGTGAAAGGGCAGCGTCCTAACCGCTAGACGAACGGTGTTTAATTGGCATGGGATTTGAGCCCATGCTCGCTTTTATTATTCATAAGTTTGAGCAAGTTTAATTGCTTTTTTAATTGTTGCTTTTGATAAATTATACTTTTCGACTAATTGCTCGATAGACAAATCATTATTGTAGTCATTTAGAATTGATAAATAACGTTTTTTCGTATCAGCTTTACGTTTATCCACAGCAAAATCATGAGTCTTTAAAAATTCATTCAGCCATTTAGAGGCTTGCCCGAATGTTGTTAGCTGAGGTTTATCACATTCGTAAAATGAGCATAAATTATCAATATATTCCAATTGTGCTGTTGTTGGTTCACGAGTCACCTTGCTTTTTTTAATAACAAATTTGTTATTTGTAGGTTTATGATGAACAACATTACCATTGATGTGTAATTCACATTCTTGTGTAGCAAGTTCTTCTAAGACTTTCATAACAAATTGTGCAGATACAAGTTCAGTCACGTTTCTGCCTTCAGTCATAAAATCATCATCAATAGGTTCAATTGGATAAGTGTATTTGCTAGGATTTTCAATAGGCGTATGAAAACCTCGTCCACCAATAACATAATAAAGAAAGTATAAATATGTTTTTGTTTTTGACTCATAATCATAAAACCAAACTTCTCTATCTTCCTCGTGGTCATAATAACAATTTTCCCAAACAATATTTCTATTGTTTTGATTGTAGTAATCGTACTCATAGTCATAGACTCTGATTCGTGAATAACCAACAAATTGCTTATGAATACATTTAGGTTCAAAGAATGATAATAATTGTTCCTTATAACTATAATAACGCCTCATATCATCTTGTTGACTAATTCCGTGATAATAACTATTCCTGTATTCTTGAGCTTTATCACGAAAGTTTTTAGCACGTTTGTTTACTGAATATAAACAATCAGCAATCATATCTTCAGTGATAATATGATTTTTAAGATTTTTTGTATATTCTTTTGGTGTTTTCATTGAGGTCTCCCCTCATATGAGAAATGACTTTTAGAAAAACCTCTTTCAAGGTTTTCACGCCGTTGTGGCTCTAAAAATGGGCCCCGAGGGATTTGAACCCCCGAACTCGAAAGAGGGCGGATTTACAGTCCGCTGCGTTTAACCAGACTTCGCTAGAGACCCTTAATATAAAAACCTTGTACAGAAAGCGCTTTCCATTCTGTTTAAATTGTACAAGGTTTGGTATGTATAAGCTTGAAGAGCTCTCCATCAAGCTACTATTTCAATTGACGGTTGAAATAGTTTTATATTAAATTGTATGAAAGGAATTGTCAGTTCTCAATTCATCAAATGCCTTATCCTATTTTCACCAATTAAACTAACCAGCCAATGCGGCCAGTATGGGATTTGAACCCATATCTTGATGGCAAACAATTTAATATAAAGTTAATAACGGAACCTATAGGAATCGAACCTATCCGCAACGGGCTTCAACCGAATGCTCTGCCTTATGAGCTAAGGTTCCAAAATTAGTGGCTGTTTTATGCCTGATGCTCTACCAATTGAGCTACGGTTCAATTGAACCAGTGGGGCTCGAACCCACAACCCTCTGGTTTGACAAGAATTGCTGATTGCCACTAATATATTCAAAAAATTACTTAATCTAGTGACGATTCATTTTGTCTTTACAAATTAGCAGTTTGTTCCAATGAGAATAATATTGCTGTATGTCACTAAGTATATAAATCTAACGACAGTTCAAAATTGAAAAATAGATTCGGAATATCTGTTTCAGTATTAAATGATGATTGCTGTAAGTCGTTAATTAAATAATATAATCTAGGCACCTCATCTTTTTTTGCCAAATAGAAAGTGTGAGTAATTGCTGTTCGTGCCTATATTCACCTAATTTATTTAGGAATGGGCCCAGCAGGAATCGAACCTGCGGCCCACGGATTAAAAGTCCGCTGCTCTGCCATCTGAGCTATGGGCCCAAATTAAAATAACGAGCGATACAAAACAATGAAAGAATATTTTTTACTTTACTTTCATTAGAAAAGTAAAATTTAACGTGTGTTGTATGAAAGGAGGATAAATCCCGAAATTTATTAAGGCGGTCATTCGGAATAAAACGTATCGCTCATTAAGTTAATTTAACTGACCCGGTGGGGCTCGAACCCACAACCTTCCGGTTAACAGCCGGATGCTCTACCATTGAGCTACAGGCCAATAGGGAGGATAGCGTATGACACACTATCAGTAATTCTCGTTTCTATTTCTACGAGAAAGTCACCGCCATTATACGGATTGTCTTCGGTCACCGATTTAAGTAATAAGCCTTTTGTGAATTTGTTACGCTTATTTTAACTTAAATCATACCTGTCTTTACGGTAGGAAGCTACCCTAAAATAAATTCCTTAAACATATTGCCTCGATATGCTGAATTTATTCTAGCCTTTCGGTTAACCTAACAATTGAGGACTTGTGGCTGTTAGACACCACATTATGCTCAGCGCGGGACTTGAACCCGCAAGACCCAATGGTCGGGGGATTTTAAGTCCCCTGTGTTTGCCAAATTTCACCAGCCAAGCATATTTAAAATTCAAAGTTCATAAATGATTATATCATATCAAAATGATTTGTCAATAGGTTTTTGAAAAAATTTTTATATTTTTTGAAATGGTTCATCTTTTGCAAAGGTATAGATTAATTATTCTACATCTCTCCAAAAGATGAATCAAATCATTTATATTTCTATTATAACCTATTTAAAGTCATGTGTCAATAGGTTTTTTGAAATTTTTTCATCTTTTTCTGAAAACGTTGTTTAAATATCAACAACAGAAATAATTATATCAGGTTTGAGTTATAAGTCAATCCTTTTTATGAAAAATTTTACATTTTTTGAGAAGTTGCTATAAAATATCAATAACTGAATAAAAGGTAAGGTTTTTCGTTATTGAAGAACCTTACATTCAGTTAATTTTCTAAAAACCTAAAGCCATCGCCATATCGTTTGGTACATCATCCCATGATTTAAAAAGAACCATTTTATAAGGACGAGTATTTTCAACTTCTTCAATAGTCATTTCTTGGTTTCTAGTAAAATTCGGAACACTTCCATTGCTGTAAAATAACAATACTGGGTCGAATGACTCATCCTCCAAGTTTCTAATTGAATAGAGTGTAGCCAAATCTCCATACCATTTATTTGTTACTTTTACTTTTGTTTTCTTATTCATGATTTTGTAGCTCCTTTCTTAATTACCTGTTTTCATAATTTCTTTGAAAGCTTCTGGGTAATCACGAGCAAGAGTACTCATAATTTTAGTACGAGCATTTTCATAAACAATAAAACGTTCTCGGTCACGGTCTGTAATAACAGAAAGTGTTCCTTGGTCTAAGTTGTCTGCCAAATCGGAAAGTTTTACTAACATAGCGTCAACGTTATTACAAATATTATCAATATAATCAGAATAAGTTGTTTTTTCTTTATCATGAGTTAGGAAAGATAGAATATTCAACACATCATCATCAATTCCTTTTTCTCGTAAAAATTCAGCATTAAGTGGAGTATCTTCAATAACATCATGAAGAATACCTGCAGCTTTTTGAGTTTTTGTACGAATGTATTTAGCATTGTTGGCAACACGTAGTACATGGAAAATATAAGGGTCAGTATTTCGGCGTGTTACACCTTTATGAGCCATTACTGCAATTTCTAAAGCGGTTTGTAGTTGTTTGTTGTTACTCATGATAATTACCTCATTTCATTTTTGTATTTTAATTATATCAAGCATTTTTTAATTTGTCAACAAAAAAAGAAAGCCTTTTTAGACTTTCTTTTTAAAACATTTTATCAAGAGCATTTAGCCATTCTTCTGCTGAATGATTTAATTCTAATTTGTTAGAGATAATTCTAGCAATTTCATCAGCTTGTTTTTTGTATTGTGGTGAAATAGCTTTATTCTTTTTGTAATCCTTAAAGATTACTTCTAGTTCTTTAGCTGTAATATTGAGCTTGAACATATCTCTAATAGCATTATATTTAAAAATTTCGAGCATTTGTTTCTCCTATGCGTTTCCATTCTTTTAGTATTTCATCTTTATTATCTTTTATATCTAAGTTAGTGCCTGAATATTTATCAATTAAAAAATCTAAATATTTCATCAATGAATGATAGAGCAATTGATGGGCAATATTTCCATACAGAGCCATTAAGTTATCAGCTGCATAAAGAATAACAGATAATTCTTCTTCAGTTAATTCTGCTTTGTAAATATTTACATAATGTCCTTTTTCAAGCAATCGTCTATAAATCATTGGTAAATCTTGATAAGCATATTTATAAGTTATAGCTAATGATTTTTTAAAAGAATTTAAAGTTGCTAATGTTATTGGTTTATTCATCATAAAGAGTTCTTAAAGCTTCATTCCATAATTCTACTTCTCCTAAAGTGTTATTATTGATGAATGAATATTCCAAAGCTAATTCTAGTTTGTTAATCATAATTTCACGAGCTTTTTCATCATTCTTTGCTAACCCAATAAAATACAAATAATCACCATGAGATGGTGGAGTCAAACTCATTAAACAATCCATAATTCGTTTATTAAATACTAATTCTAATTCAGAGTATTTTAAATTAGTATCATCTAACATAGAATTTAAATAAGCAATAGTTTTTGTTTCTAAATCATTTACTCTAGTAGCTAATTCATCAATCATTAAGAATTGTTTCATTGTGTAAACGTTACGAGCTAATTCTCTTGCTGCTAAGAAATAGAAATAATTTTCTTTAACTTCAACCAACTTATTATAATCTTCCATATGTTCGATTTTATAACTTACTAATGAAGTATCTTTCCAAAGCAATTGATTAGGTGTAATAATTAGTTCTCTTGATTGAGTATCAGTTTCTTTAATAAATTCTTTTTCAGTTGTTATGTAATATCTAGCCATAATTTTTCTCCTTTTCATATTATGTAGTACTTGTTTTGATACCCGTTATATCGTCATATTTTAAACGTTAAAACAGTCTAAACTGAATTTCGATAAATGTATCGACTTTGCAGTAAAACAGCTCAGAAACAGTTTTAGCAGATTATATTTATTTTTGTTTTTTCTTGAAAATGTCGGGAAATTCTTTATTGAGTCGAGCGTAAGCAGCTTCAATATAATCACCAATTTTCTCTGGGTCAGTGAATTTGCTATTCCAAACAGAAAAGAATGCTACATCTTTATATTTCTTCTTAATAGCTTGTTCAGCCATGGCTGCACTTTTAAGAGAAGCTACTCCATAATTATCAAACGTAACATCAGTAAAGAATGGGTCTGTTTCAAGAATTTTCAAGCAATGTCTGCGTAAGAATGATGGATTTACAATATAATAAGCACAATCAAACGTATTCAATGGGTCAGAAGCTGCTTTTAATTGATAAAGAAATCCCTCTGTATTGAAATCTTCTTCTTTCGTTGGTTTGAAAGTTTCATAATAAGTTTTAACTATATCTTTGTATCTAGCAATCTTCTTATCTGTCAATTTGAATAATCTTCCAATGTCATAAGCACTTGCTTTGACTTGTGTGATAGGAGAGTAATAATGTCGTTCTTTTTTATGTTTTACTTTAATGACTTCTGAGTCAACACCCATATTAAACAATACATAAAGATTAACTTTAATATTTTCATTTTCTAATTTGTCAATCAAGCTAATCATTACTGTTCCGAATGTAATAATTTCTTGTGTAGTATATTTTGCACTAAATGTAGGCGAGATTGCAATAGAAATCTCTTTCATAGGAAGTCTACGTTCTTCACGATTAAACATATTTTTAGGAACACCCATAAGTGTCGCTGAAACATTAGGTGAAAATCCTACTACATCTTCCTTATTCTTTGAAATCTTTTTATTATACTTTGTATAAGAGATGAATTTATTAACAAAATATAAGATTTGTCTATAACTATCCATATCCCCATCGCTTCGTAATTTTTCTGCTTCAGCTAAAGATTCAGTACCTGCAAATTCAGGCGAAGCCATTTCAGATTGATTATTACGATTGCTCAATCTTGAACCTTTTGCTACATTTTCAAATTCCTCTTTACTATAAATTTTGATTTTAGTATTTACTGTTTCTATAATGTTATTATCTTTCATAATTCGCTCTTTCATTTAATTAGTTTTTCTTAGTTCTATTATATGATAAAGCTTGGTATAAGTCAAGTCCAAAATCATCGGTAAAATACTCAGCTATAAAATCCAAAATTGACACAAAAATACTGATGGAAAATACTCATTAAGTAATTCAAAAAAAGCCCTAAAATACTCATAGAGTAATTTTAAAAAGTAGGTAAAATACTCATCTTGATTTGCAGTAAATCGGCCTAAAAATACTCAAATTATCCGGTAAAATACTCAAAAAATGACCAAAAATACTCAAAAAAACCGGTAAAATACTGATAATCACCGGTAAAATACTGTTTTTTATCATTACGCCATTTTGCAGATGCTCTGAGCAATTGAGTAACAACAGTTACAGCAGTTATAAAAACAGCGCTTTTTCAGCTAATAACTATAAATAACTAATAAACAACTAAATAAAAAACTTAATAAATAACTCCACCTCGCTTTTTCAAAGCTCGTTGGAATAAAGCCTATAAAAAAGGAAAATGAGTTATAGTAAAATTTTTGAGTAATAGTTCTTTATTTAAATAATGATTAGCAACTGTAGCTCAGCAGCTAAGACAGTTCTAATAGATGAATGATAAATTATATATATTATTAGCAATTCTTCTTAAAGCTGCTTAAACTGAAAAAAGAGATTGAAAAATCTCTTTTTAGTTAATCAATATTTTTAAGAGCAATATAGAATGGATTATCTACTGGGCATTTACAACGTGAAAGAATTGTTTTAATGTCTGCTGTTCGCATATTTCTACATACAACATATTTAACAAGTTCTTGAATATCCATTTTGCCATACAATTGTGCTAAACTTTTTGTCGCTCGCATAGATACAACATAGCGAAGTCCAGTTTCTTCAATTGCTTTTCGAACTGCTGTGATAAATTCATAAATCTTTTCATTTCCAGCAAGTTCTCGCTCTAATTTTTCATCATATCCAAATGGTACTACAGCAAATCGGTCAATTGTTGAGGCGTCTAGTTCTTCACGAGCTGTATAAATACGGTCACCACCATTTCCTAAAGTATTACCTGCACCTAGAATATAGAAATCTTTATGTTTCTTTTTCAATCCGATAGGAAATTCATAATAACCATTTGCTAGAGCAGAGTTAATATTTAGAATAACAGTAGCATCTGAAGCATCCATTTCATCAAATAGATAAACACCGCCATTCGTCCAAGCTTTGTAGAATGGAGTTTCAACAAAATTACCATTTGCATCAATGAACCCACTCAATTTATATTCTTGACGAATAGCTGGAGTACAGTAAAATTCCAATCCTAATGCTTCAGCAATTTGATTACCCAACACGTTTTTACCAGTACCTGACGGGCCATTAAGCAAAACATTTTCTCCATTTGCAAGCAAAGTCAAAATGGAGTTGAAAGCAGAATGAGTCAAGCCTTTAATTTCTTTTGGTTTATTATCGCCAATCTGAATTTTAGTAATCTCTGGCAATTTACCATAACGTTCTTCAATCAAGTTCATTGCTAATGTTTCTGCTTCTCGAGCAATACTTTTTGTATTGATAGCAGTTTTTAATTGTTCTAGCAAATGTTTAAAGCGTTCTTCTTCACCTTCTAAAAGCGTTGAAATTTGATTAAGTAGTTTTACTAATTCTGTTTTGTTTTCCATATTTAACCTTATTCAACATACAAGCGTTGAATCATTTCCTTTCCTCGTTCTGTACTCCAATCAAACAATCTGTCTAATTGTTTAAAGCGTTCAGAGTCAAAATCAATATTTACTTCTGAAACTTCTAATTGAATATTATTTTGTTGATTAAATTCCCGACAAGCATTGTTCAAGGAAATCAAAAAAACACTTAAAGACATATTTAACTCCCCTTTCTATGCAGCTGGCATGACTTTTTCTTTTGCTAAGTCATAAAATTCTTTTGGCACAATCACAATATTCTTGTCAAAGAGTTCATAATGTTTTACATCATCTTCAGTTTCTTCAAAATTATGTTTTAGATACGTTTTAAGATGAGTAAAAGCATCAGTATTGTAACTTGAAAATTCTACAATTTTAAGATAGCGACAAAGTTGCCCATTATGGAATTGTCTTAAATTTGGAAGATTACAGAAGTTATCTTCTCCTAAAATTTGTTTTACAATTGCTTCCAAGTCAGTTTCTTCTTCAATTACAAGATAAGCATTTTTATTAGCAATACGATTGTAAGGTTTGAAAGCAAAAGCTTTTTCGAAGTCATTTGTGACTACAACAATCACACCTTCTTCATCTTCATTATTACTGTCAATATAATTCAAGTTATAATCAGAAAATTTAACTTCATTTAACTTGAATAAATGTTTTTGAAATTCGTTCATTTTGCTTCCCCCTTAAAATAGAATTTTCGTATGATAAGTTGCTCCGTTGACTTTTGTTGACAATCCATAAGTTGAACCATCTCTATAAAAATTAGGTTGAGTACGAAGCCATGTGATAATGTCAATCTTTCTAATCTTATCAGCATTTTTTGGATTAAATTTCAAATAAATGCTATCTTCACTTTGTTCAAATACGTCCGCTGGAAATAATTCAGCAAGTTCTGCATTTACTAATTTAACGATTTTATCATTACCAACAATCTTTCCTAAGACACTATTTGAAGCCCAACTTTTATCAACATCAGCAATTACACCAGTTTCAAGAATAGTTTTATATTTATCAAGAACACCTAATTTTGCAGCTGCAACATAGTCAAATTCTTCTGTACCTGTAAAGATGTCATTTAGATTTAATAAAGTATATTCTGATTTAACTCTTCTATTTAAGCGTTTTGCAGTATCAATGATTTTTACTTCTAATCTTTTTTTCATATTGTCCTACCTTTCTTTCGGTAATTCTATTATATAATATAACACTTAAAAAATCAAGAAAAAGTTATCCAAAATAGGACAACTTTTTCAAAGTTTAGATTTTAGAAAAGGTTATCAATTGCATCAGATACAAGAGTGACAATTTCATCTTGAATTTCTGTTTCAGTCTTGCTTACATAAGTAGCATTTGAAATAGCTGATTTGTAAATACTTACTAGATTTTCAATCACACTAATTGCATCATTGCCATACATTTCTAGTAAATCAATAATTGCTTTTTCAGAACCTTCTTCAATCTTAGCTGGAGTTGATTTGTATGATGTTACAGTAGAACCATGTTTCGGTGCCCAGTTAGAACGATTAGAATTAGAGTTAGACCAAATTGTGTTAGAATATCCACCACCATAACTTCCATAACCAAATGAACGTACAATAGGTTTAGGTTTGATTACTTGTTTATCCCATTCTTCAAGAATTGTTTTATCAACACCTGAAAGTACAGAAAAATCAAAGTTCAATTTCTTTTCTGCTGTATTTACAGAAAAAGTTGGAAATTCTACAAATTTTTCCAATACATGAGCATCAAAACCTTCCTTAAGCTTTTGACTTACTGTAATCCAGTTATACATTTCAATATGAGCACCTTTAAATGTACCAAATACCAATTGAACAGCGTCATTTTGAGAATTTGCATAGTCAGTGCCTGAGCAGAATGCTTTCATGCTGTTATGTGAATGTGTTTCCAAAAACATTCCGTATTGTTGATTTAGAGCTGTATAGATTGGGTCATCAGTACTTGTTTGTCCGTGTGAATTTTCTTGTTTTGGAGTGTATGAGAATACATCATCATTCCAAAAGTTAAGCCCCGGAATATCTTCTAATTTAACTGTCTTTTCTGTTTCAATTCCAAATTCATCTTCTTCAGTATAAGTTAATTTGTAAATACCATCTTGTGGAGCTCCGCCCAATTTACGACTTTTAAGATAAAAGTTTACTTGTGCTTCTTCTCCATTCTTATCAGTAATGTCTTTGTACCATTTCATTACTGTTTTAATGGCAATTGCTGGAATTTTTGTAACATTTACATTTTTTACTTTTACAAATTCAGTAACTTCGGGGAATGTAATAACTCCATAATCATGTACTTTTTTCAGAGAAGTACCTAACCAAGAATTTTGTTCTTCATACGTACCGTCTTTTCCGACAATAACTGTTTTAATCATACCACGGTCTGAGTTGTCTTTAAAGTTTTTTGATGAGTAAAGTTCTACTAATTCTGTCATTTTAATTCTCGCTTTCTTTTATTTAAACCATTTTGTATTTTTAGTCCATTCCATGAACTCTTCATAGGTATTCACATTTTCTTGTTCTTTTGTAATTGTACCAAGAAATACTGCACATTTTTTAATATTATGACTCGGTACTTTGCTTCGCAATGCACTACCAACAAAATCTAAGTCAGAATTTCCTCGAGCACTTACAAATTTATTTACAAATTGACTCGCACGAGTGACAGCATTATTTCTCCATGCATCATAATCGCTCGAACTAACGTCTGACATCATGCTACCCTTACAAAGTCTTTTAATAGTTAATCTGTCACCATTAGGGAAATAATCCTCTGCATAGCTCGAGCCGTCAGGCCAAATATTTGTCAAACAAATAAATTCTTCATCTTTGCTACGGTATGCAATATATAAATCTTCATTTGGATTAAAACTGTAAAATGAAACGAAATATAAATCAGGTACCCAAAATGAATAATGCTTCATTTCTAAGTCCTTATTTAATCCACTAATTTCTAATCCATTTGTAATTGCTGTTTGAATAATTTTCTTAGCTCCAAATTTGTAAATCATTTTACCATTTCGGTCAGCATAAACGATACCATCAGAAATTTGGTCATCTAATTCTGCTAAGTTAATATTATAGTTATTTTGTCTACCGTCCATATATGAATCAAGCAAATTAGAGTCAAATTTCTTAAAGATTCGACCTTGCTTCACATATTGACTAGCGTCTAATTCTAAAATACTCATTGTATTTCCCCCTTCTTATTATATTATATATTCTATCAAACAATTATGGATTTGTCAACCGAAAAATGTATTAAAAAATAAAAAAATCACACCGAAGTGTGATTTTCTTTTTTGTTAAATAGTGTATTGTTTTTAGCGAATAGCATCTAGTGCTTTTTGCAAACAGACCAATTGGTCATATGTGAAGTCTAGGCCTGAACCTTCAAGAGCTTCTGTTACTAGAGCTTGTTTTTCTGCAGCACGTTGTGCTTCAATTTCAGCATCACGTTGTTCAAGAGCTTGGCGAGCAATTTCAACTTTTTCATCAGTCATTTTTTCTGAAAGTTCTACATCTTTTTCAAGCAAGTAAGCAACTTCATCAAGAGTGAAACCAGGGATTTTTGGAACCCATTTTCCATTTGAAGCACGGTGAAGTTTTACACTAGCACCTTTAACTGACTCACCACCAAAAGTAGCAGCCAAACGGGCAACCAATTCTGGGTCAGCTTCTCCATCAGCACCTTTTGTACCAGATTTTTCTGTAATTAGAAGAGCAGTGCCTGAAATTTCCAATTCTGCATTATCTGGTACGTTTAGCAATGCAAGTACATCATCAACAGAAGCACCATTTAGAGGGAAGCGGTTATTTTGGAATACGATTTCTGTAACTCCAGCGTAAGGATTGTTTGTAGCCATATTTAATAGCTCCTTTCAAAATTTTATTTTTTATTTTATATTTACATTATAACAAGTGATTTAGCATTTGTCAACTATTTTTATTATCTTTTTCGAGTGACAATAACAGTATTACCTACAATTTCTACTTTTGCTGTTTTTGGAATTTTCAGCAAATCAAGAACTTTATTATAATCTGCTCCATTCAAGGGGAATTTCTCACCTTTATATTGAACAAATTCAATCTGATTAGGATAAAAAGTCATGATGAAGAGCTCCTTTCATTTTTATAATCTTATTCTATCATAATTACTTTTAAAAATCAAACAATTTCTACAGCAGTCATACTGCAAAGTTTTGTTTGGAACATATATTTATTTCCAAGTAAGATAGCACTTTCTTCAATCAAGTTAATTAGATTAAACAATAGAGTCGCACTGGTAACGTTTGCTGTTACGTTTTGTGGAGCAGATTCAGATTGTTCAGCACATGAAATCTGGTCTGGCCTACGTTCATCACCTTCAAAGTTTTGGAATGCTGGGTCAAGAGCAATAGGACTTTCATAATGAACTTCATTATCATATTTAGCCGCAACATAAGCTTGACCATGTCGCTCTGCATTTCCACCGTCTAACCACAAAATGTCTTTGTAATTAGGATTGTAGAATACATCTTGAGCAATTTTACGAGTAGCATTATTATCTAAGCAACCAACAAGTACTGGTGTACCTTCTTCTTGAGCAATAATTTCATCAATAATAGAAGTATCAGTTAGAAATTCCGGCACATAAGCAAAATCCCATTTTTTAGCAATTTCGGCTTTGCTCATATTTACTTCATCATTAACAAAGTTTTGTCGGAGAACATTCTTTGGTTCTACGACATCACCGTCAATAAGATATACTGGAACTTCAATTTTAGATAGGAATTGTGCAAGCCAAGACCCAGTTCCACCAGCGCCTAGTACAATATAATATTTTCGACCTTCTTTAATTTTTAGCATTATTTAATTACCTCCAATTGTTCAGTAATTGTTGCATAAGAACCATCTTTCAATTTTACAACAGCTCCTGTCATATCCCCTTGTTGTTCTAAAGTTAGATTAGGGAAAAATCCTTTATGAGAAGTAAATTGTTTTACTGTATTTTTTGTTTCTTTTGAGAGTAATCGTACAGATGCAGTTTCTTTAATCTTAGATAAAGTAAAACGATTTTGTTCCATATCTGGTATTAGTAAAAATGCAGCTTTCATTCCGTTATTTAGGTCAAGTAGCAATACTCGTCTACCATTTTTATTTAGATTTTCTTTATCCATTTTATCAAATAACACATAATCAGAATTATAGTCAACATTTAATTCTTCATTTGGTTTTTCCAATTGAGCAAAATATTCTCTAGCTTCTGTTAGTAATTCTTCAGTAGTAGCCATTTTAATCCTCGCTTTCTTTTGATAATTCTATTATATATTTTGTCAAAAATTCCAACTAGATGATTTTGTCATCGTTTCACATGACAAATGTCACAAAAAAGGCGACTCGG
>ENA-OWLX01000360-OWLX01000360.1-metagenome-genome-assembly--contig:-NODE-360-length-16166-cov-15.018373_pt1 | contig 16166 bp, 11 predicted proteins | sample MGYA00245351_ERZ651106 | MGnify/ENA primary metagenome ERZ651106 (study PRJEB26857, sample SAMEA4031768) | metagenome | biome: human; feature: oral; material: saliva | place: Philippines | collected 2014... | reverse complement strand
AGTAATAGTGGTGATAACAACAGCAACAGCAGTGATAACAACACTACTAGTAATACAAATAGCAATAAATTACCTAACAACGAAAACACTAAACCACTTTATATTGATCAAGATGGTAAGAAAATTCCTACATCTAAAGTTACTAAACCAACTTCAAAATTATTACCTCAAACTGGTTTAGATCAAGCAAGTGGAATTGCAGCTGCTGGCTTTGCAGTTGTCCTTGCTGGAATTGCTTTAGCAGTAAGAAAACGCCAAGAACATAAATAATTATATTATAAAACGGATTTGAAATTTCAAATCCGTTTTTTTATTAGATTAAACAAAAAAAGACTAATCGCCAAATGTATTGACGATTAGCTTTTTTTAAAACTATTTAGTTTTATTTTTCTTTTCTTCTTCTTGCTGCAGCAACTAATCCACCTAGAACTAGTAATCCAAATCCTGCTAATGTAGAGTGTGTATCTGCTTCACCTGTGTTTGCTAAACGTTTAGCTTTAGGTTTTGCTTGAGGTTTTGCTTTCTCTACTGATGGCACTACTGGTTTAACTGGTTCGTTTGGTGTTGGAGCTGGTACTGGAGTTACAACTTTTTCATAAATATGAGTTGTATTTCCTTTTTCATCAGTTTTCGTTCCTACATATGTGTAACCAGGAATATCTTTTTTCTCTACAGTTCCGTCTACTTCTGGGTATCCTGGAATTGCATTACCTTTGTTATCTACATATTTAGTACTTGGTGTTACTGTTGGTGTATATGTAGCTGAAACTTTTGTTCCATTCTTATCTTCACGTACTACTGTTACTGAAGGTGCTTTACCTACGAATTCAGGTTCTGGTTTGAATGTTACTGTTCCGTCTTTAGCTACAGTATATGTTCCTACTCCATCAACTTTCTTAGTTGTTGATCCGTCTTCGAATGTTGCTGGTACTTCATCATTCATTGGTACTTCTGGGTTACCTGGTGTGAATGTTGGTTTTCCAGTTTGTTCTTGACCTTTAGGTCCGATAGATTCAGCTGGTTCTGCAGTTGGTGTTACTGGTGTTACTGTTGGTGTGTATTTAGCAGTAATTGCTGTTCCATTCTTATCTACACGTTTAACTGTTACTCCAGTTGCTGTTCCTGTGAATGATTTTTCTGGTACGAATGTAACTGTTCCGTCTGGTGCTACTGTGTATGTACCTTCTCCATCAACTTTCTTAGTTGTTGATCCATCTTCGAATGTTGCTGGTACTTTATCATCCATTGGTACTGCTGGGTTACCAGGTGTAAATACTGGTGTACCTGTTTGTGTTTTACCTTGTACATCTACTGATGTTACATCTTCTGATGTAGGTGTAACTGGTGTTACTGTTGGTGTATATTTAGCTGATGCTTTTGTTCCATTTTTATCCACACGTACTACTGTTACCGCTGGTGCTTTACCTACGAAACTTGGTACTGGTTTGAATGTAACTGTTCCATCTGGTGCTACTGTGTATGTTCCAACTCCATCTACTGTCTTAGTTGTTTTTCCATCTTCAAATGTTGCTGGTACTTCATCATCCATTGGTACTTCTGGGTTACCTGGGTTGAACGTTGGTTTTCCTGTTTGTTCTTGACCTTGAACTCCTGTTGATTCCGCTGGATCTGCAGTTGGTGTTACAGGAATTACAGTTGGTGTGTATTTAGCTGATGCTCTTGTTCCATTCTTATCTACACGTACTACTGTTACTCCAGTTCCTTTTCCTGTGAATGATTTTTCTGGTACGAATGTAACTGTTCCATCTGGTGCTACTGTGTATGTTCCTTCACCTGGAATTACCTTAGTTGTTGAACCATCTTCAAAGGTTGCTGGAACATCATCATCCATTGGTACACTTGGGTCACCTTCTGTAAACTTAGGTTTACCTGTTTGTGTTTGACCTTGTTTGTCAGTTGAAGTCACATCTTCAGCTGTTGGAACAACAGGAGTAATCTTAGGTGTGTAAGTTGTTTCTACCGCAGTACCGTTGGCATCTTTAGCTTGAACCTTAACTGGAACGACTTCACCCGAGTAAGACTTATCAGTTGGTGTAAATGTTACAACACCTGTTTCCTTGTCAACTGTGAAGGTACCGATAACCTTACCTTCTGGTGATTTAGCATCTACTGATGCAGCTGGTTGACCATTTTCATCAAGAAGGGTAATAGTATCCTTATCGATTGCTGCAACCGAATCACCTTCTGTGAAGGTTACTGTTCCAGTTTGAACCACACCTTGAGGTGCTACTGATTCAGCTGGAGTTGCTGTTGGTGTTACTGGTGTTACTGTTGGTGTGTACTTAGCTGTAACTGAGGTACCGTTCTTATCTACACGTTTAACAGTCACGCCTGTTCCTGTGCCTGTGAATGATTTTTCTGGTACGAAGGTTACTGTTCCATCTGGTGCTACTGTGTATGTTCCTTCACCTGGAATTACCTTAGTTGTTGAACCATCTTCAAAGGTTGCTGGAACATCGTCATCCATTGGGACATTTTCATTACCTGGTGTGAAGGTTGGTTTACCAGATTGTGTTTGACCTTGTTTGCCAGTTGAAGTTGCATCTTCTGCAGTTGGTGTTACTGGTGTAACAGTTGGTGTGTAAGTTGCAGAAGCTTTTGTTCCATTCATATCTTCACGAACAACTGTAACTGATGGAGCTTTACCAACAAATGATTTTTCTGGTACAAATGTAACAGTGCCATCTGGTGCTACTGTGTAAGTACCAACACCTTCAACAGTCTTAGTTGTTGAACCATCTTCAAAGGTTGCTGGAACATCTTCGTTGATTTCAACAGTTTTCTCAACGCCATCAACTGTTACAGTTCCACCCTTAAATTCAGGTTTACCTGTTTGAGTAGCACCTTGAATATCTTTTGTTTCTGCTGGTATTGCAGTTGGAGTCACTGGAACGATTTCTGGAGTGTAAGTTGTATCAACCTTGATTCCGTTTGAACTTTCAGCTTGAACCTTAACAGGTGTTACTTTACCTGTGTATGATTTATCCGTTGGTGTGAAGGTTACTTGACCTGTTGCAGGATCAATCGTGAATGTACCGATTGGTGTTGTTCCATCTTCAGCATAAGCTGTTGTCGTTGAAACTTCATTTCCATCATTATCCAAGAGTGTGTAGCTGTTATCTTTAATAGTGATTTCTTTATCTTCACCATTTACTTGAACAGTAGCTCCTGCAAAGGTTGGTGTTCCTGTTTGTGTTGCCCCTTGGACATCTTTAGAAGTTGCAGGGCTTGCAGTTGGAACAGCTGGCACTACAGTTGGAGTGTAGGTAGCATCTGAAGTGATGGTTGCAGTCTTACCGTTGGCATTTGTAATCGTAGCAGTTGCCTGAACGGTTACTCCTTTAGCAGTACCAACAAAGTCTTTTTCAGGAGTGAAAGTAACCGCTCCAGTTGTTGGATCGATTGTATAACTACCTTCACCTGCTACAGTCACAGTTGTCTCATCTGTAGGTTGACCAGTCGCTGGATCCACCAATTTCTTGCTTGTAATTTTCGCAGTCTTGTCGTTGCTCAACTCAAATGTAGGTGTTTGAGTTTGTGGAACATTTTGGATGTCCTCAGAAACTTTGTCTGTTGGAGTGATGGTGATTGGAATTACAGTTGGAGTGTACTTAGCTGTTGCAGTCTTAAGAGCATTATCTGGCACTCTACCATCTTTGTCACGACCAACTGGAGCAGTAAGAGATACTGTTACACCCTTAGCAGTTCCAGTAAATCCTGGTTCTGGTACAAAGGTAACCTTTCCAGTTATATCGTTTAAATAGTATATTCCTTCTCCTTCTACAGTCAAAACAGGATCACTGATGACATTTCCAGTCGTTGGATCGACAAACTTAGCTGGATAATCAAAATCAGGTGTGATTTTAACTTTCTCTCCATTACTATTTGTTCCTTCAATAGCGAATTCTGGAGTACCAGTTTGACTAGCTCCTTGAACATCTGTAGATGTCTTATCTTCCCCTTCAAGTTCCTTCGGAGTAACTGTTGGGATGTATAGACCGTCCATGGTATTGATGACAGTATTGACATTGGCTTCATCGGCTGGGAATTTCGTTGACCAACCTGTATCATAGCCATTAGTATCTGTACGACGAATCGAAATACCATCCGCTGTTCCTAAGAAGTGATCTTCAGGAATGAACTCAACATCCACAGAAGTTCCGTTTGGAGTGATCTTGTATTTCCCTTGACCAGCTACAGCATAGTAGCCATCAGCGCCAGGTGTTACGACTTGCCCTGTACGGTTATCGATCATTTGTGGAGCTACTGTTTCATCAATTTTTGCTGACTCAGTTAGGCTATAGCCTTGCAAACCTCGAGCAGTAAAGGCTACGGTTGCTGTTTGTTTCTCAGCTTGAGGACCCGTTGTTTCTTTGACTTCTCCTTTTGGTGGGTGAGTGATTTGAGTCTTAAAGTCCTCAACCTCCCCTGAGAAGGCCATACCAGTTGGGCTTTCAATTTCTTTAACATTCTTAGCGATACGGATACGAACACCTAGTTCTTTGACGCTAGGGTCTACGTAAGTTTTACTATTCTTAAATGCTAATTCAACCGTACCATCTTGAGTGATAGTCGCAAGTTCAGAGCGTTCGTCTTCATCAAAGGTACCGTTTTGGTTGAAGTCTACCCAACCATAGATATTTGCCTGTGGCGCCCCATCTGTGTGAGCTTCAACAGTAATCGTATAATTCCCTGGTTTGGTACGATCCATTTTGATCAACTCATTGGTTTTCCCTTTAAGCTCAGCTGGAAGCAATTGGTCAATGCCTTCATCAGCTGTCGTCTCTTTATCATCACCGGTCCAATCAAGAGCATTGTTTTCATCCATATCAGGACTCAAGTGACCAAGATAAGGTTGGCTGACTTTTTTACCGGTTATCCCATCAACCGTTGCGATAGAATGAACAGCCTTGCCATATGATTCGGGTGCATCCCCTTCATCCAGCGGGAAGAATCCAAACATAGCGGATTGTTTACCACTAGATGCAATGTAAAGACCAATCTCAGAAGCCCCCTTTGTCATAACAAGGGGAACAGCAAATTTACTAGCTGATACGTTTGGACCAAAGACACCCGTTCCAAGTCCAGCAGTTGTTAAATCAGCACTTTGAAAATACTTCCAGGCAACTGCTTTTTTGTCTGGTCCCGCTTGCGTGGAATCACGAAGTTGTTGTGTATTCCAATTTCGAATTTCAATTCCTTCAACCGGAACTGGTTTATGATAACTAAAATTATTCGCTGGGTCAAAATAATAAGTAAGATCTTGTGGGACATAAGTTCTAGTTGACTTATCACCATTCTTATACCATTCACCAATGTGTTGCCATCCTTCTCCGTTGGTGGTGAACATAACCACCTCACCTGGGTTAGCGGACTCGCCATCTGCCATGACAACGGCTGGTCTGACTACTTTCCCGCGGAAAGTTGCAGTGACTTCAAATTGAACCCCGATATTTGCACCATTATTGTTAGATGAAATGGTTGTTCGTTTTGTACCAGTATTGATTCCTGATTTACGAATCTCTGTCCATCCGTTTTGAGCTTCAGCAATAACTTTGGCTTCCTCACCAGCAGCAAATGCAGCTTTGGTAGTCGTATCAGTACTCCCACTCACATAACCATTTCTGGCATTTGGATCATAGGTAGCTTTCTCAGCTTCTGTTGCTCCTCGCTCTTCAAGGCGCTTTTTGTAGATTTCAGTCGCTTGGAATGGTTTCAAAGACTTAACCTTGATGGTTACCACATAGCCCGGCATAATTTCCTTAGTATAGGTAGCACCAACTTGGAGTGCTAGTTTACCATCTGATGTAGTCGTTGTACCTGTCCAGTTAGCCGTATCCCCAAAGTCCAACCAAGAAATTTGGCTTGCTATATCTGTCGCTTTTACATCTGTTGTGAAGCCTGGTTTTTCAACTTTCGGAGTTGAAGTGGCATCTTCAACGTCATCCCCAATCAAGCTTGGATCATTTGCGTCACCAAGAGCACGACGATTACGACGCTTACCACCAGAAGTTTCTGCTGTCACAGCTGATGCATCTGTAGCAGGAGCTACCACACCTGACGCAAGTTCTTTCTTTTTATCTGTAGTTGTCGAAGCTTCGTCTGCTGCCTTGTTTGCTGGTGTAGCAACTTCTAAGCTTGGTGTTTGAGAAGCTGTAGATGTTGCAGGGGCAGTTGAAGCTGCAGACGTAGCTGTGCTGGTGCTACTTGCTTCACTAGTTGAAGCAGGTGCTGTTGATGTTGCTGCAGCAGTTGATGTAGCTGCTGCAGTAACAGGCGCGTTAGCTTCATAGGTTGTCGCTGCTGTACTAGTTGTTTCAGCAGTTGATGCTGCTGAAGTTGCTGTAGCTGTAGACGCTTCAGGCGCCTCTGATGCTGTCGCAACAGCTGCTACACTCTCACTGGTCGTATCTGTCTTTTCTTCTGCGGCTGCACTTGCTGCTGTACCAACCATGACAAGTGTTCCCAAAAGTACTGAGCAAACGCCCACATTCAGTTTCCGAATTGAGAATCTGCTAATACGATCATTAAATAAGTCTTTCCCCATCTAATGGACCTCCATTTTTATCTGTAAATTAACATTTTATTTAAAATTGTTTAGTTTTTTCCAAACCTTACCTATTTTACCAAAATACGAACATTATTCAAAGTAATTTGTCTCAAAAATGAGTATAAATTTTTAGCTTCAATAATTTTAACTTTAAAACTATTAACCTAATAAATAAAGGGATTGACAAGGCTTGATTTTATCACTAAATCGCAAGATCGAACTTCAATTGTGGCTTGACTGGATCATAATCGACCAGTTCAAAATCTTCTGCTTTGATGTCAAAGAAATTGGTTCCATCTGGCACATTTAAAACCAAGTGTGGCTGGCAATCTGCTGGCTCTCGCTGGAGTAACTCTTCTGCCTGTTCAAATTGATTATCATAGATATGAAGGTTATTAATGAAGTAAAAGAACTTTCCAACCTTCCAGCCAAAGTGCTTGGCAATCATCATCTGTAGGGCTACATACTGCATGGCATTGATATGGTGGGCCACCAACATATCATTGGAACGCTGAGTCAAGGTCGCATCTAGATAGATTTCTCCATCCACGCGCCGCACGTCAAACATGGTTTGAAAAGCACATGGCAAAAGGCCTTCTGTCTCTTCAAAGGCATCATAATCCCAGAGCGAGATAATATTGCGGCGATTCCAGGGATTGCCTTCTAATTGCTTGAGAATTTTATTGGTAATGTCATGCTTTTTGACCACTGCACCATAGCGCTGACCGATGGTCCGACTCTCTCCTACTTCCCAGTCATTCCAATAATGGACATTGTACTTTTCTTCTAAAACATCTAAACTATTGGATTGGTCTTGGTAAATCCAGAGCATCTCTTTGATAGCTGATTTAATAGCGATAGGACGAAGGGTCGTAATGGGGAACTCGCCTTTTGCAAGATCAAACTCCATAAAGGCTCCCGTGATGTATTTGGAGTTGGCAGTTGTTCCATCCTTGTATTTCGGTCGGGCCTGTTCTGACCAAACGCCTTCTTCCATGATTTTCCGAATATAGTCTTTAAAAATCGTATCTGCTTTTGTCATATATCCTCCTTAAAACTACTATTGCCTTCATTATATCACAGGACAAAGAAAAAAGGAGAGGCAAATCTCCTTTTAATCTTATTGTAATACAAGCGATGCGGCACCAATGACACCAGCATCATTTCCCAATGTAGCAAGCGCCAATTGAGTTGATTCACGCACTTGTGGGAATGAGTTTTCCTCAAAGACCTTGCGAACACCATCCAAGAGGAAGTCACCTGCAGCTGAAACACCACCACCAATAACGATCTTAGATGGGTTCAAGGTTGAACCAATATTGGCTGCAGCAAGTCCGAGGTAGCGTGAGAAGTTTCTGTAGACGATCAAGGCAAGAGCGTCACCTTCTTTTGCTAGATCAAAGACTGTTTTAGCGGTTACTTCTTCTCCGTTATCGATCAAGACCTTCAATTGAGAGTCCCCTTCGTACTCGTCTGCGTAGCGACGAGTCAAGTTTACAATCCCTGTCGCAGATGCAACGGTTTCAAGACATCCTTTTTTACCACAAGTACATTGGATTGGATCATCAAAGTCAACCGTGATGTGACCAAGTTCACCAGCAGCCCCGCGAACACCGTGCAAGAGACGGCCTTCAGCGACGATTCCACCGCCGACCCCAGTACCAAGTGTCATAAAGACAACATCTGGTTGGTTTTCACCAGCCCCTTTCCAACGTTCACCCAAGGCAGCAACATTGGCATCATTATCAATGAAGAATGGAATATGAAGAGCACTTTCGATCTTTTCTTTGACTGGTTGAAGGGTCTTCCAGTTCAAGTTGTAGGCACCGATAACAGTTCCCTTTTCACGATCGACTACACCAGGTGATCCCATTCCAATCCCTTGGAATTCAGAAGCATCAAGCCCAAGCATTTGCAAACGATGCGCGATTGATTCGATCATATCCTCTACAATATGGCTACCTTCATCCAATATATTTGTTTTAATAGACCATTTTTCTTGAACTTCACCATCTAGAGTGAGAATAGCAAACTTGACGGAAGTTCCTCCAAGGTCAATCCCAATAATTTTTTTAGACATCTGTTACTCCTTTCAAAACTTGTAAACACTTACAGTTCTATTATATCAGACTTTTAGGTAAATGCAAAGGTTTGCACATAACTTTTCTTAACTTTTTAACAAGAGGCTAAAGGACTGAAATCCTAATAATAAGAAAATCAAACCAATAATATTCAGTAGGAAGACACTGATCGATAATGGACTGACAATTAAGAACAGACCGATAAAGAGCTGGACCAAGGCAAAGAAAATATAGCGCTTGGAAAGTTCTTCAACCTTCTTAGAATAGAAGTTAGCTTTTCGGAAATTTAAAACAGAGCGATAGATCAGCCAAATCCCTAAGGTGACTGGAAAGACAATCGGCAAGGTCTTGTAGCCATATAGTAGCAAGTAAACCGCAAACACTAAGGCAACCATACTGTGAAAGAGCTGTTGCTGCTTGATAATACCTGCCTGACGCAAGCGGTAATAGCGTGAAAAACGTGAAAATGCGATTAAAAAGAAGCCACAGGAGATCAACCAACTAAAAGAGCCAATGTGCTCAATTGGGTTGATAAACAAGACAATACCAATAATGGTAAACATCGTAGCTGAGATTCCAAGGGATATTCGGTTCAATTGGTTCATAGGGCCTCCTTATTCATCTAATTCGCTTAGGTAATCATACCGATCATACTTTTCAAGTAGACGTTCGTTTTCCTGATCCAGTTCTTTTTGAAGGGCTGACAACTTGCCAAAGTCAGAGCCGTTTTCATTCATTTCAACCTCAATCTCTGCGATCCGTTGTTCAATCGCTTCGATATCTGCTTCAATACTGGACCACTCTTGCTTCTCCATGTAACTCATGCGCTTCTTCTCTTCTTTTGGCTTGACGGGCTTCTCTTTTTCAACCTTGTGACTAGCCGTTACCTGAGCTGCTTCAAAGGCTTTTTCATCCAAATAATCCGTGTAATTGCCAAAGAACTCACGAATGCCCCCATTTTCAAAAGCCAAGATCTTGCTTGCGACCTTGTCTAGGAAATAGCGGTCGTGACTAACGGTAATGACGGGTCCACCAAAATTTTGAAGGAAGTTTTCCAAAACCGTCAAGGTTGCGATATCCAAGTCATTGGTTGGCTCATCAAGGAGCAGCACATTCGGTTTTTCAATCAAGAGTTTTAAGAGAAAGAGACGCTTCTTCTCACCACCGGAGAGTTTTTCGATCAAGGTTCCATGCATAGAACGTGGGAAGAGAAATTGCTCCAAGAGATCTGCTATCGAAGTTGTCCCAACAGTCGTCTTGACTTCCTCTGCAACTTCTTGTAAGAAATTAATCACGCGCTTGCTTTCATCCAAGCCATCGATCTGTTGAGAGAAATAAGCAACCCGTACGGTTTCGCCAATGATCACTTGTCCTGACTGAGGCTGGAGCCGCTCGGCGATCAGATTAAGCAAGGTGGATTTACCGACCCCATTATCCCCGACGATCCCGATACGGTCCTTGTTTTGCACCAAGAGGTTAAAGTTCTGTAAAATCGGCTTATTTTCAAAAGCAAAACTCACATCTTTAAACTCAATAACTTTCTTTCCGATTCGGCTGGTCTCAAAGTTCATCTCCAGATCCGTCTGGTTGCTTTGACCAGACAAGTCTTGCTTGAGATCATGGAAACGATTGATCCGCGCCTGTTGCTTGGTCGCACGCGCCTGAGGTTGCCGCCGCATCCAGGTCAACTCCTGCTTATAGAGTTGCTGCTTCTTATGAAGAAGGGCTGCATCACGCTCATCTTGCTCGGCCTTTAAACGGACATAATCCTGGTAATTGCCTTGATACTCAATCAAACTAGCCCGATCCAACTCAAAAATTCGCGTTGAGATATTATCCAAGAAATAACGATCGTGGGTAATGAAGAGCACAGTTTTCTTAGAATTTTTCAAGAAATTGGTCAACCATTCGATGGTATCAATATCTAGGTGGTTGGTCGGCTCATCGAGTAAGAGCAGGTCGTGGTGAGACAGCAACACCTGTGCCAGTTGCACCCGACGACGCAAGCCTCCAGATAGATCCCCAACCTTGGCATTCAAGTCTTCAATCCCAAGTTTTGACAGGACTGTCTTGACCTGACTCTCGATTTCCCATGCATTGAGCGAATCCATCTCCGCCATCACCTTTTCAAGGCGTGCTTGGTTCTCTTCTCGGTAATCCGTCATCAAGAATTCATAATCACGAATCAGCTGCATTTCACGCAAATCACTGGATAGCACCGTATCGAGAACCGTCTTTTGATCATCAAAGTCTGGCTCCTGCGTCAAGTAGCCAATGGTATAATCACTCTTTGCAGAAAAAGGACTCACATCTCCATCAAAACCAGAGCGACCTGACAACACATCTAACAAAGTGGTCTTTCCAGTTCCATTGACTCCGATCAGTCCGATCCGATCCAAGTCGTGAATGATAAAGGAAATCTCACGAAAGACGGTCTTATCTCCGACAGATTTGGTTAATTTATCGACTATAAAATCGCTCATTTTTCCTCCTCTTTTACTTGCTGGATATAGGCGATGATGGCTTCTTTTTCATTGGCCAGCTCCCCATCGACAATGGCATATTCGATCTTTGTCAAAATCTCCCCTAAGGCTGGACCCGGTTGGAAGCCATATTCTTTGATCAGCATACCGCCATTGACCACCACTTCATGCTTATCATGAATGGTCAAACTATCATAGACACGCTCGATCGCCAAATAATTCACACTCAATTCATAAGCTTCACGAAGTTCTTCAGCAACTAGCAACAAGCGCTTATCATACTTGTAGCATGCACGCTTGTCTAGACTTCCTTTTTCTCGAAGCTTAAGAATCTCCACGATCTGCTCCACCGTCTTGGCAAAGTCTCTTGAGGTTTTCCATTTTTTAAAGAATTTTGGAATGTCTTGGATGTCTAGTGCTAAAACCAGAGCAGCCCAAGCTTGCTCAGAAGTTGAAAAGGTAAATTCAATTTCTATGCCAAACAAACGCTCAAGTGCTTCTTTGCGATCCTTCATTTCTGGTAGATAGTGATAGGCTTTGCTTGCAAGCATGGCCTCCAAGCCTTGTCTCCAATATGGAGAAAGTAAGAGCTTATCAAACTCGATGAAAATGCGCTCAACAGAGATCTTCTCTAGCAAAGGAGCACACTCCTTCATAGCATCAAAGGTTGCGTCTTCTAATTCAAAGCCAAGACTGGCTTGAAAACGAAAGCCTCGCATGATACGGAGCGCATCTTCATGAAAGCGTTCACGAGGAAGCCCAACCGCCCGAAGAACCTTGTTATCTAAATCTGCTAACCCCTGAAAAAGGTCAACAATCTCTCCCTTTTCATTTAAGGCAAAGGCATTGACGGTGAAATCGCGGCGCTTGAGGTCTTCTTCTAGTGAGCGGACAAAAGACACGGAGCTTGGACGGCGATAATCGACATAGACATCCTCCGTCCGGAAGGTCGTAATTTCATATTCTTGACCATTTTCAAGAACCAAGACGGTCCCGTGTTCGATACCGATATCTACTGTTCGATCAAAAATCGCCTTGGTCTCTTCTGGGTAGGAGGAGGAAGCGATATCGACATCATGAATCGGACGATCTAAGAGAGCATCTCGGACAGATCCTCCCACAAAATAGGCCTCAAAACCAGCTGCTTTAATCTTCTCTAATATTGGTAAAGCCTCCTGAAACTCAGAAGGCATCTTTTTTAATCTCATAGTAAGTGTTCCAAACCATAGACAAGCTCATGACGCTTGACAACTTCTTTAATCCCTAGATTTACTCCTGTCATGAAGGAACCACGGTCATAAGAATCATGACGGAGAGTCAAGCCTTCGCCCTGGCTTCCAAAAATCACCTCTTGATGAGCCACTAAGCCAGGCAATCGAACCGAATGGATGCGCATCCCTTCAAAATCTGCCCCTCTTGCTCCAGGCATCAACTCTTCTTCATCTGCTGCACCTTGCTGGATTTTCTCACGCTTTTCAGAGATCAGCTCAGCTGTCTTAATCGCTGTTCCACTCGGTGCATCTTTCTTCTTATCATGGTGCAATTCGATGATTTCCACATTTGGGAAATACTTGGCAGCTTGCGCTGCAAATTGCATCAAGAGCACAGCTCCAATAGCAAAGTTCGGAGCAATCAAGCCCCCCAAGCTCTTTTGATGAGAAAGGTCTGTCAATTCCTGAATCTGCTCAGGCGTAAAGCCAGTTGTCCCTACAACAGGAGCAAAGCCATTTTCAATTGCAAAGCGAGTATTCTCGTAAGCAACCTTTGGCATGGTAAAGTCCACCCAAACATCTGCTTCAAGACCCACGACATCTTCTTTGCGGTTAAAGACGGGGACCCCTGCAACCTCTGTCTCATCAGTAAATGGATCGATCAAGCCAGCTAGTTCTAGCTCAGGATCTTCAGAAACCATCTGGTAGGCTGCCTGACCCATTTTCCCCTTGAAACCTGCGATAATGACTTTAATTGACATAGAATTCTCCTTAAACGATAGGGATATATCCAACTGCTAAGCTATGGTCACCTAAGTGCGTCCCAATCACCCCTCCAAAGGTGGCAAAAGGAATTTCTCCTTCCACCCCTTCAGCCACCAACATCTGGCGAAGTGCTTCAGCTTTTTCAGGTACATTGGCATGGATGATAAAGACTTGGTAATGCCCTCCGGTGAGTCCTTCATCAACGATTTCCACCAAGCGCTTGATGGCTTTCTTTTCCGTACGGACTTTTTCAAAAACTTCGATGACTCCTTGGTCATTAAAGTAAAGGATTGGCTTGATACTCAAGAGATTGCCAATGATGGCAGCGCCATTAGACAGACGGCCGCCCTTGACCAAGTGGTCCAAATCGTCCACCATAATAAAGGCACTAGTTCCATCGATTTGGGTCTGCACATGTGCGACAATCTCATCAAACGAACGACCTTCACCAGCCCATTTTAAGCAATCCTCTACCATCATTCCTAACGGAGCACTCGTGATTTTTGAGTCAGGAAATTCGACGGTCAAGCCCTCAAATTCGTCCTTCAAATATTGGATATTTTGGTAGAAGCCAGAGATACCTGATGACAAGAAGAGACCAAGAGCATGCGTATACCCCTTAGCTGTCAAACCAGATAAGACTTCTTCTAACGCTGCTACACTAGGTTGGCTCGTCTTTGGTAATTCCTTAGACGCAGCCATCTTTTGGTAAAACTCGTCGTGTGTCAGATTTTTCCCTTCCACATAGGATTCCCCATCGATATAGATCGGAATATCTAAAATAAATAAGTCGTCGTGATGGAGAAGGTGCTGCGGTAAATAGGCAGACGAATCCGTAATCACTGCTAATTTCATTGATTAAAACTCCAAATTAATACCCGGTAAATCAAGGGCAATTTCTGTGACTTCATAAGTCAAACGATTGAGCATGTTCAAGCAAGGACGAGCCAATTCTTCCACTTCATCTTTGCTGAATTCGCTTGGTTCATTAACATAACGACCAAACAAGTGGTTGATTTGAGTGATGGTTCCACTGATCACAAAACCGTCAAATACAATCATGTAGCTCAAAATCACAATCAAAGAAGTTGTGTTTTGTTGTTGATCACGATTGATTAATTGAAAGTTTACATCTACTTTTGTTTCGGGAATGCCATTTTCTTTTTCCCACTCAAAATTACGAGCGTCATAGTGGTATTGGCTGACAAATTCTTTTTCACGTTGAATATCCATTTTTATTCTCCTAAAAATATGCGATAGGCTTATTATATCATAATTCAGCTCAAGATACCAACGCCGAATGAGGTGATTTTTTTACAAGGATAAGAAGAAAAGGCCGGGAAGCTCGGCCTTTCTCGAAATAGATGTTCACTACTTCTGCTCGATAAAACTTAGTTTTTTAGCTGCGATTAGTCAAAGTAATACCAACCACCATCCCTATAAATTCTTATGGGTTGCATTTCATAAATAACCAGTTCCTCAGGAACTTCATTAGAATCACGTTTTAGAGGAATTCCTAATGTAAATTCAGTATCCTTATTATTATTGATTCTACGTCCAATGTTAACATATACCCGCCACCTTGAGGAGTTCCGTTTCCTATTTCACCAACTTCCATACTATCCCAATTAAACTGAACACTATCAACTTTAGGACTCAAAGATTTTACAAAATCAGCCATATCCTTTTCATGATCCTTTAAATAAGCCAGTTGCTTCTCTTTGGGACTATGGTGTTTGTTCTGTTGAGTACCATTTGAAAAGATATGTTGTTTTTGAATAGACATCATTGTTCCTCCCACTAACACAAAAGTTATTGCCAAAAAAATGACTAGTTTTCTTTTTTTCATTATCTTGCCTCCGTGATAAAGAAAAGTTGTTTCAATTATAACGAAATCTAATTTGATTGGCATGATGTTAGTATGATTTTATGGACATGTTTTAGTGGAATAGTATCTAACCAAAAGAGAAGTCCAATTTACCCCCCTTGTTATCTTGTTCAACCAATACTAGGCATCCTTTATTTAAGGCGATACCTTTTTCTACATCAAAATAAGCTTCAAACTCTTCTTTAGTCTTCACTTGATGGACCTGTCCATCCTTACTCAATTCTGCTGGAATTGTCATTCCTTCATAGAGATTGGTGTTCGCTGGGACAAATAGTTGGTACAAGTTGATAAACTCTTGGACATTGCCGTATACTCTAATATTTTCAATTTTTAGGAATCAATTTCTCATATACCAGTGTAGTAATCATAATTCTCATACTTTTCACGTTCCCGCTTGGCTTTTCCTTGTTACTGGTGGTGTTGATAAGTCGATAAGCCAAAAATTTCAACCATAATGACTAGAACCAACGAACCAGCAATAATTAATTTCTTTTTCATCTATCATTTTTCCTCCCCAACTAAGAATCTAATAAATTGCGAAAAATTTTTAGAAGGCTACTCGTCAAAATATTCTCCTCCTACACGAAGTGGACTGCCACTACCAATTCCTTCAACAGAATCTGTATCGCCGTTTTTATTGTCTTTTAAATAGACTATAACACTCCAACTTGAATTTTGGATATGGTTAAATCCCCCATAGACCATAACAATTTCGCCACCTCCTTGTGGCGTACCATTTCCTATCTCATCCCATTGAGTTTCATCCCAAGCAATCTGAACCGATTCAACTTTAGGACTTAAAGATTTTACAAAATCCTCGATTTCTTTTCCATGCTTCTTTAAATCTTCTAATTGTTGTTCCTTGCTTCTAACTTGCTTTGTTGGATCGTTCTTTATTGAAAATAAATTAGGATATTGTGAGGCGATGATTCCTCCTCCTGATAGAGCAATTGCTGTTATTCCCCAAATGAGGTATTTCCTCTTTTTTCGCATGGATCCTCCAAAAAATAATGTTTTCTACTATCATAGCGAAATCTAAGGAGATTGGCAACTTCATCACTAGTTGGTGTTTTTGAGTATAGAAAGAGAGTGGGACAGAAATCGGTAATTCATTAGAATTCGATTTCGTTGTCCCACCTCCGCACAGTTGAGTAGGGCTGTAAAAGC
>ENA-OWLX01000359-OWLX01000359.1-metagenome-genome-assembly--contig:-NODE-359-length-16173-cov-6.639658_pt1 | contig 16173 bp, 13 predicted proteins | sample MGYA00245351_ERZ651106 | MGnify/ENA primary metagenome ERZ651106 (study PRJEB26857, sample SAMEA4031768) | metagenome | biome: human; feature: oral; material: saliva | place: Philippines | collected 2014... | reverse complement strand
TTGATATTATTTAGTATCATAAAAATATATTTAGTATATGAAAGGAGTGTTTTTATGGGAGAGTACATTAAATTAATTGGTATTCTTATTATTGTTTTAGGGTTTGCCTTAAAGCTGGATGTACTTGCAGTTGTTATTTGTGCGGCAGTTGTTACCGGACTAATATCAGGCATGGATATTGCTACAATTTTGACAACTTTAGGTCAAGCCTTCGTTTCACAGAGACTGATGTCTATTTTTCTGATCATGTTTCCTGTTATTGCGATTTTGGAAAGATATGGGCTTAAAGAAAGAGCTGCTTATTTAATCGGCAAGCTGAAAAATGCATCTGCCGGTGTCGTTCTTACACTTTATACAGTGATCCGTTTTATTGCATCAGCTTTCAATGTCAGATTAGGTGGACATATTCAGTTTATTCGTCCTTTAATTCTGCCTATGTCTTTAGCTGCCAGTGAAAATAAAAAAGGTGATAAATTAAATGAAGAGGAATTAGAACAGCTTAAAGGAATTAACGGTGCGATTGAAAACTATGCTAATTTCTATGGACAAAACTGTTTTCCGGCTGCTTCAGGTGTTGTATTAATTCAAGGAACACTTGTCAGCCTTGGCTACACTAAAGTTACATTGCAAAGCATTGCAGCTTCAAGTTTTGCAATCTTCTTTGTTGCTTTAATTCTCACTATCGGTCAAATTGCTTTGATTGATCATAAACTTAAGAAAGGAGCTAAAAAATAATGGATAATTTCTTAACAAATATATTACCGGAAATTGCATATGCTCTTTGTGGATTGGTATGTTTTAATACTGCTTATCGTGGTCTTAAAAATGAAGAAGCAAAATATGGAACAGTTGCCTTTTGGGGTCTTCTTGGCATAATCTTTATGTTCGGTAAAATCATTCCCCCTTTAATTGTTGGTATTATTATTGTGGTTATGGGTATTCTTACACTCACAAAACAAGTAAAAATAGGTGTATTTGCTGATGTCAGTCAAGAAGAGAAAGTAGCACAAAGTAAACGTGTTGGAAATAAAATCTTTATTCCCGCTGTTGCGATTGGATTATTTGCTTTCTTATTATCACTCATTAAATATAAAGGCTACTCAGCTGCTGCTAAAAAGATTACAAACCTTTCCTTAAATGGTGCTGTTTTAGTTGGCGGTGCCTCATTAATTGCTTTAGGACTTGCGATTGTTATCTGTCGTCCAAAAGTAAATGAGACAAGAGAAAATACTTCTCGTTTGTTAATGCAGGTTGGTGCTTCTTGTCTATTACCACAGCTTCTTGCAGCATTAGGTACAGTACTGCAAAAAGCAGGTGTTGGAGAAGTCATTTCAAAAACCATCCTTCACATTATCCCTAATCCAAGTATCACTGTAGGTGTTATCATTTATGTATTAGGTATGGTCATCTTTACTATTATCATGGGAAATGCATTTTCTGCTTTTACTGTTATTACTATTGGTATTGGTGCTCCGTTTGTTATTGCAAAAGGAGGCAATCCTGCTATTATCGGGGCATTAGGTATGACAGCCGGATATTGTGGTACATTATTAACACCAATGGCTGCCAACTTCAATATTGTTCCTTGTGCAATCTTAGAAACTAAAGATCAGAAATGGGGAATGATTAAGACGCAGTGGCCTATTTCATTATTATTAATAGTAGCTCACATTATCTTAATGTTGACTATTGGATTTAATTAAGAGGTATGATAATGAAGATATTAGTTACCGGTTTTGATCCCTTTAATGGTGAATCAATCAATCCGGCTATTGAATCAGTGAAAAGACTTCCTGATACGATAGCCGGTGCAGAAATCATAAAACTGGAAATTCCAACTGTATGTCATAAATCACTGCGTGTCATTAAAGAAGCAATTACTAAATACAATCCGGATATTATTCTATCTATTGGACAGGCAGGCGGACGTCCTGATATTACTGTTGAAAGAATAGGTATTAATATTGATGATTGCCGGATTCCTGATAATGATGGTCAGCAAATTATTGATGAACCTATTTTCCCTGATGGTCCGGCTGCTTACTTTTCAGCACTGCCAATAAAAGCAATAGTAGCAGAAATACAGAAAAAAAATATTCCTGCATCCGTCTCAAGTACAGCCGGAACATTTGTATGTAATCATGTTTTATATGGTGTACGTCATATCTGTGAAACTGAATTTCCCGGTAAAAGAAGCGGATTTATTCATATTCCGTTCCTTCCTGAACAGGTTATTAATAAAAAGAATACGCCTAGCATGTCTTTAGATACAATTGTGGAAGCTCTTACTGTAGCTATCAAAGCAATTGTAGAATATAAGGATGATATTAAAATAACTGGCGGTGCAACTCATTAATGAGAGTTTTTGTCTATGGTACTTTAAGAAAAAATCAGTATAACTACAACACCTACTATAAAGATAAGTCTCAATTTATCAGCTATGGTTATATTAAAGGCACATTATATAGCTTAAAAGATGCGATATATCCTGCTTTTATTGAAGAAGGTAACACTCTTGTATTAGGTGAAATATATGAACTGAAAGCCACTACTTCCAGCCGGGCAGATGCCATGGAAGGATATATTTCAGAAGGAAATATTAATAATGAATATAATAAAACAATCTTACCTATCTATGATATTGGTGGAAAGGTTATTGATAGATTGCCTGTTTATACATTCAATATTTCTAATCCGGTACATAAACAAAGATTAAAAGACATTATCGCTTCCGGTGATTATATTGATTATTTAAACAAAAAGAATTGATTTATTTCAATTCTTTTTTACTTGCCTGATTATCAAAAATGACTATAATACAATCATGGAGAAAAATATGTATTGTATAAACTGTGGCACTCAATTAATCACAAAAACAGACGGTATCAATGGTCAAGTTCCTTACTGTCCTCATTGTCATAAATTTCAATATTCCCCATTTAACAGTGCTATTAGCACAGTAATTCTATCGCCGGATTTAAAGAAAATATTGTTAATTAAGCAATATGGAAGAAAAGATAATATCCTTGTTGCCGGTTATGTCACTAAAGGAGAAAATCTTGAAACAACCTTAAAAAGAGAAATTAAAGAAGAAGTTAATCTGGAAATAAAGAATTACCTTTATAATGATAACCAATACTATGCCCCTTCCAATACTCTGATTACCAATTTTATTGTAATTAGTAAAAATACAGATATTAGACTTACCAATGAAGTAGATGATGCTCAATGGTATCCTATTGATGAAGCTCTCAAAGTTATTAAGCCTAAATCTCTAGCTTCCTATTTTTTAAATGAAGCAGTCAGTAAAATTAAGGATATTTGTTAAATATCCTTTTTCTATAATCATATTAATGATCAATTCAGAGATAATTATATAACGGAAGCATTTCCTTATAGATTACTATACTATGAAAAACAAAAAAGAGGATTAAATCCTCTTATTTTACTGTAATTAATTCTAAATAATTAGTCTGTCCGACAACACCCGGTGTACCGCCGGTAACCAGAACTTTCTCACCGATAAGAATACCGCTTTCTCTCGCTAATACATTAGCTAAATTAACAAGTCCTTCTTTAGATTTCATTTCCTTAGCAAGAACCGGATGAACACCCCAAGACAAAGCAAGAAGTTTAGCTGTCTTTTCAAATGGAGTTGCTGCAATGATCGGACATTCAGGCTTATAACGTGACATACGTTTAGCAGTACCGCCTGTTTCAGTAAATGCAATGATTGCAGCTACTTTAAAATTATTAGCAATTTCAGCAACAGACATACAGATAGCCTCGCTTGTATTGTCATCAGATGTTTTAATAGCAAATCTTAACAAATTACTGTAATCAAGCTGTTCTTCTGTCTTTTTAGCAATCTTAGTCATAGTCATAACAGCTTCTTCAGGATACTTACCCTGTGCCGACTCACCGGAAAGCATAATAGCATCTGTTCCATCAAAAATAGCATTAGCAACATCTGATACCTCAGCTCGTGTAGGTCTAGGATTTTCCTGCATAGATTCAAGCATTTGTGTTGCCGTAATAACAATCTTACCGGCAGCATTACATTTTTTAATGATTTCTTTTTGAATACCGGGAACATCTTCAGCAGGTACTTCAACACCTAAATCACCGCGAGCAACCATAACACCATCGGATACTTCAATAATTGCATCCATGTTGCCTACAGCCTCTACTGATTCGATCTTTGATAATACCTGAATATTCGGCTTACCGCATTCAACAAGCAGTTTTTTAATATCCAGTACATCTTGTGGTCTTCTGACAAAAGATGCGGCAATAAAATCAACATCCATTTCACAGCCAAACTTGATATCATTAATATCCTTTTCAGATAAGAATTCAAAAGCAAGAATAGCTCCCGGAACATTAATACCGCGAGTATTTTTTACTTTACCATCATTAGCTGCAATACAATAGATTTCTTTATTTTCTACATGATCAATCTGTAAAGCCACCTGACCATCATTAACTAAAATAAATCCGCCCGGTTTAACATCACGATATAATTCTTTATAAGAAATTGTAAAGCGATCAGAAGTTCCTATAATATCTTCAGTTGTAATAATACATAGCTGACCTTTTTTAAATTCAGCTACCCCATTCTCAAATTCACCGGTTCTAACCTCCGGTCCTTTTGTATCAAGCATAACCGCAACATTAGTTCTTAATTCTTTATTAATTCTTCTGATTTTCTCCATTTTTGCAGCATGTTCTTCATAATTACCATGAGAAAAATTACATCTCATAACATTCATACCGGCTTTAATGAGTTTTCTCATCATCTCTTCATTATCGCTGGCAGGTCCAATAGTACAAACAATTTTTGTTTTCTTTTTCTTTTCTTTTAACAATTTAAAATCCCCCTCTGTTTCTTAACGAAGTTTTAACACATCGTCATAAATACCCTGATTAACCGCTCTCTTGTTTTCAAATATTTCCAGCATAGGAACAGCCACAATCTCACCCTTTTGTTCAGCAATAGCTAATGCTCCCTTGCCTTCTTCTAAAAGTTCAACCGCCTTAATACCCATTCGTGAAGCAAGTACACGATCTCTGGCGCTTGGACGCCCGCCACGCTGTAAATGTCCGAGAACATTAGCACGTGTTTCAAAGCCTGTTGCCGCCTCAATTCTCTTAGCTAATTCATCAACATTTGTAACATGTTCAGTTATAACTACAATCGCATGCTTTTTATCACTGGCTTTAGACAGTCTTAATGTTTCAATTACTTTCTGCTCATCAAATCCAGTCTCACTGGTAATCACAATTTCAGCTCCACAAGCAAGACCGGCATTAACAGCTAAATCACCGCATGTTCTGCCCATAACTTCAAGAATTGTACATCTCTGATGTGATCCCGAAGTGTCTCGCAAACGATCCAATGCTTCTACAATAGTGTTAAGACATGTATCAAATCCTACCGTATAATCAGTTAATGGAATATCATTATCAATAGTACCCGGAATACCAATACAGTTAACTCCCATCTTTGTCAGTTCCACTGCCCCATGATAGCTTCCATCTCCGCCAATCACAACTAAAGCTTCAATTCCTACCGCTTTCATCTGCTCAATCGCTTCAGCTCTGATAGATGGATCTTTAAATTCAGGGAAACGTGCTGATTTTAAAATTGTTCCACCAACATTAATGATATTACGTGTTGAATGCCTATTGAACTTATAAAACTGCCCATCATGAAGACCTTTATAGCCAAGCATGACACCATAGATATCAATCCCTTTGTTTAAACAAGTTCTTGCAACAGATCGAACGGCAGCATTCATGCCCGGTGCATCTCCTCCGGATGTTAGAACACCTATACTTTTAACCATATTATTCACCTCTTGATCTTAATCTCTGCCCATATTTTATCATAAATTCTATGTCACTTCTAGGATTCATAAAAAAGTTATAAATAAAGTCAAAAAATTATATTCTTTTCCTAACATGAGATATTAAATGACGTTATTTTGTATTTGTCAAGTAAAACTCATGATGTGATAATTTAATTCTTAAATCAGAATGATTTCATCAGCCATACCGGTTACCTTACCGGCTATTTTTCTGGCTCTCATTTGATCTGTTTTATCTCTTAAACGAATTGTATAAACATTCTGCAATTCATCAATTGAAAATGATGAAGTAAAAAAAGTAGGTAATTCATTAATTGCACGATAAGTCAATAAAGTTAATAATATTTCATCTCTTGACCAGCCGCCAACATTTTCATCCCCTAATCCATCTATTAATAGATAAGGAATATCTAATATCTGCTTTAAATAAGATTCAGTACTTGTCTGACTAAAACTGGTCTTCATATCATATAACAAGGTCGGAAAATTACATATTCCTGTTTTATACCCTTTACCTGCAAGAGCATTCATTAATGAAGCACCTATCAAAGTAGCATGACTGGAATTCTCATCATAAAAATAAAAGCCATGAGTTACAGGATGATCTAAATAGTCTAATATTTTTTTTAGCTTAATTAAAGAATCTTTATCTTCTTGTAAACCTTTTTTCCATAAAACTGTTTCTTCAAGTTTTGTAAGAGCAATCTTATCAGATAAATTATTAAAAACAAATTTTGTTAAAATAGTATGATCTTTCTCTCTTATTTTACCATAACGACAAAAAGAAAGCGTTGTTGTTACCATCCCGTCATAATGTAGCGTTTCACATAATCCCTTAGAAATCTTAGGACAATAGTCCAGTCCCTGACAATGACTGCAAAGTTTCTTATCTTCATAATAATTAAGGAACACACTCCAGTATTTGCTCATTGTTTGATAATCAATATGATTAATCTGCAAGAAATTCTTAATATCCGGATCTTTAGAAAGTTCATATAAGCTTTCCTTTTTGATCTTCTCCAAATCAGCATTTATTTTTATTTTATCTTTAACTTTAATCATACTTGTCACCTTTTAAACGATTAAGAATATCAGAAAGATCCTGATCATCAGCAAACTCCTGTACCTTCTTTTTCTTTTTAACAGTTATCTCACTTGGTTTCCTATGAATCAGCGTCGCTTCATAAGCCTCTTTCACTGTCTTAATATGCTTTCTTGCCCAGGATGCTCCTATTGTTTCACAATAAGAACGGCTTAGAATATCATTATTCTTTCCTAAAACATATTCAATTAATAAATTAACAACACCCGGATTAAGCCCTAACTGAGTCATTAATGTCTCAGCAATAGAAAGATCATGAACAGAAGGTTCTCCACCTCCCTGCTTATGTTTTAAAAGCTCATAAGGACTTATTTTTTCTAAATACTGAAGATGTAAAGATAAAGAATCATTACCATAAACTTCTTTATCTTTTTCAGCCTGTTTTAAATAAACTGCAGTCATTTTATCAGTACTGTTCATATTATAAAAAGAGAGACACTTTTCTTTAAATACTTTACGATTAAACTTATTATCTTCAATACTCTCTCTTACCAATGAAGCTAAAGTCAGATTATCAACATTATATAAAACAGCAAGCTGTTTTATATAAGTCATATGAGGACTTATAACGCGATGAGAAATTTGATAATCTTTCATCGCTTCTTCAAATAAGCTTAAATCATATTCTGTTTCAAAAGATGCTTCCTTATAATTTAAGAAATTTGATTTTAATTCTAATGGAACAGATTGATCCAAATTAAAAGTAAATACATCAGAAAATTTTGCAGTAATCTCTTCATATTCTCTCTTATTTTCACCGGCAAGGCGAAAATAATTCTTTGTTTTTTCAAATTCTTCATTCCCCAGTGTCTGCTTAAGTAAAGTCACTAAAATTTGATTTCTAAAAAAAGCAGGTAATGTAAGAGGTGATATCAAACGATAAAGGTAAGCAGATAAGCCCTCTTGCTGCTTAACATAACTCTTTAGTAATCCAATAGCTTCCAGTTTTTTTAAATTCTCTTCAAGCTCTTCTAAAGACATATGCATAATAGTTAGTAATCTTGATAACAAACAGGCTCGATGAAAACGATCCATTCTTTTAGCTTCTGCTAATAATGTCATATAAAGACCATAGGCATTCTGACCTATTAACGGCTGATATAAGAGAATAAGAACATCTGACTGGACATTATCTAATGGATAAGAATATTCAGTATAATATGTATCACTGCGATATAGCATGTTTAATTTCCCCCAGTATTGTATTTATCTGCTGATAAGTATGCTCTATTGTACCGGAATTATCAATAATATAATCACTACACTTTTCTTTTTCAGTTATTGGCATTTGTAATGAAATACGATGAACAGCTTCCTGATAACTCATATGATCTCTTTCCATCAATCTTTTAATCTGAATATTCCTATCAGCTTTAACAGTTATTATTTTATCACATAAAAGATAAAAATCTGTTTCAAATAATAAAGGAACATCAATAAAAGTAAGAGGCTCAAGATGAGCAAGTATTTTTTCTTTAACATAAGGATGAATAATACTTTCTAAATACTTACGCTCTTTAGAATTATGAAAAATAACTTTAGATAATTCTTTATGATCTATTTCTTCTTTAAAATGAAAATGAGATAGTATTTCTTTAAAAACAGGACTGCCTTTTTCTAAAGCTTCATGAGATATTTTATCAGCATCTAAAACATAATAACCATGACTTAAAAGATAGTCCGTAATCAGACTTTTGCCGCAGGCTATCCCGCCGGTAATTCCAATAATCATAAAGACTCCTTAATTCTTTCCATCAGTTCAATAACACGCCTATTATCCTGATGAGTATAATTCTCATGTTCTATTCTCAAATACGCAATACTCTGAAGCACTGCTTCTATTTCGCCATGAAAATCATCATAGTCATATTCTACTGTACATGTTTGTGATTCCCCATCTTTCAAATTAAAAACAGCTTCCATAGGACGATAATAAGGATCCATAATAATATCACCTTTTGTTCCTTTAATAATCATCTTACGATTATCAGCACTATCCATTGCACATTCTATAAAAGCCTTTTGACCATGTCTAAAAGTCAGAGTAATCCGATCATGAACATCTATGCCATCACAATAAGTAGCATCATTTTTAATACTGATTACATCATCTTTAATAAAATCACATACACTGGCAAGCCCATAACATCCGGTATCATATAAGCAGCCTCCCTGCTCTTTATCAAATAAATAATGATCTTTTCTATGATTCTCTAAATAAAAACAGAAATGATTAGAAATAGAGATAATATCCCCTATTAAACCTTTATTAATTTCCTTATGAACAATCTTAAGCAAAGGCAGAAATCTGGTCTTCATAGCCTCCATAAAAAACAAATGACGTTCTCTAGATAATGCTGTCAGCTCATCAAATTCATTAACCTTTAAAACAGCAGGTTTTTCTACTAATACACATTTATCATGAAGCAAGGCTTCTTTACACCATTTGTAATGCAAACTATGAGGTACACAAATATAAACAACATCTACTTCCTGATCATTTAATAAATCTTCATAATTATCATAAATAATATGTGGCTTATATTTCTTTTTAAATTCTTCTCTCTTACTTTCCGTATAGCTTGCTCCTGCATAAAAATCAGCTTCTTCAAAATGGCTCAGACTATCAGCAAAACGATGAGCAATACTACCAAGTCCGATAATTCCAAAATGTAACATATCTCTTCTCCTAATATCTCTTCTTTTGACAGAACGGACAAAAATAAGTCCCTCTGCCATTAAGCATAATCTTCTTTATAGAATTCTTACATACTGTACAAGTTTTTTGTCCATGAACAGATAATTTCACCTGAAAAAGTCCATGAATACCATTTGCATCAAACGAATGGATAGTCGTACCGCCTTGTTTAATTGCTTCTTTTAAAACAGAAACTGATATTTCTATAAGCTCCCGAGTACGTTTTTTTGATAATCGGGAAGCTTTTGTCCGTGGATCTATTTTCATATGAAAACATATCTCATTAGCATAAATATTGCCAATCCCACTCATAATATGCTGATCAAGTAAAACAGTCTTAACAGCTAAAGAAGAATGATGAATCTTCCTATAAAGCTCTTCTTCAGTTATATCAAAAGGTTCTTTACCTAATTGAGATAGAGGAGGTTCATCAACATAATTCATACTGACAAGCTTCATGCGACCAAACTTTCTTGTATCGTTATAACGCATATCTGTACCATCATCAAAATGAAAAATAATATGATCATGTTTTTGATAAAATGTATCTGTACTTTTAATATTAAACTTGCCTTCCATTCTTAAGTGAGCAATAAAAACTGTTTGTTCTTCCAAGAGAAAAATAAGATACTTACCCATTCGATCAATATCAAGAATCTTCTTATTAGAAACAGCCTGTTTGAATATTTCCGGTTCATCTTCTATTATTTTAGGATAACGTAAATCAGCAGAAATAATCTTCTTATTTAAAACAAAATGTTTTAATGTTTGTCTAACGGTTTCAACCTCTGGTAATTCCGGCATATTATTTCAAACTGCACCAGTCTCTGGCACATGCTCCTTCTGCCTTTAATGGCACTAATAGTTCAAAACAGTTTTCCATAGCTTTTTTAACTGCTTTCATAAAATCTTTACATTCATCTTCATAAACATCAAAAATAAGCTCATCATGTACCTGAAGAATAATTTTTGATTTAAAATGATGTTCTTTAATTGTCTTATTGGCAGCAATCATTGCCAGTTTCATAATATCTGCTCCGCTTCCTTGAATAGGAGCATTCATTGCAAATCGTTTAGCCTGCTCCCTCACCATAAAATTCTTATCATTAATAGTAGGAATATATCTCTTTCTATTAAGAACTGTTGATACATAACCTTTTTTTTGACAATCTTTAATAATCTGATCCATATAAATTTTAATCTGAGGATAGGTTTCAAAATACTTCTTAATAAACTCTTTAGCTTCTATAATACTCATATCAGCCTGTTTTGATAATCTGAATTCACTCATGCCATAGATAATCCCGAAATTAATGGTTTTAGCCTGTCTTCTCATCAATGGTGTAACATCCTGATCATCAACACCAAAAATCAAGGCAGCTGTATGAGCATGGATATCCTTATCCTGCTTAAAAGCATCAATCAGACGATCAACATTAGCAAGATGAGCTAATATTCTTAATTCAATTTGGGAATAATCATATGATACAAGATACCCGTGATCTGATACAAAAGCTTTTCTGATCATTTTTCCTTCTTCACTGCGAACAGGAATATTCTGAAGATTAGGATCTACAGATGATAATCGTCCTGTCTGAGTCAATGTCTGCTTATAAATTGTATGAATTTTTCCATCAGAAAAAATCTGCTGCTCTAATCCTTTTAGATAAGTGGAAGATAGCTTTGTATACATACGATATTGAAGTATTTTACTTATAATAGGGTGTTGATCTTCTATTTTTTCTAAAACATCCTGACTTGTAGAATATCCTGTCTTTGTTTTCTTACCTGATTTTAAGCCCATTTTTACAAAGAGAATATCCCCAAGTTGTTTTGGTGAAGAGATATTAAATTCTTCACCGGCAAGAGTAAAAATCTCCTGAGAAAGATCTTCTATAAGCAAATCAAAAGAATAATCCATCTCCTTCAATACCTTTGAATCAACCTTAGCCCCTTCATACTCCATATCAGCTAAAATAAAGCTAACCGGCATTTCTATATTTTCATAAAGATCATACTGCTGTTTATCTTTAAGTTTTTCTATAGACACTTTTTTAAGATTATAGATTGCTTTCGCATTTTTCAGACAATATAAAGAAAGCTTATCCTTATCAGGAATATGCTTTTTGGCTCCTTTACCAAAGATTTCTTCTTCATAGAAAACATCACTATAATCATAATAATCAGCAACATTCTTAATATTCTCTTTGACTCCCGGTGATAATACATAAGTAGCCAGTGATAAGTCATATATTATCCCCTTAATTTCAATATGATGCCATCTTGCGGCAAGCAACCCTGCCTTAAGATTAAACATATACTTCTTTTTACTCTCATCTTTTAAATACTCAAGAAAATCCTTATCTTTCAAAGCATCTTCATAGCTAATAAAATAAGCCTGATTCAAATTATATATCGCAAAGCCTAAAATATCACTGTGATGATAATTTTCATCATAAAGACAGACATATAATGCTGAATTATTATTTATGACAGGCATTCTCGATACTGTTTCACCGGTAAAAGAAACTTCTGTTTTATCCTGTTTTAATGTCATTGACTTAATCAATGAATTCATATCATATTTTAAATAAAATTCTTTTAATGTTTCAAAATCAAACCCATCATAATGAGCTATACTTAAATCAATATCCAAAGGAATATCTCTTAAGATAGTCGCTATTTTTTTACTCATGAAAGCATCATCGATGCCTTCTCTGATCTTTTCACCAAGCTTCCCCTTAATTTCTTCTTTATGTTCATCAATACCTTCAATTGTTCCATACTGATGTAATAATTTAAGTGCTGTTTTCTCGCCAACCCCCTTAATACCGGGAATATTGTCAGCGGTATCTCCCATCAGACCTAAAAAGTCTCTAATCTGGTCAGGGCTTAAATCATATTTTTCTGATAATGTCTCCTTATTATAAACATCTAATTCAGTAACACCTTTAACTGTACGATAAACAGCTGTTTTATCAGAAATAAGCTGAAAAGCATCTTTATCACCTGTATAAACAGAAACATGAAAATCATTCTTCTCACCAAAGGAAACTAATGTTCCGATCAAATCATCACCTTCATAGCCTTCTAATTCATAATAAGGAATATTATGTGCTTTAAGATACTCTCTCGCTATATCAAACTGTGGTATCAGCTCATCAGGTACTCCTTTTCTGGTTGCCTTATAATCTTCAAATAGTTCGTTTCTGAATGTATGTTTTCCATAATCAAAAGCAGTCAGAATATATTCAGCTTTTCTATCTTCTAAGATTTTTTCTATCATTCTGGCAAATCCATAGACTCCATTTGTTGGTATACCATCTCTGCTGATCATAAAGTTACCAGTATAAGCAGTTGCATAGAATGCTTTAAAAAGCAGTGAATTACCATCTATTAATATTAATTCTTTCATTTTTATCTCACTTTCTTTATATCATTAAGAATCACTGATAAGCGATCTTTTACAGATATTCTAACTTTCATTAATACTGTATGACCTTTTTCTAATGGACGTGCAGGATCTTCTGAAAATCTCATATATGATGATGAGAAACAGACACTTTCTGTTTCTCCGGTATCATCACTGATACTTAAAAAAGCCATTTCATTACCCTTTTTATCTGTAATTACTTTTATTCGGCTAATGATTCCCAACAATAATATTTCTTGATTTGTATATTCTTCAATATCTTTAATATCTATAATAGTCAGATGATTCTTCTTTTCCAATGCTTTCTTTATATGAGTCAAAGGATGTGCCGATAAGTAAAAGCCTAATACCTCTTTTTCTTTTTCCAATCTCTGGCCGACTGATTCTTTAATTGGATGAAGAATAGGTTCTTCACTGACACCTAATGATGCCTTTAAATGAGCAAATTCCATTAAAGTTTCCATATTCTTTTTAAGATAAGCCCTATTAGTTTCAAATTCATCAAATGCTCCGGCATCAATTAATGAATCAATAGTTAACTGAGATATCCGCTTATTTTCAATACGAGAAAGAAAATCAGAAAAGCTTTCAAACAATCCTTTACTTCTTTCCTCTTCAATGAGCTTATAAGCCGCATAGCCAACATTTTTAACTGCTGTTAATGAAAAGCGGATACCCCCATTTTCAACAATAAAGCGACTTGATGAATGATTAATAGAAGGCTTTAATATCTTAACATCATATCTTTTAGCTTCATCAATCACGTGAAGCTTTGTATTTAAAGAAGATGCTTCATTAGATAAAATAGAAGCAAAGAAATAAAGCGGATAATTAGCTTTTAGATAAGCTAACTGATAAGCCACATAGCCATAAGCAACTGAATGACTTTTATTGAACCCGTAATTCGCAAATCTTTCAATCAAACTAAATATATCAGAAGCTGTCTTTTTACTAAATCCCTTATTCATAGCTCCATCAATGAAATCCTGCTTAAGTGAAAGCATTGTTTCTTTATTCTTATAAGAAACAGCTTTTCTAATACCATCAGCCTTTCCCAATGAAAAACCGGCAATGCTTCTGGCAATTTGCATAATCTGCTCCTGATAAATCATAATTCCATATGTTGATTTTAAGATAGGCTCTAATTCTGATGTCAAATATCTGATATTCTTCTTATTTTCTTTATTTTCCAGATAAGCCGGGATATTTTCCATTGGACCGGGGCGATATAAAGCAATCGCATCAACAATATCAAGAAATGCCTTTGGTCTCATCTGCCTTAATAAATTTCTCATACCTGATGATTCCAGCTGAAAAACTCCATAAGTATCTGCTCTGGATAATAAGTCATAAGTTTTTTGATCATCTAAAGGAAGATGATTCAGGTGCAAAGTTTCTCCTGTTTCTTGATAAATATCTTTTAATATATAATCAATCATCGTCAGATTCTTTAATCCCAGAAAGTCCATTTTTAATAAGCCTGCATCCTCAATATAATCTTTAGAATACTGAGTCATAATCATCTGACTTGGACCTATTACTAATGGAACAACTTCTCTTAATGGACGTGTTGATAAAACAATGCCGGCTGCATGCATAGAAATATTTCTAGGAAGATATTCAATGATACTCATTGGACCTATTAACTCTCTTAAAGCAGGATCCTTATTTATTGCATTCATAAATGATGAAGACTCATGATACATAGAAGCAATTGATTTTTTGTTTTTAGGTCCGGTAGGAATCATTTTGGCAATTCTCTCAAGCTTTGGTAAAGGAACATTCATTACCTTACCAATATCTTTAATCGCAACACGAGGTCCATAAGTACTGAAAGTCACAATACCGGCCACATGCTCCTGACCATATTTTTCTATTACATAACTGACAACTTCATCTCTTCTATTATCCTGAAAATCTATATCAATATCAGGCATCGATATTCTTTCCGGATTCAAAAATCTTTCAAAGAAAAGATCATAAGCTAATGGATCAATATTTGTAATACCTAAAACATAGGCTACCAGGCTTCCGGCTGCACTTCCTCTTCCCGGACCGACTAAAATATGATGTGTTTTTGCATAATGAACATAATCATAAACAATTAGAAAATAATCATCATATCCCATAGAATGAATAATTTTTAATTCATACTTAAGTCTTTCACGATACTGATCCGGTATAATTTTTCCTTTAAAACGCTTTTTTAATCCTACAATACATAACTGTTTAAGATACAGATCTTTAGGGGCATTATGCGGTGCAGGATAATTAGGCAGATTCATTTCACCGGATGGTATAGAGGCTTTAATACTCTCCATCATTTGTGCTGTATTTAAGATAATTTCCTGTGAAAAAAGACTTTGCATTTCCGGCTCCGATTTTAAATAACGCTGGTTATTGGAAGGACGATAATGAATATCCAATACTCTTCCCATTTTGCTTGCTTCCAATAAATCTGCACTCATCGCTTCTTCAGGTCTTAAATAGCGTATATCATTAGAACAAACAACTTTTACCTGTGCATACTGACTTAATGCTATTAAACGCTCATTTAAACGCTTCTGATACTTTTCTCCATGATTCTGGATCATCACATAATAACCATCTTTAAACAGCTTTTTAAACAGCTTCATATACATAGCTGCTTCCTGTTCCATATCCTTTAATAATAGCCTCTCAATGATACCTTCATCACTACCGCTGATAATATAAAGATGCTCTTTATAAATAGATAATGATTTTAATAATATACAGCGATCAGGATTTAAATTAATATCAGATACAATCCGGACAAGGTCCTTATACCCTACATCATCTCTAGCAATTAAAATAAAAGGATATATTTCTCCTTCTATCTCTACTGATGCTTCAACCCCCATAATAGGTCTGATGTGATTCTTTTTGCAGGCTGTATAGAATTCAAAAATTCCATACATATTATTTTCATCACATAATCCCAAGGCATCAATATGTTTAGTCTTAGCTTCTTTAATTAACTCATTAATTAAAATAGTACTTTTGCCAAAAGAATAAGCACTTTTAATTTGCAGCTGTCCAAACATAATAA